>Ga0207421_10002493_pt1 | contig 22772 bp, 18 predicted proteins | sample SodLakKL_010_SED_4_FD_187542 | JGI IMG/M metagenome (GOLD analysis project Ga0207421, IMG submission 187542) | Alkaline sediment microbial communities from Lake Tanatar, Kulunda Steppe, Russia - 8KL_010_SED (SPAdes) (version 2) | ecosystem: Environmental > Aquatic > Non-marine Saline and...
TGGGTGGCGGGAGTAGGGAGTAGGAAGTAGGGAGTAGGAAGTAGGGAGTAGGAAGTAGGAAGTAGAAAGTAAGCAAGTAAGTAGTAAGCAAGCAGCACTTGGGCTGCGGAGATGAAGCATTGTTGTGCTGCCCGGTCTATTTGTGTGAATTTGTGAATCCAATTTGTGTGAATTTGTGGATCCCATTTGTGTTTATTTGAGGATATTCAACTTATATGAATGACAATCCGATTACTCACATACCTGAAACAGCATAAGGGAAAAGCCTTACTGGCCCTCTTGCTTGCCGCGGGCACCATCCTGGCGGGCATGGGTTTGATGACATCTTCGGGCTACCTGATTTCGAGGGCGGCAGAACGTCCGATGATTGTCGACTTGTTCATGGTTACCGCTGCCGTGAGGTTTTTTGGCATCTCGAGGGCGGTGGTCCGTTATTTTGAGCGGGTGGTGTCGCATGACCTTACCTTCAGGATCCTGCTGCGTATACGAACGGAATTTTATGAACGGCTCAATGCCTTTTCACAAAAATGGATGATGAGCAAGCGGCCGGGTGAAATGCTTACGGGTATGATCTCTGATATTGAAACATTGCAGAATGTGTACCTGCGAATCATATCCCCGGTCATTGTGGCTATCATCATATGCGCCGTTACGGCGATTTTGCTGATGTTTATTGATCCGATGCTTGCCCTGGCCGTTCCCGCGATATTTATCATTAACGGACTGCTGGTACCTTTCCTTGCATTGCGGCTGGCGCGTGGCACCGGAAAAACCGATCGCCGTGCCCGCGGACGCCTGAAAACATTCCTTATGGAGAGGATACAAGGCATGCACGATAGCCTCTGGTTGGAAAATAAGAAGGCGGTGCTGGAGGACTTCGGCGAGGTGCAAAAGGACATCGACGGGGTGCAACACCGGAATGCAGCTACTTCGGGGGTGGTGGAAGGGCTGAATACCCTGTTTGCCAACCTTGGTGCTTTTGTTGCCCTGGTATTGGCTATCCCACTGGTGCTGAACGGACAATTGCCACCTGTGATGCTTGCTGCGCTGGTATTAGGTGTTTTCAGCAGCTTCGAAGCCTTGCAAGCCCTTCCCAACGCTTTTGTGCAATACGACAGCTACCAGGAAGCCACAAACAGCCTTCGCTCCCTTGCTGAGCCAGCACGTTCAGACGGTGATGAAAAAAATATGGGGCAGCATGGGCATACTGAGGCGCAAATGCCTGAAAGCAGCCCCGATACGAACAAATCCAGGAGTTCAAATGAAGAATTGATCGAAGCACATCCATGCATTTCTTTTCATGAGGTATCTTTCTCTTATGACCAGGAAAGGCTTGCAGTAGCCGACATCACATTTGAACTGCCGCCGGGAAGCCGCAATGCGGTTGTTGGCCCGACGGGAAGTGGGAAGAGCACGATCATTAACTTGATGACCGGTTTTTGGCCACCTGCTGGAGGGGTTATCAGGCTGGATGACCATCTTCTCGGCCATCTGGATATGCATTCCTACAGGACACTTCTAAGTGTTGTTTCCCAGGATACCTTCATCTTTAACCGCACGGTGAAGGAAAACTTGCGGATCGCCAACCCTGGCGTCAGCGATGAACAGCTGGAGCGCCTGCTGTGCAGGGTGGGCCTGGATTTTCTTGCCGACAGGCTGGAGCTGGAGTTAGGCAGCCAGGGAATGAAGTTATCCGGTGGCGAAAGGCAGCTCTTTGCACTCGCCCGCGCCTTGCTGAAAGAAAGCCGTATCTGGGTGTTTGATGAGGTGTCAGCCAACATGGATGTCGGTACGGAACGAAAAATCCTTGACATGTTATGGAGTAACCTCCATGACAGGACGCTGCTGATGATAACCCACAGGCTGGTGGACATGGAAAAGATGGATCAGATCCTGGTTATGGACGAAGGAAGGATCGTTGAAAGGGGCAGCCACGAAAGCCTTATTAAAGCCAAAGGGCGTTATGCCAAAATGTACGTTCAGCAGATGGAGGTGCTGCCAGTGTAAAGCTCTCCCCGGCCATCTTTGATCTTGCAAGTGTTTAAATGCCGTCAACATGTCAAAACGTCGAACTGTCTGCCCTTGGCTTTCAGCTGCTGGGTTAGCTATTGGTAAGAAGACCCCCGGACGGTCAAAACAACCTGTTAAACTTTTTTGCCAACAGCCAATGGCCAAAAGCCAACAGCCAATAGCCAAAAGCCAAAAGCCAAAAGCATTGTTACCCTCAGCACCCCATAATTATCCCGGTTTTTTGCCAGCCTCCTTTCGCACTTTTTTTGGATATTTGCTCAATTTCATTACTTTTATCAGTGTTCAGAATAAATGCTTTACCTATGGAGTTGGCTGACATCGACATATTGCCCGCCGGACCTGGGGATGTACCTGCATTGGTGGAGGTTGGCCGGCAAACATTCCATGAGACGTTTCGCGATACCGTTTCGGAAGAGAACCTGTTGCAATACCTGGACGAAAGTTTTCATCCCGACCGCATTCGCAAGGAAATGAGTCACCCGGAGTCCCATTTTTACCTGGCCCGTATCAATGGGAAGGTGGCCGGGTACCTGAAGGTAAATACCGGAAAGGCACAAACTGAGCCACAGGACAAGACTGCTCTTGAGGTGGAGCGGGTTTATGTAAAAAAGGAATGGCACGGCAAGTCAGTTGGGCAGGCTTTGATGGATCTTGCCCTGGAGATTGCACGTGATAAAAAGGCTACTTATGTATGGCTGGGCGTATGGCCAAAAAATTTCAGGGCGGTGAGATTCTATCGTAAATATGGCTTCGAGGTTTTTGACACGCATACCTTTCATACCGCTGGGGAGTATCAGACTGATTACCTGATGAAGCTGCAGATGAATGGTTGATGCGGCGGATTATTTTTTCACCGGTCAGGGCACAGGACTGCGTATACAATGCGCGGCGTACTCCACCATATAACTTCTGCTGAGGCCAGGACAGACAGAGAGAAAACTCGGCTGGCCATTGAAAAGCTTCTCTAAGTTGACGCTTTCCGCTCTCCCTGAAAAGGATAGGACATGCAGGATGTGTTAGGCAAGGTGCGCGAAAACCGGCTTTGGCTGACTGATCTCCGGATAAAGGGTTATATATCCTCAGACAATCCAGCGTTGATTTTGCTTACGGCCCGGATCATGGTTGCTTCATCATTTATCCGAAGATTATGCTGCGCTGCTATATCCCTGACTCTTTCCTGTTGTTCTTCAGGGAAAGCCCCCATTAAGGATCGCTGATTAAGTCGCCGGATTCTCGTGGTATTGCCATGGCTGTCTTGCAGATAATATTGAGGCCGTGGCTCCAGTACAGGGATTGAAACCATTCCCGTACCTGTCGATTCAATATGTTCTCCGGTTTTTTCAATGTTTCTCCATGCAAATAGTTTGATCTCATCATCCACGAGACATTCGGCAAAAATACTTTGGTTGCCGGGAGATACACGCAAGCGCTCGAAGTGGATGGTTCCTGTTTCCAGGTGCAGGCTAAAGCCCTTAATGAGCTTATCGTCCAGGCGAATATGGTTAAACGTTTCGGGGTCCCGCCAAACAAGGATGTTTCGGAAGCCGTTGTACCTGAGGCTTACATCACTGACAAGTTCCCCGGAATACAACATAACCTCGCCGTATTTCCAGTCCTGGTATGCATATTGACTGCCCCTGGCAGGCATGCTGAGGTTTACGATTTCGCCGGATAGTCTTGAAGAGAATATGGGGTTCTCCCTTCCTCCGTCTGTCTCCGGTTGCCCGGAATACGCTGACGAGGTGATTGTCAGGGCAATGGCCAGTAACAAATGTCTGATCATCGGATACAATGTTTATTGTACTTCAATGTATTGTTGTTCAAACACAGGTTTTCCCTGTGTTGTCATCCCCTGAAGGGTAATGACGTATCGCCCGCTGAGATCGCTGGTGTAGAAAGGCAGCTGTATTGTCTGATGCGCTCCGAAGGTGATATCCGGCTCCCACAAAAGAACTTGCCTGGCATCGGGTTTTGCAGATTCTCTTTGGTCGTTATCTTCATAAACCGGTGATTCAAAATACAGCGGAATTGCCGGGGAGTCCACATCAGTGGTTATGTAGTCATCTTCCAAGGGTTCAAAATGCAGGGCAGGATCTTTGGTGAAAATGCCAATGATTCCTGGGAAATACATGTCTCCGTGTTGCCAGTGAAAGTCGTGGGTTTCTATTCTTAGCAGGTCATCAGATGCAAGGTCAAGGTAGGGAACGATATTACCGGTTAATATCCCATCCGCAAAAAACACAGGTTTTTCGCCCATTGGTTGCCTGCGCGTATCATCGGTCATCAGGTGGTTGGCATTTTCACCCCGACCCCTGACCCGCCAGGCTGGGATCAGTTCGTTGGCGATTTCATACACGTCATTCAGGGGGATATAATCACCCGGATTGTATATGTAATTGGCTTCAGCGTAAAGCAGGGGAGGAAAGATCTCCCGATCTGGATCACCTGTTTTTGAGTGATACTGAAGGTTGTAAACTCTTTGTACGCTTACGATATCCTGACTTTTGGAAATATAATCAACCTGGTTTAGGTTCAACGGGTCAGGAGGAAGACTAAACGGGAATTCAACTTTTGTTTTGTCAAACAGGTAAATATTCTTGTATGCATGACCTGCTTCCGGGGCCAGGGAAAAAAACAGGGTGGCATCATCATAATAGGGCCCCAGCAGAAAATGAAAAATCCCATCTTCAGATGTATCGGTGTATTTTAGATTGACCAGTGTATCCTGTTTGTTTAAAATCACCCTGCTCCCTGCGACTGTTTCACCGTTTGAGTCGGTCACTTTTCCGCTGATGATTGTTCCCCTCGTTTCCATGAAATAAGGGAAATGCTGTGCGGTAGGTGTATGCGGGTTGCTGCCATCCCATTTTTGCAGGGTGTAATCAACAATGGACTGATTATGCGCGAAAGTTGCTTTATCAGGTACGATAGAAAGGGAAAATTGCCCGTGGATCTGTTCAGGATTCGTATTTTGAATCTGAATCGATCCTTTTGTCCGCTGTCCGATGATGCTGTCGCTGGCACTCAGGTTGAAAGAGGGCAATTGGATCTCTGCAGGGTATTGTGACTGTCTGCCAGGGGATGCTTTTGGCGAAGCGCCATCATGATATGGAAGGTTCAGGTCCTGGTCAAAACGATTGGCGATAACCACATGCTTCCGAAATATGGTTGAGGGTTCCTGGTTGCGCATCCAGTTGGTGAATCCCAAAAGCTCATAATGCCCGGTTGACAGGGTGTCTTCCAGGTAAAATCCTCCATGTGCCCTGCCATCGTCGAGTTGCACACGCTGATGATCAACGGTCCCATGTGCATTGCGCAATACCAGGTAGGCATAGTTGCTTTTGTCAACCTCATTGCCATTGAACAGGTAGAGACTGAATAACAGGTGCTCTCCGGCAATCAACAGGTCCCGGTCGGTGTGTATATAGAGTTTTTCCTGCATGGAGGGGTTTTCCGGGACGACCTGTCCGTGCAGGCTGAGAGGGACAGCTGCCAGCCAAAGGCAAAAGTAGGAAGCAAGAAAAAATTTATGGTGCATGGACATTCGTTTGCTGATTGTTATTCTGATTCTACCCACCGATCCAGAACGGGGGCTTTACTTCTTGCAGACAGCCATGCCTGGGAATATCCTCCAATTCCTCCCAGGTGGTGATTTCTGCATGGTTTTCACCGTAATTCATGATGACGCGAAACCCTTGCCTGGTAATGGATGAGGCTTCAAACAGTCCGATGGCCTGAAGCTCAGGATTGCTGATGCATTCAATATTGCTTGGCAGCTGGGCGGCAATCGGATCAAAAATGTGTCCTTCATTGCTCAACTGCTCGTGTTTTTTCTGATAAAAGTGGTGGCTTTCTTCATTCAGGGAATAGATCTCCATGATCACCACCCTTGGGCTTGCATATTGACGGACAGGAAAGTTATAAAACTGCATATACTCCGCATGGCGCGGGATAAATGCAGCCCGGATCCTGTTGGATTCAGGGCTGGACACGTCGCGCCTTACCAGGTTGGTAATCTCTCTGTATTGCCAGCAGTATTCAAGAAGCGGGGGTGCGGAACCCAAATCTACAGAGCTGGTATATTGCAGCAGCAGATTTGTTCTGAAGCGGAAGCGTGCCGGATCGTTCTCATGGTTGCCGGTTTCAATGTACAGGTGTTTGCCGGCGAACTCCCTTTGGTAAAGGCGTCCAGAAACGCCGGATTCAAAATACTGGAAGTCACTTCCTGTAACTGCCTCCACTTTGCTTAGGCCCACCGGGGGAGGGACTTCCTGCGGTGAAGAGCGGTATTCTTCGCCCTCGCTCGTTACGATATGCAGCACGTAGCTTTCACCCACACGGGCTGAAAAACTGACCGGCGTATGGTATTCTCCTGTGCCGATATCCCACAGTTCGGTTACTGTACCTTCCGAATCAGCAATGGTCAAGTTGGCGTTCCTGGCAGGCCTTCTGTGCCGGCCCTCTCCGAACACCCCTGTATAACTCAGCCGGATGGTATGCGGCCCTGAACCTGTGGAGATCAGGCCTTCTACCACGAGATGCTCCTGGTCAACACGGAGATCCGGTTCGTAAATGTCCTGGCATCCTGGCCCCAGAGTCAGGGTGAGGAGGAGAACCGGTATCAGGTATCTTATGTTTAGATATGATCTCATTCCATGTGTGTTATATTCCGTCGTCAGGAAATTAAAAAGTAAAATTATATGTTATCGTTGGCAGTGGCCTGCCAAGAATATATACTTGATAAAGATTGAAAGAGTCAACGGGGTCGAGTTGTCCGTGATTTCTCTGATAGAAAACAGAGTAAGGGTTTTTCCTCCCGTACAGGTTCATCACAGAGAAGGTCCAGCTTCCGCCCCGCCCTTTGATCCCTAGGTTTTTCCCGATATGCAGGGAAACGTCAAGCCGGTGAAAGTCGGGAAGGCGATACTTGTTACGGTCTGAGAAATGGACCATGATATCACTTCCATGCCAGAAAATGTATTCAGGAAGGGTAACAGGACGTCCGGTACTGTAGGAAAAGGTGGCTGAAAACCGCAGTCTCCTGGTCATTTCATAAGAGGCGTTCAACACCAGGTTATGCGGCCGGTCGTAATTGGCCGGGAACCAGCTGTTCATGTTAATCTGGTCCTCCTTGTAGCTATGCTGGGTCCTGCGTTGCGAGGAGGAATAGGTATAGCTTGTCCAGCCCGTGAGGGCGCCGCTGTTTTTGCGAATGTATAACTCGGCTCCGAAACTGTATCCTTCGGCCCGGAGCACATCGGTTTCAAGGTATGGGTTCATGACTACTCCGGCACCGCTTCGGTATTCAATGATGTCATTGAGGTTTTTGTAATAGACCTCCAAAGAAGTTTCCAGGGTATTGTCAAAAAAATTATGAAAATATCCCAGGGCAAACTGGTCACTTTTCAATGGGGGAATGTGGGGGTCGCTAAGTTTCCAGATGTCTGCGGGTGCCATGATCGATGTGTTGGATATCAGGTTGATATACTGATAATTCCTGTTGTAGCTCAGTTTCCAGGAACTGTTTTCGCGCATGCTGTATCTGAACCCGATGCGGGGCTCAAATCCGCCGTAGTCAGATATGACATCGCCGCTTCCGTAGCTGAGACTGTCGGTAATATTTTCCACGCGTCTCGGGGCATCCTCCGCGTATTGATATACGGTTCCCGGGCCGCGCTGAAAATAATGGGTGTATCGTGCTCCCAGTTCCAGGCTCACATGATCGGCAATACGGAAATCGTCACTGATGAATACGGAAACCTCCAGTCCCCTTTCCTGCTCCATCAATGCAGAATTGATCCGGGAGGTTTCCCCCAATGGGAAGATTTCACCCGGCTCAATTTCGTACCTTATGGCCTGTACACCTGCCTCAAAATGGTGTCTGCTACCGGGGATATAGGATAAAATATATTTGCCGGTCTGATAGTTGATTCCTGAATTCATTTTGTAGTCCATGTGAGCCTGCAGGTCACTTTCTTCCATAATTCTGTACCGGTAGTCACTCATTCCCACGGTCAGCATGGAAGACAGGCTGCTGCTGAATGAAGTGTTCAGTCTGGCGGAAGCAAGGAGGTTGTTGTATTCATGGGTGGTTTCTTTCCCGAACCCGAAACGGTCAAAGCTATGGTACCCGAAAAGGGTCAGACGGTTGTTCTGATTCAGGGCGATATTCAACGTGCCGGTGACATCATGAAAGCGGGCTTTGCTGTTCATCAGGTCTTCATCATTGGTATAGTCAAGCAGGAAATCAGAATAGGATGTCCTGCCCCCCACATAAAGACTTACCCGGTCTTCTATGATGGGACTTTCCAGTAACAGGCGGCTGTTCAGCAGCCCGATACCGCCCTGTACATTGGTGCCATCTGTGTCCAGGCTGTTTTTCAGTCTGATATCCATCACCGCGGAAGCCCTTTCACCGTAACGGGGTGGGATGCCGGCTTTGATCAGGGTCACATCTGAGATCAAGTCCGCATTGATTACCGAGATCAGGCCCAGCAGATGCGATGAATTAAAAAGGGGCACATTTTCTATAAGGATCAGGTTTTGATCTGCATCTCCGCCCCTGACATTGAAACCGGTGCCGAATTCTCCTACAGACTGTACTCCTGGCAACAGGGTGACGCTCCTGACAATATCCCTTTCGCCAAAAGTGCCTTGCAGCTCTTCGATGGCCCGGCTATCCATGCTGATCGCGCTCATTTGTGTTTGCTGGATGTTTTCACGGGCACTTCGTGCGGTTACCGTAACTTCATCAAGCTGGACATGGCTTTCAAAGAGTTCAAAACTTGCACTGCCATCGCTGTAGAGTTGGATTTCCTCTCTGCCAGACTCATAGCCCACGAAAGATATTCTCAGTCTCAGCTCACCGGTGGGAAGCTCCATTTCAAATCTTCCTTCCAGATCGGTGGATGCGCCTGCCTCACTCGCAGGATCAAAAATTACGGCGCCTATCAGGGGTTCTCTGGTGGTGCCGCAAGTCACTTTTCCCGAAAGTGTGGCCGTTGACTGGCGACCATATTCTTCTCTCGAGCCAACGATCAGCAGGTCGTTCTCCTCCCTGGCCACACTTTCATCAGCGGCCCGGCCGGCCGAAAGAAATGCGACATGATCTCCCATATATACCCAGGACAGATTCCCGGCCCTGGCAATAGTTGTAAGGGCCTCTTCAAGCGATTTTTCCAACACTTCAGGGGGAAGAAGGATCCCCTCCATCCAGCGTGACTGATAAAAGATGAAAAGCTGATGTTGTTCCTGCAAATGATTGATTGCTTCAACGGCAGGGATGCTGTCTTCTTTCAGGCGACCGGTCGTCTGGCTATGCTTATTATGCAGATGATGGGCATATGGGTTTGAAAAAGCGGTTTCAGCCAGAGGCAACATGGCCAAACATACGAACAGGATATACATGACAGCAACAATAATATTAACAAGGTCTGACGGAATATCGGTTCAATGGGACGGAATGTGTTGTGCCCTTCAGACTGGCGGTAAAGCTACAATTATTTTATATATGGCATCGGATTTAATTATTAATTTATCCCGGTATATTTTTTGATTCGCTAAGGCAGTTCATTTTTCTTATCAATCCGGGTGGTTGCCTTGTGACTACAGTATTGCTTTTGCAGACTGCATGGTGGGTGTCTTGCCTGTAATGATCATTCTTGCTTAGTTGTTCTTTTTTGCGCAAAAGCTCCAACTGCTTTTTATAGACCTCCAATAACTTGATAATGCAGGCTAATGATTTCGTTTTACTGGTGAAATTGTTTGCAAATAAAAAAGCAGCTACACCCATAAGGGGTATAACTGCATGATAACCAAGTGGGACGTGCTGGAATCGAACCAGCGACCTCATGCCTGTCAAGCATGCGCTCTGAACCAACTGAGCTAACGCCCCGAATAATCTATGCGGTCAATTTGCGATGCGATGGCAAAGATATATAAAAATCAAAAATCAAAGGCGAAATGCACCGGGTCGTGCCATCAAAATTTACATGGCCGGTGATGATTATTGCTTGATGGCTGCTGAGCACTTGTCGCTATGATTGCATGCACAATTTGTTCCGGATTGCCTGGCATAGTCAAGCCGAAATGGATGGCACAACATGAAACGTTTTATCCACATGCTTGCGAAGTTTTTTATCCCGGCTGAAATAAGGGGCCTTTTTGCTTGCCGGGTTGTGGCTGTTAAAAAATCACTAATTGATCGGTTTTGGGTCTTGAAAACCCATGGTTAAGAATGTCATGGACCGGGATTTTTTATTTAAAAAGAGTACAAACTAGATAGGTTCAATGATTTTTTGCTATACATGGCGAATAAGAAATAAATTATGCATATATTGCATAGTGTAACTATGTCCGTTTGACTGATTTTTAGCTGTTTTTTTTGATCACAATAAGTAGCCCTGCTTTTGAAGAAACGGTACATCTGCCTTTGATTCTTATCAGGCATCTATTATTTGCGAGTAAAGACGAAAGATGTTGGCAGCACCCTGGCGGTGCAAATCACACGGTAAATTTATCAACCATTTAATTATTTGATGCTTATGCGAAACAAAAACTTCATGTTTAATGTGCTTAAAGGTGTTTTTGCTTTCTTTGTTGCTTCGATGGTGGTTTTTTCTGCCTGCAGCAGCGATAGCGAAGACGAAGTCGAACCCGATTGCGACCTGGACAATGTGACCTATTCGGGGACCATTGCACCGATAATGGAAACCCATTGTAATAGTTGTCATTCCGGAGCCAGCCCTTCAGCTGGCATTGTGACTGCTGATTATGAAGGGCTGCGTGAATTGGCGGTCACTTCAAGCCTGGTGGGTGTTGTGAATCACGACCCTGATTACAGTGCGATGCCACAGGGGCAACCCCAGCTTGATGAATGCCCTCGTGAACAAATCGCAGTCTGGGTTAACGATGGCGCACAGGATAATTGATGCCATGACGCGAAAAACATGATTCGTAAGTAAACAATCGTTAGGTTTTTTCAGTTATGGGGTTAACGGGCGAAGTAATTTGCCTCATGCGCTTAAGCCGTATTGTTCAAGCCACTCATTCAGGTTAAAGCAGAGTTCTTCAGCTTGTTGACTTTTCGACCTTGCGACATTTTGACATTTTGACAATATCTTACACATGAAAACCTGGAAAATCATTCTCGTGGCAATTGCCATATTAGGTATCATCGCAGCATTGATTGTGTGGTTTTTCGTATACAATAAACCACATCCCGATTTTATTGGTGCCGAACCCGATATGGAGCTTCCTGCGGAACAGCTTTACCTCGATTTTATTGATGACGAACAGCTGGCAAACGACACCTATATCGATAAGGTGCTGCAGATCCAAGGAGAAATTGCGGACGTGGAACAAGTGGATGATATGGTCATCCTTAGTTTTGTGTTTCAGGATGGAATGTTTGGTGGAGAAGGAGTGAGATGTACCATACATGAATCCTTCCATGAGGAGGCTTTGTCACTCGAGGTCGGTTCAGTTGTTACCGTAAAAGGTTACTGCACAGGCTTTACGGGTAGCGATGTGATTATTGAGCATGCCTCGTTTCCGTGATTTGTTTTGACATTAAAACTGCATGATTATGTTAAGAAAACTTTTGTTAGTGACGTTCATGTTTATGTTTGTGGCTCAATCCCTTGCAGCACAGGTATATCTGACGCGAAATGGTACGATACGCTTCTTCTCGGAAGCGCCGCTGGAAAACATAGAGGCTGTCAATCGCCAGGTAAACAGCGCCCTTAATGTTGAAAATGGTGAATTTGTGTTCCGGCTGCCCATGCGCTCCTTCTCCTTTGAAAAGGCCCTCATGCAAGAGCATTTCAATGACAATTTTGTGGAATCACACAAATATCCCAATGCGTCATTCCAGGGGGAAATTCCGGATATGGACGTATTAGATCTGACTTCGGGAGAAGAAATAGACGTTGTGGTGCAGGGTGAGCTTACCATAAAGGATGTTACAAAGCCTATACGCGAAACAGGTACGCTCCGGATGGAGGATGATACCATCCATGGCAAGGCGGTATTTATCGTTAAACCAGAAGCGTACAACATCCGGATTCCCAATCGGTATACCCGGAATATTGCCAGTGAGATAGAGGTTTCTGTTGACGTAACCCTTTCTCCACAATAAAAGCGTTTGAATATGTGCAGGATCTTTACCATCGCAATGATTGCTCTTAGCGGGTTCATGACGCCTTCGCTTGCAGCCCAGGAGCTTATGGATATGCTCGACGATCAGGAGGAGGAAACGACCTATGCCGTGAATACCTTTTTCACTACGCGGGTGATCAACGGACAGTCGGTTGAAAATCCTTATCCTGGCGACTTGCTATTCATTGTTTCCCATCATTTCGGACGGCTCAACCAGGGCGCTTATGAGCTATGGGGGCTGGATCAGGCCACCATCAGGCTGGGTTTTGAATATGGGGTCAGTGAGCGACTGGCATTGTCTGTTGGAAGGAGTAGTTATGAGAAAACTTTCGACGGCTTTGTGAAATACAAGCTGTTGCGTCAGAAAAGTGGTGCAAGAAATGCTCCGGTAAGTGTGTCGCTTTTTTCAGGTGCTTACCTGAAAAGTCTCAGGTGGCCGGAAGGCAGTGATTTTGAGTTTAAACACCGCATGAGCTATGTCCATCAGCTTTTGATTGCCCGGCAGTTTTCAAGGCAGGTGAGCCTCCAGCTTACGCCGGCATGGGTCCATCGAAACCTGGTGCCTGCTGTGGATGACCCCAATGACTTTTTTGTCCTGGGCCTGGGAGGCAGGTGGCGTTTCAGCGATTGGGCCGGCATTAGCCTTGAGTATTTCCACCGTTTTCACGAGCCCGAATCGTATGAAACACATAACTCCTTTTCCATAGGTGTTGATCTGGATACCGGCGGACATGTATTTCAGTTACATTTCACCAACTCGCAACCTATGTTTGAACCTGGTTTCCTGACCGACACCAGGGGCGATTTCCTGGATGGCGACATCTATTTTGGTTTTCATATCAAAAGAACGTTTTCCTTGCGCTGAGCGGAGTAAAACATGTGCTTGACAATGAACAATTTGCTTTGCCATGCAGTTACATGTTTAAGAAAGAGCAATGTAGCGAATGATTTAAAAAAATGCGTTTTGCATGACAACGCAACATTCTGATAACCTTATCTTAAGGTCAAAGTTCCTGAAGTGGCTTTTAGTTGGTATGGCAGCCAGCTTCATCCTCGTATATGTTTTCTCCTCAAGTCTCTTTGTTCGCCCACTGTACCGTGCAGAGGCGGTTATTTTTGTCCCGCTTACCCTTTTTTCTCAGCAATTTGATCAGCAAGGCATTGGTTTTGCATCCGATGCAGAGATCGATGGACACATCCAAATGCTGCAGTCATCCCGTTTACTTGATAGCCTGGCTGAAAACCATGACCTGGCCGATATTTATGGTATAGATCGGCATACAGCTGGCGGGGATCATCGCTTGCATCAGAAAATAAGATCCAGGGTAGACATTGAGAAAACCAGGTATAACTCGGTTTCCGTGAGGGTTGCGGACCCTGACCCTGCAAGGGCAGCTGCGATGGCTAATGATATTGTGCGTCTTGGCGATGTGATCAAGGAAGATTTGCTGCTTGAGAACCGATTGGCTGCCTACGCCTTTGCCCGTGATCTGTATCAGCAAAAGCTTCAGGATGTAGAGTTACTGGAAGAGCAGATGGCGCTCATGAACAGGATGACCGATAGCAGCAGGCCTGCTGACGGGCAGTTTTTCGCCTATCGTGAGCATCTTTCTTTTGAATCGCTGGTTTTGGAGCTCAGTAAACTACGCAGCATTTATGAAACGATTCGGAAAAGCCTTGATGTGCCACTCCCAAAAAGTTATGTGGTTTCTGCTGCCACAGAACCATTCCAACCTGTCTGGCCTCCCCGCCTCATCCTGGCAGCTGCAGCAGCTGTGGTTTTTGCCGTGCTGTTTTTTGCCATCGAAATAGTTCGGAGAGATGTTCCCAAGGCTTAAAACCGCACATTACCACAAGATCATTGTTCCGGCACTGGTTGGGTGTATTGCATTGTCCTGGCTGTTAGCATCCTGGCAACCAATGCTGGCTTTGCCACTGATGATTGCTATAGCTGTCTTCCTGGCCTATATGTTGGTGTTATGCAACCTTGAGCCTGCTTACATGAAGGTGATCGCCTTTCTGCTGCCCTTTTCTGCTCCGCTTCCCTTCCTGGAAGGCTCCATGGTCCGTGTGCCAACTGAACCTATGATTGGATTGGCACTTATCATGTTGCCCCTTTATCTCCTGAAAGAAAGAAACTCCCCAAACAAGCCTTTATGGAAAGATATTTTTTTCGTGCTGCCTTTGCTGGCTTTGTATGTACTGACTTCCTTTTTCTCAGAGATGCTGGTAGTGTCACTCAAGTTTTCTTTTGTCAACATTGCCTATGTGTTGGTGTTTTATGTGCTCCTTCTGCACCTGTTCAGAAAACATACCCGTCTTTTTTCTGATATGCTTAAGCTTTATGGGATGGGTTTTTTGCTGGTATTCTTCTGGTCATTATATCAATATTGGCAGTATGATTGGAACCCTGTGGTGATGAGGGGCATATTTCACCCTTTTTATAACGACCACACGATTTTTGGTGCAGCAGCAGCTCTTCTTGCGGTGCCGGCATTTGGAACAGTGATGCGCAGGAACACCAATCACGGTTTCCTTCTCAACGGAGTGGTGGGAATGTTTTTCGTGTTGGCCGTGTTTTACAGCACCAGCCGGGGAGCCATGCTTAGTCTGCTCTTTGCAGCCTTCGTAGCACTTATCCTGTGGCTCAAACCACGTCCTTTGATCCTTGGAGCCGGATTGGCATTGCTCTTACTGACAGGATATGTGTTATATCCCGGTATACGCGATCGCATTGAAGAGACAGAAGTTCTTTCCTATGATGAAGGGGCCGGCGTGATGGATCGCACCCGTTCCGTGGCCAATATCTCCACGGATGTATCCAATGTGGAGCGACTTAACCGCTGGGTGTCGGCCTGGAGAATGTTCCAGGAACGGCCGCTTACAGGCTTTGGTCCTGGCACCTATCAATTTGTATACATTTCTTACCAGGAAGAGCGCCTGATGAACCGGTTAACTGTCACAGACCCCTGGAATCCTCCAGAAGGATCAGGAGGTACGGCGCACTCTGAATACCTGCTCTTACTGAGCGAAACGGGGATCTTAGGGCTTATGGCCTTCTTGCTACTGATGGGCCGTTGGTCCTGGATTGCATTGCGGCGATGGCGCGATCATCCTCAGCGAAATGGGATGGCCATCGCCCTGGTGGCGCTGAGCACCTATTTTTTTCACGCGCTCGTGAATAATTTTCTGACTACAGACAAACTGGCTTTCCTTTTCTGGGGAACAGCGGCGTGGCTCGTGGCGATGTATCACCGTGAAAGCGCTAAGGCTCGGGTGAGTTGGGGTGTTGGGGAGAGTGAGTTGAAAGGGGAGGGTAAGAAGATAAGAAAAATGAAGAATGAAGAATGAAAAATGAAGAATGAAAAATGAAGGTAGCCACAGTCAAGTGTCTTGTGTCACGTCCTGAAATAGGTTTACAATTTTTGTAAACGAAAATCAGGATGGATCAAGAGGATGCAAGAGGCAGAAAGCAAGTAGGGGGAAATAATAGGATTATTCGTGGAAAGAAATAACGCATGATGAGATGAGAAAACGAAATGTTTGGGTTCTCGGAGGAACCGGGTATATAGGCAGTGCGCTGGTCAGGCACCTTGCTGCTGATCCAGCAAACCGGCTTCACTTATTGGTACATCGCGCCACACCGTATAGCGCGCTGGAGGGCTTTAATACGTTCACCGGGAGCCTGGACGCCATAGACCCGCTGTGGTTGGAGCGATATCCTCCCGATGTGATGTTTCACCTGGCCCGGCCCGCGGGCAGCCGTCGCATCACGAGAGCGTGGGCATCCTTTTGGGGAGAGAAGGCAAATCGGCGGTTAGTAGGGTTACTCGAGCGACTGGAAAAGGCTCCAGTGGTTGTGTATGTTTCCGGGTCGCTTCTGTATGGTCCGCGACCGGACGATGACCCGGCCTTTGAAGATAGCCCGCTTGCACCTGCAGCTTTCGCCGGATATTACTATCGCAATGAAAAACCCTGGCTGGAGGCGCAGGATAAGGGGGTGCTGGATGTCCGTTTTGCCCGTCCTGCGTGGATTGTGGGTCCTGCATCATGGTTCAGGAAGTTTTTTCACGAGCCCATGATGCGCAGCGGGAAAGTGCCATATTATGGTGACGGCCAGCAGCTGATGTCATTGGTCCACCTGAGCGACTGTGCCAGGATGATTGATGCCCTTGCACGTCATGGGAAAAAAGGCAAAAACCTGAATGTGTTTACCGGGGAGCCTGTGACACAAAGACAGTTTGCTGACATGCTGGCAAAACTATCCGGAGCGGAAAAAGAACAGGTGACCTATGCCGAAACCATCAGGCAATATGGCAAAACAGCCGCCCGGGCCCTGACAACATCTATCCCGTTGGCAACTCATCATCCTGAAGTTGCCAAAAAAGCTGCTATCGAACTTCCGGAGCATGGTCAAATCATTTCAGCAGCACGCAACTTCAAGCCAATACCAGGAGGTTAACACCCATCCACATCAATGCTTTTGCGTGTTGCTGGCATCAGGCTTCTCAAAGACGAAGAGCGTATACTCCCCCCAGGACCAAAGAAAGGTCTTATTGAGCATCTTGTCGGTTTTCCAGAGGTAAGGGCTGAATCTTTTGACCAGCCTATTCAGTCCGTGATAGTACCACGCCGGATGGATGATGCTGTAACCCTTTTGCCTGACCAGGGAAAACCGTGAGAAGGCCTTTCGGATGGTTCCCGGCGCATAACATCTGCTGGGCAGGTATTGGGTAGGTGAATATCCGCCCCACTCCTTTTTATGGCGTGCAAAAGCTGCCCGAAAGCGCAGTTTAAGCAGCTCAATCACTGTCCCGGCTGCATAATTCCTGTTGACAAAAGAAAGCACCAACTTGCCGCCCGGTGCGGTGACCTCATGCAGATGGTCAGCGGCCTTGTCCAGGTCTTCCACCGTGTTGAGCGCCCCGAAAAAAACATATACCATGTCAAACTGCTGTCTGGGGTATATTTCCTGAAGATCTTCCACTGAACCTTTCTCTGCTGTCACGTTTTTCAGGTTATGCGTGGCGATCTTTTGCCGGGCGAGGTCTTGCATCGCAGCCGATATGTCGATGCCCGTGACCCTGCTATCCGGATGGGTCATGCCAAAATGCACCATATCGAGACCGCTGCCGTAACCAATCTCCAGCATGCTTTGAAAAGGGTGGCGCTTGACTTCTTCCCTGAAATCCTGCCGGATGCGCTGCAATACCGGGTTTTTCCAGTACCGGGCGTCAAAGTCTTCGGCATCGCCGTCGTAGTAAGTCTCTACTTGTTCATAGAAATCGGACATGGGGGTTTTAGGGTTTGAAGTTAAATTGCTGATGATGCCTACATGAAGTTGACCGTTTTATGGCAATAACCAGGCATCTTATTTATTGCTGTCCCAAATGTTGGCTGTCTGTGGTTTAATTATTGCCGGTGCCGTTAATGAGCTCGAGACCGCTTTGCAATTCGAAACGGGCAAGGTTCCGGTAATAGGCTTTCATGATGCGGTATTGCTGCCTGTTGGGCAGGTATTTGATCTCGTGGGGTTCGATGCTGAAGCAGCTGCCAAACTGCGCTTCATTGAGGTGCTGATACCTTTTCCGGATGATGCCCCGGGACATACGGAACAGTTTGGCCTCCAAGGCATCTCCCATGCCATTGTTGAACAGGCGTTCTGCCCATTTTTTGAAAACAGGGGCCTTGTTGGTCACATGTGCACCATTCTGACTAAAAACCGGGTAGTAATTCCGGATCCATCCGTTCTCCTGCAGGATGCTTTGATGCACCTGGCTGTTGTATGTGGGTAGCAGAAAGGCCAGTTCGGTGGCCGTAAACCTGTTTTGCTGCCTGATGGCCAGGTGGCGTGTATCCACAAAATAATTAATGCAAAAATTTCGGTGCGAGTTTATGAGAAATATCTTTTTGAAGAGGGTCAGCAGGCTTCTGGTCAGCCACAACCGGCGCGGGTTGGTCACGATGAAATAGTCGATGTCGTCATCCGGAGCCGCATATCCCTTGGAGAGTGAGCCTGAGATAAATACACCCTGCACAAAAGGGAAGGCAGCCATGATCTTCGTATAACGGCGAGCGGTTTTTAACCGCGCGGATGCCCGAAGGTTACCGTCAATCCTTCGCCGGACTGCTTCATTGTCTTCTCCAATAAAATAGTATCCTGCATGCTCACGAATCAGTCCTTTGTGCACCAAATCCTCGAGCATCTCTTCCATCTCCTGCCGCTGATCGTCAGAAATGCCAGCATATATGATGAGTTCTTCCGCCGTGAGCGGGTAAGAAAACACATCGAAATACAACAAAGTCCGGATTACTTCCAGCATGGTTCCTTTGTTTACCGTACATTACGGCGGTCAACCAAATAAACGCTTGTTTATGAAGTCAAACAAATGAATGGATAAAGAGTTCGAAATATGTATTACCATAAATATGATTTAAAATAATTTATGAGATGTTTATAATTTTGTCAAAGAGGAAATGGCTTTTGGCTGTTAGTTGTTGGCTATTAGCTGTTGGCTAATGGCAAGAAAGCCAAAAGCCAATAGCAGTTCTGTTGAAAACATAAACATTAGATAACCAATTAGTTGAAACCTCCATGCCAAATAATTGACAAACAGGAGAATGACTACTGGGACGTTTCGACATTTTGACTTTTCGACATTTTGACATTAATTATACACACATGAAGGGATTGGAATTCGACAAAGAGCTCGTTTACCGGATAGATCTACCCAGGCCTGAGCCACCAGAAGGCGAGGCACTGATCCGGGTACTTTTAGCCGGCGTGTGCAATACTGACATTGAGATCACCAAAGGCTACAAGGGTTTTACCGGGATTCTCGGACACGAATTTGTAGGTGTGGTTGAGGAGATCAACCATGCCGATCAACGCCTGCTGGGCAAACGTGTGGTCGGTGAGATCAATTGTGCCTGTGCCCTGGACAGTTGTGCATATTGCCAGCAAGGCCTGGGGCGGCATTGCCCCGACAGAACCACCCTGGGGATCTTTCAGCGGGATGGTTGTCTGGCGGAATACATCACCCTTCCGTTGGAAAACCTGCTGGAGGTCCCGGATCATGTACCCAATCAGGTGGCCGTATTGACGGAGCCTCTGGCGGCTGGGTTTGAGATCCTGGAGCAGCTTGACATCCAGTCCCATCACGACGTGTTGATCGTGGGTGACGGCAAACTCGGCTTGCTGATCAATCATGCCATCCGCACCACCGGGGCTTCGGTAACCCACGTGGGCAAGTACCCTGGTAAACTCAAACATTTGGAGTCTTTGGATGGAGAAACGATTGTGCTTGACAAGGGAACTGAATACATTGGCCGACAATACGACATTGTGGTGGAAGCCACGGGCAACATTAGCGGGTTTCAGTTTTCAGTAAGGCATACCAAACCGCGGGGTAAGCTTGTCCTGAAAAGCACCCTTGCCTCAGACCAACGGATCGACCTGTCGCCTGTGGTGGTGAATGAAATTACCATTGTAGGCTCACGTTGCGGACTCTTCCAGCCGGCCATTGACTACCTGGCTAATGGCCCGGACCTTCAATCTCTTATCGCGGCTGTTTATCCGGCAGACCAGGCCATTGAAGCCGTGGAACACAGCAAGCGAAAGGGAAGTCTGAAGGTGCTGATCGATTTTTCAGGCTGAGGACAGGTTGACAAAGTGCTTGTGCGTCCGGATTACAACGGCAGGTTCCCGTGTTTTTTCGGAGGCAGGTTTTCGCGTTTGTTTACGGTCATTTCCAGTGCCTGGATGAGTTTCAGGCGGGTTTCGCGCGGGTAGATGATCTCATCAAGGTATCCCAGGCCCGCTGCCTTGTATGGTGTGCAGAACTTTTCCCTGTAATCGCTTACGGCTTCAGCTTTCTGTTCGTCGGTCATTTTGTTCCGGTAAAGGATGCTCACCGCACCATCTGCTCCCATGACGGCAATTTCTGCACCGGGGTAGGCGTAGTTCACGTCGCCGCCAAGCTGCTTGCTCGACATCACGCAATATGCACCCCCATAGGCTTTGCGTGTGATTACATTGATTTTGGGGACGGTGGCTTCCGCATAGGCGTAGATGAGCTTGGCTCCGTGCTTGATGATGCCTCCATACTCCTGATCCACACCGGGTAGAAAGCCTGGCACGTCGGTAAAGGTCACCAGGGGGATGTTAAAGGCATCGCAGAAGCGCACAAAGCGGGCAGCCTTGTTGGATGCGTCGATGTCGAGCACCCCGGCCAGCGCTTCTGGCTGGTTGGCTACGAAGCCGACCGGTTTTCCGTTGAGGCGTCCAAAGCCTATGGCAACATTGCGCGCGTAGTCTGGCTGGACCTCAAAAAAGTGATGGTCGTCCACTACGCTGAATATAATGTCTTTGATGTCGTATGGCTTGTTGGGGTTGTCCGGTACCAGGCTTTGGAGCTTCTCATCGGTACGGTGGGCCGAATCCGTGCAGGGTTTTACCGGTGGATCTTCCATGTTGTTGGAAGGCAGAAAACTGAACAGTTCCCGGATCATCATCATGGCCTGTTCGTCATCTTCGGCCCGGAAATGTGCCACGCCGCTCTTGCTGTTGTGGGTGTTGGCACCACCTAGCTCATTTTTGGTCACCTCTTCATGGGTCACCGTTTTGATGACATCCGGTCCGGTGACAAACATATAGCTGGTTTCCCTGGTCATGAAGATGAAGTCGGTAAGCGCCGGAGAATACACGGCACCCCCCGCACAGGGTCCGAGGATGGCGGAAATTTGCGGAATCACCCCGCTGGCGCGCACGTTGCGCATGAAAATATCAGCGTAACCGGCAAGACTTTCCACACCTTCCTGGATGCGGGCACCGCCGCTGTCGTTAAGTCCGATCAGTGGAGCCCCCATCTTCATGGCCAGGTCTTGCACTTTGAGGATCTTGTCGGCATTGGCTCGGCTTAATGAACCGCCAAATACGGTAAAATCCTGTGCAAACAGGTAGACCAGGCGGCCATCTATCTTTCCGTAGCCAGTCACCATGCCGTCGCCGGGAATCCTTTGTTTATCCATGCCAAATTCATGGTTGCGGTGCACAACCAGCTTATCAAGTTCCACAAAAGTCTCGGGGTCAAGCAGCATGTCGATGCGCTCCCGGGCCGTTTTGCGCCCGGATGCGTGGATCTTTTCAATGCGCGCTGAACCACCGCCTTGCTCGGCCTGTTGGTGGCGCTTGTCAAGTTCGTCGTATTTATTCTTCATGTGTTTATTTTTAATGACAAAATGTCGAAAAGTCGAAATGTCGAAAAGTTCGGGCTGGCTATGATCAGGAATAATCAATGTGGATAATTGGCTGGCGACCATCTACGCTTTCGCCCTCAGATACGTCCACTGCGGTGACACTGCCGGCACCTGATGCCTTGTACTCACTCTCCATTTTCATGGCAGATATTACCACCAGCGTTTGGCCCGCCTCCACCTTGTCTCCTTCTTTGACATAGAGTTTTACGACTTTGCCCGGAATCGGGGAGCTGATCACGGCGTCTGCCTCCTCATCTGCTTCGCGCCGGCTTGCCAGGTATTTCGATTCAGCGTCAATGATCTCTACCTCAAAACTTTTTTTTGTGGTGTTCACATTGTATTTCTTAACCCCCTCAAGGGGAATCAATTCCACGTTGTAGGACTTGTTCTCGTGCAGGATGGAATAACTGCCCCGGCTGATTTGTACAAAATCCAGTGCGTACTCCCTGCCATCCACGGCAACAAGCAGCTTGTTGCCGTGATGGCTGATCACTTCTATCTGTGCTATGCGGTCTTTTAACTTTACTTCGTATGACATGTGGATCGGGTTTTATCCGTTAATGTTTTTTCAAGTTCCTGGTTACCTGATGTTTGTGTTTTGTCACCAGGTCGGCTTTTGGCTATTGGCTTTTAGCTTTTAGCTTTTAGCTTTCTTACCAATAGCCAATAGCCAATAGCCAATAGCCAACAGCCAACATTATAGCTTCAACACACTGCGCACCCTGGAATAATCCTTCCAGTTGTTTTTCAGCGCGGTCATTTCTTTGGGACTGGCCTTACGGATCTTACGGAGATATTCCATTAGTGCGGAGATCATCACGATGTCTTCGCAATGTTCGTCGCAGGTCTCGTCTTGCATCAGCGTGTCTTCGTTGTCATCAATAAAGTGGGTAGTATAGTCCCCTTCAACAAATCCCGCTGTGTGCATGATGCGTTCGAGGAAGCGCAGGTTGTTTTTCACCCCGGTGATCTTAAATTCCTGCAGGGCCCGCCGGCTGCGCTCCAGGGCTTCTTTTCTGTCCTTGCCCCAGACGATCAGTTTGGCGATCAGGGGGTCATAGTAAAGAGGGATTTCAAAGCCTTCATAGATGGAGCCATCCACACGGACACCCACACCATAGGGGATGTCGATATGCGTTACCCGTCCCGGTGCCGGCATGAACTGGTTTTCAGGATCCTCAGCATATACACGGCATTCGATGGCATGGCCCTGCTGTTTGAGTTCATCCTGCCGGAGCGCCAATGGCTTACCGTTGGCAATGTGAATTTGCTCTTTTACCAGGTCCACGCCAACAACCCTTTCGGTAATGGGGTGTTCCACCTGC
>Ga0207421_10002494_pt1 | contig 22763 bp, 26 predicted proteins | sample SodLakKL_010_SED_4_FD_187542 | JGI IMG/M metagenome (GOLD analysis project Ga0207421, IMG submission 187542) | Alkaline sediment microbial communities from Lake Tanatar, Kulunda Steppe, Russia - 8KL_010_SED (SPAdes) (version 2) | ecosystem: Environmental > Aquatic > Non-marine Saline and...
CGCGGTCGCGGGTTGGCCGCAGCGCCAGACTTCCGGCTTCTGTCGCTGAAAGAGGCCCCAGGTTGACGGCGGCGCGCGAAAGCGGGAACCTTCCGCGCTCACCTGGTTTCCCAGGTACAGCGTTATGGTGGTCCGTGCCGGTCCCCTCGCGACGATAGGTTGTGAACCCCGCCAGGCCCGGAAGGGAGCAACGGTAGCAGCCGATTCGGGCGCCGAGGTGCGGCGGGTGCGGGCCATCACCCTTGCATCACCCTGCGGGGTAAACCGAGGACTGCAGGAGCCGATGACCCATCAGGTGCTGGCCCGAAAGTGGCGCCCCGGACGATTCGAGGACATGGTCGGGCAGCCCCACGTCGTGCGGGCGCTGGTGAATGCGCTGAACGGCAACCGGCTGCATCATGCCTATCTGTTTGCTGGCACCCGTGGTGTTGGCAAGACCACCGTCGCCCGAATTCTGGCTCGCTGCCTGAATTGCGAGACTGGCGTCACCGCGACGCCCTGCGGGACGTGCCGCTCCTGCGTGGAGATTGCCGAAGGCCGGCATCTCGACCTGATCGAGGTCGATGCGGCCTCCCGCACCCGCGTGGACGACACCCGTGAGCTGCTTGACAACGTGTCGTACGCACCGGTGTCCGGCCGCTTCAAGGTCTATCTGATCGACGAGGTCCACATGCTCTCCGAGAAGAGCTTCAACGCCCTGTTGAAGACGCTCGAGGAACCGCCGGACCACGTGAAATTCCTGCTGGCGACCACCGACCCGCAGAAGCTGCCCGTCACCGTCCTGTCCCGCTGCCTTCAGTTCAACCTGAAACCCATGTCGGCGGCAATGATCGCGGAATATCTCGAGGGCGTTCTCGCGGCCGAGGCGATTTCCGCGGAGCCCGGTGCCCTGCAAAGGCTCGCGGAGGCCGCCGAGGGCAGCATGCGGGACGCGCTCAGTCTCACCGAACAGGCGATCGCGTACTCGGGCGGGGGGCTCACCGAGGCCGAGATCTGCGACATGATCGGGCTGCTGCCGCGTCAGCGACTGACCGAACTCCTCGACGCCGCCTGGGCCGGTGACGGGCGACACCTGCTGGAAATCCTGGCCGAACTGGACGCCCTGGCACCCGATTGGCCGCGCCTGCTCGACGCGCTTGCGTCGCTTGTGCACGCGGTGGCAGTGCACCAGGCAGTGACTCGGGATCCCGCCGCGCCCGGGTCCGAAACCGAGCCCGCTGACGGGCTCGCCGCGTGGCAGCGCGAGGCGGCCGAGCGCGAGGCGCCGGAGGATGTCCAGCTGGCCTACCAGATCCTGCTTCACGGGCGGCGTGACCTGCCACATGCGCCCGATCCGCGCATCGGCGTCGAGATGACACTGCTGCGCGTCCTTGCCTTCCGGCCCGAGACGCCGTCCGCCCGGGACTCCGGCGCCCCCGGGCGTCGCCCGCGCGCGCCGCGCGCCGAAGGCCCGGTCTCCGAGCCGGTGCCGGCGAAGACCGCGGCCGGCCGCGGGAACACCGTTGCGAACCCCTCGGCGCCCGACCCGGGGTTGCCTGAGGCGGGCCGGGCGGGTTGCGCCCTCGGTCCGGCCGCATCCGGCAGGGAACGCGAGGGCATCGCGAAACAGCCCGGCCGGCCACGGAACGACGCGCAGGTTGCGGATCTGCCGGCACAGCCGGGTGCGCCAGCCGCCGAGCGGTCCCCCGAGTTTGCCGCCGGCCGGGTCGCCGAGCCGGCACCGCTCGACTGGCACGCCTTCGCGCATTCCCTGAGTCCCGGTCCGACCCGGGAACTTGCGCTGAACGCCGACCTGGTCGAGCACAGCCGGCAACGGGTCGTGATCGCGGTTCAGCCGGCGCATCGCATGCTGTGCACGGAGCGTGGGCTCGCCCGGCTGACCGAGGCCCTTGGGCAGGCCCTCGGCGACGAGATCCGCCTGGAGCTGCGCGAGCAGAGCGAGGCATCGGCGAACACGCCCGCGGCGCGGCTTGCGGCAGACGCGGCGGAACGTCAGGCTAGGGCCGAGTCGGAAGTTCGGGCCGACCCGGTGATCACGGCATTGCGTGAAACCTTCGGTGCCGAGGTGGCCAGAGTACAGCTGGTCGACCGCGGCGAAGGTGCCGGGACGGTCGACCGGCCCGCGCACTGAAGGGCCCGGATGCGATCCAGCACAGGCAGTCAGATAATCAGGAGCGAGAAGCGATGATGAAGGGTGGCTTGGGCGGCTTGATGAAGCAGGCCCAGAAGATGCAGGAAGACATGCAGAAGGTGCAGACGGAACTGGCCAACATGGAGGTCGACGGCCAGGCTGGCGGCGGATTGGTCCGGGTGGTGATGACCGGCAAGCATGAGGTGCGCCGCGTCAACATCGATCCGAGCCTGTTCGAGGACGACCGCGACATGATCGAGGACCTTGTGGCCGCGGCGATCAACGACGCGGTGCACAAGGCGGAGGCGGCTGCCCAGGAGCGCATGGCGGGTCTCACCGAAGGCATGGGTCTTCCCGCCGGCATGAAACTGCCGTTCTGAGGCGGCTGCGCCACGGCAGGGGCGGCGCCCAGTGGAAGCGGTCCTCGACGAACTGATTGCCGCCCTGCGCTGTCTTCCGGGTGTCGGCGCCAAGTCGGCGCGCCGAATGGCGCTGCACCTGCTCGAACGCGATCGCGCTGGTGCGCGACGGCTCGCGGCAGCGCTGGTGTCGGCGGCCGATACGATCGGCCACTGTACCGTATGCCGAACGCTGACGGCTGCCGATACCTGTGCCCGGTGCCTCGATCCCGGGCGGGACGCGGGGATCATCTGCGTTGTCGAGACCCCGGGTGACGTACTGGCGATCGAATCGGCGACCGACTTCCGGGGGCTGTTCCACGTGCTGCTCGGTCGGCTGTCGCCGCTCGATGGCATCGGTCCCGAGGATCTCGGCCTCGATCGGCTCGAGAAACGCTTGCAGGACGGTTCCGTCGGCGAGCTGATTCTCGCGACGAACGCCTCGGTCGAGGGTGAAGTGACCGCGCATTACCTCGCCGAGATGGCCGCGCGCCACGGCGTCCGGGCCACCCGGATCGCGCAGGGAGTCCCGACGGGCGGGGAACTCGAGTACCTCGACGCCGGGACGCTCGCGCACGCGTTGTCCGGTCGCCGCGATTACTGACGTACCACTCACTGGCCCCGAAGCCTGCGGGCCTGACAGCCGGGAGGTGTACCCCATGACCGATTGCGTATTCTGCCGGATTGCGGCCGGCGAGATGGAGCCGCGGATCATCCTTGAGACCGAGTCAGTGCTCGCGTTCCACGATCTCAACCCGGTGGCGCCGCAGCACGCGCTGGTGATACCCCGCCGGCACATCGCGACCCTCGATGACACGGCGCCGGAGGATCGGGAAGTGCTTGGAGACGTGATGCTGGCGGGTGCCGAGGTGGCAAGGAAGCTGGAGCTGGAAAAAAAAGGTTACCGAACGGTGATGAACTGTGGCCACGGCGGTGGGCAATCGGTGTATCATATCCATCTGCATGTGTTGGGTGGACGCAACTTGTCCTGGCCACCTGGCTAATAATGGTCTATACGATTGGATAGAAATCGGCGTTTGGCAGCGCGGGACATGCCGGGAGAGCGGATATGAACAGAAGGCGTCAACTGGGCAGGATCGCGGGGTATGCGGCGCTTGTCGCCGTTCCGTTCGCGCTGCTGCTGTCGCCGCTGCATGCGGAGACCCGCTCGTTGTACGAACTCTCCTACACCCCAGGGCAGGATGCACTGTCGACGCTCGATGTCTTCTCGGGGGCCGACAGTCTGCGTCCGGGGTTCCGCAACGATGTGCAGCGCGGCCGTGAGCTCAACATCGAAGTGCGCTCGCTGCAGATGCCCTCCGCGAGCACCCCGGGGGCCGCCGATCGCGCGGTGGAGACGCGGGGCGGGTTCATCCAGCACTTCGGCGACACCGGGTTCGGTTACGGCGTCGATGTGGGCCTGGGACTCGGTTCATCCGGGGGCGCAGAAGCCTGGTTCCCGGACGATGCCTTTTCCGGCAGCAGCAGTTTCGTGGTGACCGATCTCAGCACTGGCCCGACCTACCAGACCGGGAACCTGCGCAGCCGGGTACGCGTCGGTCTGCGCTATCCGCTGGCGGGCGAGCCGGATGGCGTCAACATGCTCCACGGCCACCGGGGTGACGCGTCGCGCAGTGCGGGCTATCTCAGCCTCGACAGCAGGCTGCGGTTCAGCAACCAGACCGAGATGTCCCTGAGTCTGTTCTACGACGACTACGGTGTGGGATCCTCGCGCGACTGGCTGAGCGACCGCCTCGATTTCCAGGGTAGTGCGGGTTCCGCCGATTCGGTGATCGGCTTCGAGATGGGCCTCAATTTCTGAGTCGGACGGCCTCCTGCAGGAGGCCGGGCTGAACTTTTTAGGAGGCCAGCCCCTGGCCGATCTTCCCCGGCGCCGGAATCGGCGAGAGGGCTCGCCTCCTACAACGGGTGGGGGCACGCACCGTAGCGGGCAAAGCCCCTGGCCGATCCTCCCGCCGCGCCTCAGCCCCGACTCTGGCCGCCCGCGACCAGCGACTCCCGCAGCTCCCGCCACGCCTGCAGGCGCGCGACGGGCAGCAGACCCCGATCCACCGCCGCGCGTACCGCGCAGCCGGGTTCGGAACGATGGGTACAGTTGCGGAAACGGCAGTTGGCCGCGTGTTCGGAAACGTCCGGGAAGCCCTGCACCAGTTGGTCGATGCCGGCGATCTCCGGACTGAAGTCGCGTACGCCCGGCGAGTCGATCCAGGCGGCACCGTCCTCGGCTTCGTACCAGCGTGCCGTGGTTGTGGTGTGGCGGCCCTCGCCGCCCTGTCCCACCGCGGCGATGCGCAGCCGCTCGGCGGGCAGCAGCGCCTGAATCAGCGAGGACTTGCCGACACCCGAGGGCCCGACGAGGATGTTGCAGGCTCCGGCGGCCGCCGCGCGCAATGCCTCCAGTCCGAGGCCGGTGTGGGCGCTGACCCGAAGTACCGGCAGGGACAGGTGCATGTAGTGCGACAGGTCGGGGCCGGATGTCGGGGTGTCTGCAGTGAACGCGAGATCGGATTTGTTGACGAGGATGCCCGCCTCGGCCGGCAGATTGCGGATGCCCACGAGGAAGCGGTCGATCAGCAGATGCGGGACTTCCGGCCGGGGCGCGACGACGATCCACGCGCGGTCGATATTGGCTGCGATCGTTCTGAGGCGGTTGAATCCGTCCCGGCGGGTCAGGTGGTTGCGGCGCGGCTCCCGGCTGCGCACGACCGCTCCTGCCGCGTCGACCATCACCACGTCACCACAGACCACGTCATCGACACGGCGCCGCAGATGCGTGCGCAGGACGCTGCCATCCGGTTGCAGCGCGTCGATCTCGCTGCCGAAACGCGCGAGGACCCGGCAGCGCAGGATCATGCCGGCCTGAATCGGCCGGCGTCAGCGGGCTGCTGCAGGCAGGGGCCGCCGGTATACCCGGCTGCGGGTCCCCGGCGGCTCCCGTTGGCTGCGCTCAAGAACGCCTGCCTGCAGACTCAATCGAAGAGTGCATCGACGCGCGCTGCGCAGATGAAATCGTTCGGGCTGAGCCCGCCGACGGCGTGGGTGGAGAAACGCACCACGCAATGCCCGTACGAGACCTCGATGTCCGGGTGGTGGTCCTCCCGGTTGGCAATCCAGGCGACCGCGTTCACGAAGGACATGGTCTCGTGGAAATGGGCAAACTCGAGCCGGCGCGAAATCCTGCCCGCCGCCGGGTCGAGGTCCCAGTCTTCGTGCAGTTGCACAAGCATCTCGTCGCATTCCGACGAGGACAGGGGTCCAGCGAACGCCTCCGGCGCCTCGCAGTGCCGCTTGCTCAGGTCGGTCATCAGGACACCTCGGACTCAGAAGTTGTAGTAGTTTTCGCCCAGGTAGGCGGCGACTGCCTCGACTTCGTCATCAAACCAGCCGGTCCCGAGATTTACGTTGCACCGGTTGACCTGGGTGATCAGCGAGCTCATCGAGCCGACCATCCGGTCGTCGCGGGTGTACACCTCGGTGCCGTGGCAACTGACACAGTTCTCCTGGTGCAGTTTCTCGCCCAGGGCGGGATCCCCGGCGTGGGCCGGACTGCCAAGCCCGACGAAGAGCAGAATGCCGAATGCGGTAAGGCCATGACGCATGGTTCTCTCCTTTTTCTGCAGGAACGCGCGCAACGCGTTCGTGGATGCCCACTCGGGTTTGCCCCAGTGGGGTGGGTCGAGGAATCGGTTGCGGCGGTTACGACCGCATCGTAGCTGTTGCGCTGACGGATGCCACCGTGATCGTTCACCCGCGTGGAGCCCGCACCATCACCGTGCGGTCCTGAATGATAGACTGTTGTGCCAACCCCGGAGACGGCATGGGCCAGAATGCGGACAACCTGATCTGGATCGATCTCGAAATGACGGGCCTCGATCCGTATTCGGACCTGATCCTCGAGGTCGCGACGATCGTGACCGACAAGGACCTGCGCGTACTCGCGGAGGGCCCGGTGATCGCCATCCGGCAGGACGAGTCCGTTCTCGGCGGGCTCGACGAATGGAACCGGCGCACCCACGGGGCCTCCGGACTCCTGCAGCGGGTACGGCAGAGCCCGCTCGACGAAATCGGCGCGGAGCGGGCTACCCTGGACTTTCTGAGCCAATGGGTGCCGCGCCACGCATCGCCCATGTGCGGAAACTCCATTTGCCAGGACCGTCGTTTTCTCGCCCGCTGCATGCCCGATCTCGAGAACTATTTTCACTATCGCAACCTTGACGTCAGCACCCTGAAGGAGCTCGCGCGGCGATGGGCCCCCGCCGTGCTTTCCGGCGTGAAGAAGGATGCCACGCACCAGGCGCTGCAGGACATCCGCGACTCCATTGAGGAGTTGCGCCATTACCGCGAGCACTTCATCCGCATGCCGCAACCGAACACTCCCTGAGATGCCGCGGCGCGAGTCGCCGTTCAATCCTGTGCTGCAACCCGGTCCGCCGGGGGGGACAGCACGGTGGGTCGAGAATCCAGGGTCGGGTCGCGCTCCGGGAAGTCACGGATGAAATGCAGGCCGCGGCTCTCCCGGCGTTCAAGTGCACTCCGCACGATGATCTGGGCCACGAGCACCAGATTCCGCAGTTCGATCAAATCGGGCGTGATCCGGTAGTGGGCATAGTATTCGTGGACTTCCTCCATCAGCACCCGGATGCGCCGCTGCGCCCGCAACAGCCGGTCGCGGGTCCGAACGATCCCCACGTAGTCCCACATCAGCCGGCGCAGCTCGTCCCAGTCGTGCGACACGACCACCTCCTCGTCGGAATCGGTGACCCGGGATTCGTCCCAGTTTGGTGGTCGAGGCAGGGCCTGCGGCGTCAGCGGATCCGGGTCGGAAAGGATGTCGCGCGCGGCCGCGCGCGCGTAGACCAGGCACTCGAGCAGCGAATTGCTGGCCATGCGGTTGGCGCCGTGCAGGCCGGTGTAGGACACCTCGCCTGCGGCATAGAGCCCGGCAACGCCCGTACGGCCGTGCGCATCCACCATCACGCCCCCGCATGTGTAATGTGCCGCCGGCACCACCGGCAGGGGCTCCCGGGTCATGTCGAAACCGAACTCCAGGCAGCGCTGGTGAATGGTCGGAAAGTGTTCGCGCACGAACCCGGGGCTGCGATGACTGATGTCGAGATAGACCTGATCGACGCCGAGCCGCTTCATTTCGTAGTCGATGGCGCGAGCGACGATGTCGCGCGGGGCGAGTTCGGCACGGGAATCGAAGCGTTCCATGAACCGTGTGCCGTCAGGAAGCAGCAGACGACCCCCTTCGCCGCGCACCGCCTCCGAGATCAGGAAGGACTTCGCCTGAGGATGGAACAGGCAGGTGGGGTGGAACTGCATGAACTCCATGTTCGCAACCCGGCAGCCTGCGCGCCAGGCCATCGCGATGCCGTCTCCGGTGGCGCCGTCGGGGTTTGAACTGTACAGATACACCTTGCTGGCACCGCCGGTTGCCAGTATCACCACGGGCGCGAGGAGGGTCTGCACCTCCCGGGTCTCGCCATCCTGAACGTAGGCACCGATCACGCGACGCTCCCCTCCCACGCTGGCAAGGATCAGGTCGACGGCGAGGTGACGCTCAAAGACCTCGATCCGGGCCTGCCCGCGGGCGGTCCCAACGAGCGCCTCCTCGATGGCCTGTCCGGTGGCGTCCGCCGCGTGGGCGACCCGACGCGCGCTGTGGCCACCCTCGCGGGTCAGGTGCAGCCGGCTGCGTCCCTCGTGCGCCTCGCGGGTGAAGGGGACGCCGAGGCTCGCGAGCCAATGGATCGCCTCGGGTCCTTCCGCCACCGTGCGGCGGACCGCATCGATCTCGCAGAGTCCGGCGCCGGCGTCCAGCGTGTCAGCGACATGCGATTCGAAGGAGTCGGCCTGGTCGAGTACCGCAGAAATCCCGCCCTGGGCGTACCGGGTACTGCCCTCGTCGACGGGGCCCTTGCTGATGATGGCGACCCGACGGTGGGGGGCCAGATGCAGTGCCGCGGTCAGGCCGGCGGCCCCGCTCCCGATGATCAGGACATCGAAGCGTTCCTGCGCCGGGCCCATTTGTGTTGCGGCCATGGGTCAGGTAACTTTCCGACGTTGTTCAGCGTGCACAACGCCACGTTCCGGAAATCCGGAAGCGATCAGGACGAACTTCATCATGCCGACAAGGTCCATGCAGCCAAGGTTAAAGGAAATGGCGCTGCGGGCGGGAGTGCCCGCATGAGCGAGAAGGCTTCCGACGAGGCGCTGGTGCGGCGCGTGCAGAGCGGGGAGAAGGCGGCATTCGACATCCTGGTCCTGAAATACCAGCACAAGATCATCAACCTGGTCGGACGCTATGTGCACGATCATGCGGCGGCGCTCGATGTTTCGCAGGAAGCCTTTATCAAGGCGTACCGCGGACTCGCCAATTTCCGTGGTGAGAGCGCCTTCTACACCTGGCTGTACCGCATCGCGATCAACACCGCGAAGAACCACCTGGTGGCCCAGGGGCGCCGGCGCCCGGAGGCCGAGGTGGACGCCCAGGACGCCGAGCAGATGGGCGGCGATTCCGCGCTGAAGGAGAGTGCAACCCCGGAAGGGGAATTGTTGTCAGAGGAAATACAGGCGGCAGTGCAACGGACAATCGAACGGTTGCCGGACGATCTGCGAACCGCGATCACGCTCCGCGAACTCGAGGGACTGAGCTACGAAGAGATTGCCCAGACCATGGGATGCCCGATCGGAACGGTCCGTTCGCGCATCTTTCGGGCCCGCGAGGCCATTGACCGGACCCTGGGTCCGTTGCTAAACGATTGAGCGAGCAGAACCAATGAACGACCAAGTCAGCAAGTCCGAACGTCTCTCCGCACTCGTCGACAACGAAACAGAAAGCTTCGAAACACGCCGCCTCATCGACGAACTCCTGAGATCCGAACAAGACCGCAATACCTGGGCGCGCTACCACCTGATCGGGGACAGCCTGCGCGGCGGGATGCGGCGGACCGCGCCGCCGGACTTTCTCGCCCGGGTGCAAGGCGGGATCGAGGACGACAAACCGCTGGATGTTCCGGTGGAATCGTCCGCCGGCCCTCGCTGGTTGAAGCCGGCAGCCGGCGTCGGCATTGCCGCGGCGGTGGCGGTGGTCTCCCTGCTCGGACTGCAGACCATCACGGGTACCGGCGATGGCGTGCCCGCGGCGACAGTGGACGCCACCCCGTTACAGGAGCCGGCCGGGACCGAACTGGTCACCGGCCCCGACCCCCGCTTCGCGCCCTACCTCGAAAACCATGCGGAGCTGGTGGCCCCCGGCTCGTCGGCATTCGCACGGGTACGCAACTCGGTTGATGGCGAGTAAGTGGGAATGTGGGGCAGGACCCTCTCCGTTCTCGCGCTTCTCGCGCTAATCCTGCCACTGAGCCTGCCGGCCGGGGATTACAGCCCCGAACAGTGGCTGGAGCGCATGGCCGACAGCATGCACCGCCACAGCTACGAGGGTACCTTCATCTTCCAGCGGGGCGAACGCATCGACACGGTGCGCGTCGTTCACGCGGCTGAAGACGACGGATACCGGGAACTGCTGCAGACCCTGACCGGGTCGGCGCGCGAGGTTGTGCGCAAAGTGGATCGTATCAGCGCGATCAAGGGCGCACGCATCGAGGGCGAAGGGCATCAGCAGGGAGGACCCCAGCGCCCGCCGGCCTTCGCTGCGGCAATGCTGCGCGCGAACGAACGCTACGACCTGAGCTCGCCGGGGTTCGACCGCATCGCCGGTTTCCCCTGCTACCAGCTGCATGCCGAGGCGCTGGATCCGTATCGCTACAGTCACCGGTACTGTCTGCACCGCGACACCGGCATTCCTCTGCTCAGTGAACTGATCGACGCCGAGGGTCATCTGCTCGAGCGGCTGGTCTTCACCGAGCTGGAGTTCCTCGACGTCGTGTTCGAGGAATCCCTGACCCCACGCGGCTGTGACGCCCGCGAGATCGAAGTGCGTGCGGCTGGAACTTCGCCCGAGGCTGGTGATCAGCACGGCGGATGGTATTTCCGGGAGCTGCCCCCCGGCTTCACGACCGTCATCGTGACCGAGCGCGCTGTCGGATCGGATAACGATGGGGCGTCGTCGCTGCACTTCGTGCTCAGCGACGGGCTCGCGACCGTGTCGGTCTATGTCGGCCCGGCCGGGGAGGACGCCCAGACCTTCGAGGGCGCAACCCGCTCGGGGGCAACCCATGCCTTTGCCCGGCCGCTTGCCGGTTACCAGATCACGGTTGTCGGCGAAGTGCCGGTCAAAACGGTGGAGCGGATCGCCCATGCGGCGCGTTTCCGCGAAGTCGGGTCCGACTGAGCTCCGGCGGGCGCTGCCGCGATCAGGACGTGGGGTGATGAGCGACGGGCACAATGAGTGACTGGATAGAGGAACACGGGGTGGTGGTAACGGCCGACGAGGCCTGGGCCACGGTCCGGGTGGAGCGACGGTCCACCTGCGGTTCCTGCTCGGCCCGCAGCGGTTGTGGCAACGGCGTGTTGTCCGAGGTGCTTGGCCGCCGGTCCCTTGAATTGCGGCTGGCGAACAGCCATCGGCTTCGGCCGGGCGACCGCGTCACGCTCGGCGTGCGCGACCAGGCACTGGTTTCCGGCGCGTTTGCAATGTATCTGCTGCCGCTGCTGGGCATGATGCTGGTGCCGATCACGATGGGCTGGATGCTTCCCGGCCTCGCCGATGGTTTCCTGATCCTTGCCGGCGTTGCCGGATTTGCGCTCGGACTCGCGGGCGTGCGCCGCTGGTTGCGCAGCCAGGGAGATCGCTTCGAGCCGGTGCTGCTCGGGCGGCAACCGGCGGGCGAAACCCCGACGCCCTCCACCGGCCGCGGACCCATCGCCCGATAGACCGCGGGGTCCGTGCACCGGTCCGCGTCCGACCGTCGATGCTTTTGGCCCCGGGTGTTGCCGATCAGGATGCTACCCGAGCGGCCTGTGGACGGAACTTGCGGGCGCGCCGCCCCTCTAGACACGTACGCAACGACCCCTGAAGGTGCCCATGAAGACATATCGCTGGTTTTTTCTGGCAACGCTGCTGATGGCGCTGTCGCTCCCGGCCTCGGCACGTCATCTGCCCGATTTCGTGCCCCTGGCGGAGCAGTACAGCCCAGCCGTGGTCAACATCTCGTCTTCGCGCGAGCGTCCCACTCCCGAGAGTGAGTCCGTTCCCGAAGTGCCTGAAGGAATGCCATTCGGCGATCTCTTCGAGCGCTTCTTCGGCGAGCGTGGGCCCGCTCCCCGCGTCCCCGAGGGCTTCGATCGCCGCTCGATGGGTTCGGGCTTCATCTACAGCGAGGACGGCTACATCCTGACCAACCACCACGTGATCGAAAACGGTGGCGAGATCGTGGTGCGGCTGTCCGACCGCCGGGTGTTCACCGCGGAGGTGATCGGTTCGGACCCCGAGAGCGACGTCGCGGTGCTGAAGATCGACGCAGAGGACCTGCCGACCCTTCGACTCGGCTCCTCCGAGTCCCTGAAGGTCGGTGAGTGGGTGCTGGCCATCGGCTCACCGTTCGGCTTCGACCACTCGGTGACCGCCGGGATCGTCAGTGCGAAGGGGCGCAGCCTGCCTTCGGACAACTACGTGCCGTTCATCCAGACCGACGTGGCGATCAACCCCGGCAACTCCGGTGGACCATTGTTCAACCTCGACGGCGAGGTAGTGGGGATCAATTCCCAGATCTACAGCCGCACCGGCGGTTTCATGGGGCTGTCCTTCGCGATTCCGATCGACATGGCGGTGGAAGTGGCCGAGCAGATCCGCGAGACCGGCACGGTCACCCGCGGCTGGCTGGGCGTGCTGATCCAGGAAGTCACCCGGGAGCTGGCAGACTCCTTCGGGATGGAACGTCCGGCCGGAGCCCTGGTGGCGCAGGTGCAGCCGAACAGTCCGGCGCAGCAGGCGGGTTTCCGCACCGGTGACGTGATCCTCCGGTTCAATGGCATGGACGTGCCCCGTTCCAGCGCCCTGCCGCCGATCGTCGGCCGCACGCCGGTCGGGTCCGAGGTCGAGGTCGACGTGCTGCGCGGTGACCGCGAGATCGTGATCGAGGTGACCATCGAGGCGCTGCCGGAAGACGTTGCGATGGGCCGTCGCGCCCCGCATTCGACGCCGGGGGAGGTCCGGCCGCAGAGCTTGCTGGGCATGCAGATCGAGCCGCTGACCGCCGAGGAGCGCGATGAACTCGGGCTGGACGACGAGGGGGTCCGTGTGGGCGAGGTGACCGGTAACCCGGCTCGTGGCGCCGGGATTCGCTCGGGTGACGTGATCGTTCAGTTCGGCGGCGAACCCGTGTCCTCGCCGCAGGATCTCCGTCAGAAAGTGGAGTCCGCTGACGCAGGGCGTTCGGTGCCGGTGCTGCTGCATCGGGAGGGCACCCCGGTCTTCATCGCGCTGCGCATGCCGGAGCAGTGACCGGCAAAGGCCACGGACGCTCTGCCAGTGCCGGCGGAGCGTCCGGTCTGGCCGGCAATGGCAAACGCCCGGGTGGGCCCCTCACGACGCTGACCGTCTATTACCGGGTCGGCTGCGGGCTCTGCGAGCAGATGCTCGCGGAACTCGTTTCCCTGCAAAGCCGTTATACTTTCGCGCTCGAGCGCGTCGACATCGATGAAGATGTCGATCTGGCGACGCGCTTCAACGCCAAGGTGCCCGTTCTGGCGGTGGACGGCGAGGTTCTCTGCTGCCACTTTCTCGACGTGCCGGCACTGATCGACGAGCTGACCCGGAATGACTGATCCCCGACTGACCCGCAACTTCTCCATCATCGCGCACATCGATCACGGCAAGTCGACGCTGGCGGACCGTCTGATCCAGGTCTGTGGCGGTCTGTCCGAGCGCGAGATGGCGGAACAGGTGCTCGATTCGATGGATCTCGAGCGCGAGCGCGGGATCACGATCAAGGCGCAGAGCGTGTCGCTGTTCTACGACGCGCGCGACGGTCAGCGCTACCAGCTCAACTTCATCGATACCCCCGGCCACGTGGATTTCTCCTACGAGGTCTCGCGCTCCCTGTTCGCCTGCGAGGGCGCGCTGCTGGTGGTGGATGCCTCGCAGGGGGTTGAGGCGCAGAGCGTTGCCAACTGCTACACCGCGATCGATCAGGGTCTCGAAGTGGTGCCGGTGCTGAACAAGATCGACCTGCCCGCGGCGGAGCCCGACCGCGTCGCCAGCGAGATCGAGGACGTGATCGGCATCGAGGCCGTGAATGCACTGCGGGTGTCGGCGAAGACCGGCGAGGGCGTCGCCGAGCTGCTGGAGGAACTGGTGCACCGGATCCCGCCGCCGGAGGGCGACGCGGATGCACCGTTGCGCGCGCTGGTGATCGACTCGTGGTACGACAACTACCTGGGTGTGGTGGCGCTGGTCCGGGTCAAGGCAGGCCAGCTGCACGCGAAGCGCCGGATTTCCGCGATGTCCGTAGAGCGCACCTACGAGGTGGACCGCGTCGGCGTGTTTGCTCCGAAACCCGTGGATCGCCCGTTTCTCGACGTCGGTGAAGTGGGCTACGTGATCGCCAGCATCAAGGACATCACCGGGGCGAAGGTCGGCGACACCTTTACCGACGCGCAGAACCCCGCCGAGAGCCCGCTGCCCGGTTTCAAGGAAATGCAGCCGCGCGTTTTCGCGGGTCTGTTCCCGATCAGCGCCGAGGACTTCAACGATCTGCGCGAGGCCCTGGACAAGCTGCGCCTGAACGATGCATCGCTGCAGTTCGAGCCGGAGACCTCCCAGGCGCTGGGCTTCGGCTTCCGCTGTGGATTCCTCGGGATGCTGCACATGGAAATCGTGCAGGAACGCCTCGAGCGCGAGTACGGGCTGAATCTGATCTCGACCGCTCCGACCGTCGTCTACGAAGTCGAGAAGACGAGCGGGGAGGTGGTGCCGGTGCACAGCCCGTCCGAACTGCCCCCTTCCAACGAGATCGCGGAGATTCGCGAACCGATGATCCTGGCCAATATCCTGACGCCGCAGGAGTATGTCGGGGCGGTAATGACGCTTTGCGTCGAGAAACGCGGCGTGCAGGTGAAGATGCAGTACATGGGCCGTCAGGTCGCCCTCGCCTACGAGATGCCGATGTCCGAGGTGGTGATGGATTTCTTCGACCGCCTGAAGTCGGCCACCCGGGGCTACGCCTCCTTCGACTACCAGCCGCTGCGCTTCCAGGCGGCACCGCTGGTGCGGGTGGACATCCTGATCAATGGCGAGCGGGTCGATGCGCTGTCGGCGATCGTGCACCGGGATCAGGCGCAGAGCCGTGGCCGGGAGCTCACCGAGCGCATGTGTGGCATCATTCCGCGCCAGATGTTCGAGGTGGCGATCCAGGCCGCGATCGGTTCCAAGATCATCGCGAGGTCCACCGTGAAGGCCCTGCGCAAGAATGTGCTTGCGAAGTGCTACGGGGGCGATGCGACGCGCAAGCGCAAGCTGCTGGAGAAACAGAAGGCGGGCAAGAGACGGATGAAGCAGATCGGCCGCGTGGATGTTCCGCAGGAAGCCTTTCTCGCCGTGCTCTCAAGCGCCGACAAGGGCTAATCCGGCCTCCCGGGCCGGTTTCCGAGAAGGGATCTGATATGACGTTCAGCCTGGAGCTGATCCTGGTACTGGCAACGCTGGTCACGGGCGTGATCTGGCTCGTGTGGGCGGTGCTGCGGCGCCGTTTGAGTCCCGAGCGGCAGCAGCAGATGCCGTGGTACGTGGACTATTCGCGGTCCTTCTTTCCGGTGCTGCTGATCGTGCTGGTGTTGCGCTCGTTCGTCGCCGAGCCTTTCCGTATCCCCTCGGGATCGATGATGCCGACCCTGCTGGTGGGCGATTTCATCCTGGTGAACAAGTTTTCCTACGGCGTCCGTCTGCCGGTCACGCGCACCCTGATCCTCGAGACCGGGAGCCCCGAGCGCGGAGATGTCGCGGTATTCAAGTATCCGCGCAACCCGGCCGAAGACTACATCAAGCGGGTGGTGGGCATCCCCGGTGACCTGATCGAGTTTCAGGACCGTACGCTCCATGTAAACGGCGAGCCGCAGACTACCGAAGAGGTCGGGACCTACGAGGGAGTGGGTTCCGGCCGCATGATGACCGGAGCGACGGTGTTCCGGGAGCACCTCGGCGAGACGCCGCACGAGATCCTGATGTGGGAACGGTCATCGGGAATGAGCGGGTCGGTGCGAGTCCCGGAGGGACACTACTTCATGGTCGGGGACAACCGGGACAACAGCAACGACAGCCGGATGTGGGGCTTCGTGTCCGAGGATCTGCTGGTCGGCCGCGCGCTCTTCATCTGGCTGAACTGGGATTACACTGGCGGACACTGGGACTTCTCCCGGGTGGGTAACCGCATTCAATGACAACGGGACAGGGGGCATTGCGTCATGCTGAAATCAAGACAACGGATGCGGGGGGTTGGCGGCTTTACCGTGATCGTCTTCGTCCTCTTCGCGGTACTCGTCGCCAACTTCTTCCTGACCATCGGCAAGGATTACATCCAGTACTGGACGGTCCGGGCGATCGTCACCGATGTGGCCGCTACCCCGGGGGCGGCGGATCGCACCCCGCAGCAGATCTGGAACGACATCAACCGGCGTCTCGCGATCAATTCCATCTATGAAAACGTGGAGCGCGAGAACATCAGCTTCGAGGAAGACGGCTCCGGACGCTACATGCTGCTGGACTACGAGGTCCGGCGCACCTTCTTTGCCAATCTTGATCTCGTGGCCCAGTTCAACCGCCGCGACAAGCTCTCCCCTTGAGCGGCCGGCCGGATCCGGTGCGTTCGCCGGCCTCGGGCGTGCCGCGGCGGTCAGGGCATCGATGAGCGCGCCGGATTTCCGCGCTCTGCTGCCGGAGGCGCTGCGCGGGGCCGAATCGCTCGAGCAGGCGCTCACGCACCGCAGTGCCGGCGCGCGGCACAACGAGCGTCTCGAGTTTCTCGGCGATGCGGTACTGGGGCTGGTGATCGCCGATGCGCTGTTCGAAAGCCTGCCGGATGCGCCGGAGGGCGACCTCTCCCGTCTGCGCGCGGCCCTGGTCAATCGCGTGGCCGTGGCCGAGGTTGCCCGTGCCGCGGGCATGGAGGGCGAACTCAACCTCGGGCAGGGTGAACGCAAGACCGGGGGGCAGCGGCGCGAGTCGATTCTGGCGGATGCGCTCGAGGCGCTGATCGGGGCGAGCTATCGCGCCGCGGGCTATGAGGCGGCCCGCGAATTCGTGCTGCGTCTCTACGCGCAGCGGCTCGACTCGCTGCCCAGCGCCGAATCACTGAAGGATCCGAAGACCCGGTTGCAGGAGTTCCTGCAGGGCCGCGGTCGTGTGCTGCCCGAGTACCGACTGCTGCAGGTGTCCGGACCCGACCACAGGCGTCGGTTTTCGGTCGAGGCCTGGCTGCCCAGCGAATCCTGGGGGCAGCAGGGCTCGGGCTCCAGCCGGCGGGCCGCGGAGCAGGCCGCGGCCGAGGCGGCGCTGGCCCGTCTCCTGCGGGAGGCCGGCGAGTGAGCGGGGACATGGACGGGACGCGTTGCGGGCTGGTCGCCCTGATCGGGCGGCCCAACGTGGGCAAGACCACGCTGATGAACCGCATGGTCGGCGAGAAGCTGGCCGCGATCACCCGCAAGCCGCACACGACCCGCAACCGGATCCTTGGCATCGTCACCCAGGGGCGGAATCAGACCGTTCTGATCGATACGCCGGGGATCGATCCGGAGCGCAGCCGGCTGATGAATCAGGTGCTGAATCGCACCGCAGTGCAGGCGCTCGGCGACGCCGACATCGTCTGCTTCATCGTCGAGGCCGGGCGTTTCGAGGCCGGGGACGCCTTCATCCTGGACGCGATCCGCTCCGCCGGCCGCCCGGCGATACTGGTGGTGAACAAGGTCGACCGGATCGCCGATCGCACGGCGCTGCTGCCGTTCCTCGAGGCGCGGGCCGGGGAGTACGACTACCTTGCCATGGTGCCCCTGTCCGCAAAGACCGGCAGCAACCTCGGCGGCCTGGTCGAGGAGCTGGGTCGGCACCTGCCGGAGGGGCCGTTCCTGTACGATCCGGAACAGCTCAGCGATCGCCCGGAGCGCTTCCGGGCCGAGGAGATGATCCGCGAGGCGCTGCTGGAGCGCCTGGGTCAGGAAGTGCCGTATTCCGTGGCGGTGCGGGTCGAGAACTGGGAGGACCGTCCGGGCATCACCGACATCGACGCGCTGATCGTGGTCGAGCGGCAGAGCCAGAAGGGCATCGTGATCGGGAAAGGCGGACAGATGCTGAAGCGCATTGGTCAGGCGGCCCGCCACCAGCTCGAAAAGCTTCTCGGTCGCAGGATCATGCTGCGCCTGACCGTCCGGGTAGAGGAGGGCTGGTCGCAAAGCAACCGCGCGCTGCGGGATCTGGGCATCGAAGAGCCACGGTGACGGCGGAGCGCCCAGGGCTGCCCGTTCCCGGCTTCGTGCTGCATGCCCGGCCGTTCCGGGAGAACAGCCGGATTCTGGAACTGGTTACCCGCGATGCCGGTCGTGTCGCGGCGCTGGCGCGCGGGCGGGCCGGTTCGCTGCGGCCGTTCGTGCTGCTGGATCTGGCCTGGCGCGGGCGGGGCGAACTGCCCAGTCTCACGCTGGGCGAGGAACGGCGCGTGTACCCGCTCTCGGGACGCGCGATGGTCTGCGCACTGTACCTGAACGAGCTCGTGCTGCGCCTGTTCCCGCGCGACGTCGCCGCGGGCGAGGTGGTGGGGATTCTCGAACAGGCCTACGCGGGACTGCTGGCGCCGGAGCGTCCGGAACACTGCCTGCGGGCCGCGGAGTGGTCGTTGCTCGCACTGATCGACTCCGGACTGGAGCACGTGCCCGAGGCCCTGCCCGATGCGGAGGCACACTACCGCTACCGCCCGGACGAAGGGCTGGGCGAGGCTCTGGCCGAGACTGCGCCAGGAGCCCTGCGCGGCGCGGCACTGCTGGCGCTCGCCACCGGTTCCCGGGTGCCCGATAATGACCTGCGTGCGGCCCGGGACTTCATGCGGCGCCTGATCGACCTACACCTCGACGGTCGGGAACTCCAGACCCGTCGCCTTCTCTAGACAGGACCGATTCCATCATGCAATCAACTGCTCCGCCGCCGTTGCGGCTCGGCGTGAATCTCGACCACATCGCCACCATCCGCCAGGCGCGGCACACTTCGTACCCGGACCTGATGCAGGCGGTGCGTCTTGCCGAGGCCAGCGGGGCGGACTCGATCACCCTGCACCTGCGGGAAGACCGCAGGCACATCCAGGATGACGACGTCTTCGGAATCAAACCCCGCCTCACGCGCCCGCTGAACCTCGAGATGGCCGCAACCCGGGGCATGCAGGCGATTGCCTTGCAACTGGTGCCGGAGGCCTGCTGCATCGTTCCCGAGCGGCGCGAGGAGTTGACCACCGAGGGGGGGCTGGATGCGGCCGGGCAGCAGGTGCGCCTCCGCGAGTTCGTGCAGCCGCTGAACGACGCCGGGATCGAGGTGTCGCTGTTCATCGAACCCGACCTGCGGCAGCTCGAGGCCGCCGTTGCGATCGGTGCCCCGGTGGTCGAGCTGCACACCGGCGCCTACGCCAACGCCCACGACGGTGCCGAGCGCGCAAAGCTCGCCGAGGTCCTGTTCGCGGCCGCCCGGGCCGGGCACGAGATGGGGCTGGTAATCAACGCCGGACACGGGCTGGACTACGACAACGTGCGTCCGATTGCTGCCCATCCGCTGTTCCACGAGTTGAACATCGGTCACTCGATCGTCGCCCGTGCCCTGTTTACCGGTCTGCCCGAGGCCGTGAGCCACATGCGCAGCATCATGGACGCCACGCGCCAGGGCCGTTTGGCCTGAAGGCGCTCCCGGGCATGATTCTCGGCGTCGGAGTCGATCTGGTCCGGGTCGGGCGCATGGTCCCGCTGCTCGAACGCCACGGGCAGCGTCTGCTCGAGCGCATGCTGCATCCGGACGAACGCGCCGAAGTCCCGGCCGTGCGTCCCGAGGGCTTCGTGGCCCGCCGCTTCGCCGCCAAGGAGGCCCTGGCGAAGGCGCTCGGCTGCGGGGTGGGCCGCGACATGGCATTGCACGAAGTCCGTGTGACCCACGACCCGGCCGGGCGCCCGGGCCTCGCGCTCAGCGGTGCCGCGGCCCGCACTGCCGCTCGCCTCGGCGTCTCCCGGATCCACCTGAGCATCAGCGACGAACACGACTACGCCCAGGCCTTCGTGGTGCTGGAGGGTCGGCCGCCGGAGCCGCCCGCCGGGTGAGTGCAGCCGGGCACGAGCCGTTATACTCTGCCGGCATGACGCGATCCAACAACGAATCCTTTCCTACGCTGGAAGACTTTGTCGGCAACACCCCGCTGGTGCGACTGCAACGGCTGACTGCCGGCCTGTCCGTGCCGGTGCTGGTGAAGCTCGAGGGGAACAATCCCGCGGGCTCGGTGAAGGACCGGCCGGCCCTGAACATGATCGTGCAGGCCGAGTTGCGCGGCGAAATCCGCCCGGGCGATACCCTGATCGAGGCGACCAGCGGCAACACCGGCATTGCGCTGGCGATGGTTGCGGCGATCAAGGGCTACCGGATGCTGCTGATCATGCCCGAAAACATGTCGGCGGAGCGCCGCGCAGCGATGAAGGCCTTCGGTGCCGAGATCATCCTGGTCACGCGGGAGCAGAGTATGGAGGGTGCCCGCGATCTGGCCCGGCAGCTGGAGCGCGAGGGCCGGGGCCGGGTCCTCGACCAGTTCGCGAATCCGGACAACCCGGACGCGCACTACCGCGGCACCGGTCCGGAGATCTGGCGCGACACGGGCGGCGCGGTCACGCACTTCGTCTGTTCGATGGGAACCACGGGTACCATCATGGGCACCTCGCGCTTCCTGAAGGAGCGGGAGCCGGCGGTCACCATCGTCGGCGTGCAGCCCACCGAGGGTTCCGCGATTCCCGGCATCCGGCGCTGGCCCGAGGCCTACCTGCCGTCGATCTTCGATGCCTCGCGGGTCGACCGCACTCTCGACATCAGCCAGCAGGAGGCCGAGACGATGATGCGCCGGCTGGCCGCCGAGGAGGGGATCTTCGCCGGCGTGTCCTCCGGCGGCTCGGTTGCGGCCGCGCTGAAGGTGGCCGCAGAGCTGCGCGACGGGCTGGTGGTCGCGATCGTCTGCGACCGGGGTGACCGCTACATCTCGACCGGCGTCTATCCCGCATGAGCAGCGCCCCGGTACTGGTCTTCGATCTGGAGACCGTTCCCGACATCGAAGGCGCGCGCAGGGTGCACGATTTCGAGGGGCTCTCCGATACGGAGGTGGCCGATGCGCTGTTCGCGCTGCGCCGCATCCGGACGGGCACGGAATTCCTGCAGCACGCCCTGCACCGCGTGGTCTCGATCGGGGTGCTCTACCAGGGCGGCGACCAGATCAAGGTCTCGGCCTTCGGACGCGAAACCGCGGACGAGGCCGAGCTGCTGCGCCAGTTCTTCGACGTGATCGAGAAGCGGACGCCGACGCTGGTGAGCTGGAACGGCGGCGGCTTCGACCTGCCGGTGCTGCACTACCGCGCCTTGCTGCACGGTGTCGCCGCGCCGCGCTACTGGGACCAGGGGGATGAGGACCGCAGCTTCCGCTACAACAACTATCTCAGCCGCTTTCACTGGCGCCACATCGATCTGATGGACGTGCTCGCCGGGTACCAGCCCCGGGCCGTGGCCGGCCTCGACATGATCGCCTCCCTGCTCGGGCTTCCGGGGAAGCTGGGAATGGACGGAAGCCGGGTCTGGCCCGCATGGCGGGACGGAGACCGCACCGAAATCCACGACTATGTCGAACACGACGTGCTGAACACCTACCTGATCTTTCTGCGCTTCGAACGGATGCGCGGCGCACTGACTGCCGAGGGGCTGGAACGCCGCGAGGCGCAGCTGCGCGACTACCTCGCGCAGGAGCGGCAGCCGCACCTGGACGTGTTTCTCTCGGCGTGGAGCGGCGCAGCCCCCGCGCGTACCGGCACATGAGTATCGACCGCAGCCCCTTTGAACTCCGGATCGAGGATCTGACCCTGGACGGGCAGGGGGTCGGGCGTCGCGACGGCAAAGCGTGCTTCGTGCCCGGTGCGCTGCCGGGCGAGCTCGTGCGGGTGGTTCAGACCCGGCGCAAACGGAACTACGACAGCGCGCGGCTCGAGTCGGTGCTGGAACCGGCGCCGGAGCGGGTGGAACCGCCGTGCGAGTGGTTCGGGGTCTGTGGCGGGTGCCGGCTGATGCACGCGGACATCCGGCTGCAGCGGAAACTGAAGGAACAGAGCCTCTTCGAGGCCCTGTCCCGGATCGGGCGGGTCAGTCCGGAGCGACGGCTGGAGCCGCTGGTTGGCGATACCCAGGGTTATCGCCGCACCGCCCGGCTGGGGGTCAAATATGTGCCCAAGAAGGGGGGCACGCTCGTGGGCTTTCGCGAGCGCGCCGGGCGCTACCTCGCGGACATGTGGGACTGCCCGGTGCTGCACCCGGCGCTCGGGGAGCGGATCGGCCAGCTGCGCAGGCTCATCGACACACTGGACGCGCGCGACCGGATTCCGCAGATCGAGGCGGTGGTGGACGATTCCGGCACCGCCGCGCTGGTCTTCCGGCATCTGCAGCCGCTCTCCGAGGCGGACGGCCGCCGGCTTGCGGAGTTCGCCGTGGCGCAGGGGCTGCAGGTTCATCTGCAGCCGGCGGGGCCGGACAGCGTTCAATACCACGCCGGGCCCCGGAAGGGCCTGTCCTATGGCCACCCCCATTTCGACGTAACGGTGGACTTCACGCCGCTCGATTTCATCCAGGTGCACGCCGGGATCAATCGCGAAATGGTGCGCCGGGCGCTGGACCTGCTCGAGCCGGACGCGGGTTCCCGCGTGCTCGACCTCTTCTGCGGGCTGGGCAACTTCACGCTGCCGCTGGCACGGCGCGCGGGCGAGGTGGTCGGCGTCGAGGGCGATGCGCGCATGCTCGAGCGCGCGCTGGCCAATGCCGAGGCGCAGGGTATCCTGAACACGCGTTATGTCTGCGCGAACCTCGATGACGAGACGCTCGGTGATCGGCCGTGGCTGCGCGAGCCCTTCGACCGCGCCCTGCTGGACCCGCCCCGCACCGGGGCCGCGATGGTCGTCGAGGCACTGGGACCGATCGCGATTCCGCGCCTGCTGTACGTATCCTGCAACCCGGCCACGCTGGCCCGGGACGCCGAGCGGCTGGTGCACCACTTCGG
>Ga0207421_10002495_pt1 | contig 22755 bp, 24 predicted proteins | sample SodLakKL_010_SED_4_FD_187542 | JGI IMG/M metagenome (GOLD analysis project Ga0207421, IMG submission 187542) | Alkaline sediment microbial communities from Lake Tanatar, Kulunda Steppe, Russia - 8KL_010_SED (SPAdes) (version 2) | ecosystem: Environmental > Aquatic > Non-marine Saline and...
CTTGTTCAGCAGTTCGGGGCCCTTGATCGAGATGAAGTTCGACTGGGCCTCGTTGGCGACAGCCTTCGCGAGCAGTGTCTTGCCGGTCCCCGGTGGGCCGTACATCAACACGCCTTTCGCAGCCTGCATGTCCATCGCCTGGAAGACCTCTGGGTAATCGAGTGGCCACTGAATCGTCTCCTGGAGCCGATCCTTGGTGTCGGTGAGGCCACCGACATCGTTCCAGGTCACGTCGGGAACTTCGACGAACACCTCACGCAGTGCGGAGGGTGTGATCCCCTTCAGAGCTTCTTTGAAGTCTTTCTCCGTGACCCGGAGGCGCTCGAGGACTTCGGCGTCGATTTCTTCCTGCTCGAGATCGAGCTCGGGGCGAATCCGGCGTAGCGCGTTCATCGCTGCCTCTTTCGTGAGGCTCTCGAGGTCAGCACCGACGAACCCGTGAGTGTTTTCGGCGTACTGGTCGAGGTTGATCGAGTCGGACAGCGGCATACCGCGGGTGTGAACCTGCAGGATCTCGGTTCGTCCGTCCTTGTCCGGCACACCGATTTCGATCTCGCGATCGAACCGACCACCGCGGCGGAGTGCGGGATCGATGGCATCCACGCGGTTGGTTGCGGCGATGACGGTGACCCGTCCACGTTCCTCGAGGCCGTCCATCAGTGAGAGGAGTTGAGCGACGACCCGGCGTTCGACGTCGCCCCCAGCGTCTTCACGCTTGGCGGCGATGGAGTCGATTTCGTCGATGAAGACGATCGCCGGTGCGTTTTCTTCTGCTTCTTCGAAGACCTCCCGCAGTTGCTCTTCGCTTTCCCCGTAATACTTCGACATGATCTCGGGGCCCGAAATCGTGTGGAAGTCCGCGTCGATTTCGTTAGCGACGGCTTTCGCCATCAGCGTCTTCCCGGTGCCAGGAGGGCCGTGCAACAGGACCCCCTTTGGCGGTTCGATACCGAGTTGCTGGAACAACTCAGGGTGACGCATCGGCAACTCGATCATCTCACGGACCTGATCGAGTTCACTGTCGAGACCGCCGATGTCTTCGTAGGTGATGTTCGGCAAACTATCGTGGCCTGCGCCACTTGGCGCGCCGATTTGCTCGGCCGGGGTTTCGGCGATCTGGATCTCCGTCGAGTCCGTGATCACGACGGTGCCACTCGGGGACGTCGACGCGATTTTCAGTGGGACAGACTGTCCCGAGCCAGCCATTGGGCCGAACGAAAGCGAGAACGGAACCGTCTGCCCTTCAGTGACAGCCTGGCCACTCAGTTTGTCTCTCACCAGTGGGCCGATATCCCCGCGAATACGGAGGTTCTGTGGCAAGGCAACCGAAACACGGCTGGCTCGAGTGACGTCCGCTTTCTCGACCGTGACCCGGTCGTCGATGCCGACGTTGGCTTCCTGGCGAAGTCTCCCGTCGATCCGGATGACGTGGCGCCCTTCGTCCTCGGGATACCCAGGCCACACTCGAGCCACGGCTCGGCTATCTCCGGACCCTTGAATAACGATGTAATCGCCGTTCTCGAGTCCGATTTCCCGCATCGATGCCCGGTCGATAGCAGCCAGTCCACGACCGGCATCTTTCTGTTTGAGTGGGCGAACAGTGAGTTTCATATGGCGTCCTCCAGGTCGATAGTGAGCACACCGTTTTTCATAAACGTGTGTGCCTCGTTCACGCCTGCTGGGAGTTCGAGTTCGAGTTGCTCATCTCCGTAGACGATAATGGCCGTCCCGTCGACGACATCGATGGTTGCGTCGGCGAACTCACCGCCGAAATCGACCGCAAGTTGTGCCCCATCGTCGTACTCGTACCGCCGGACCAGGTGGTCCGCGTTACGGGATAGTTGGGTTATGTTCATAGTGACTAACCATGGGTAAGTCGTTCACATATATAAATCTTTCGCCAACGGAATGCTGTACGCAGGCACGATAGGGGTACAGCAGTAGAATTGCAGTACATGGAGTCCAACCACGGACACGGTGAGGGTAACTTATCATGGTGGCACACGTTTCATGCGGTATGCAGACAGTGGTCCACCACGACCGAGAGACGACCTACGAGGTGGCCGATCGTGACGCCGCAGGCCCCAGCCTCTGTCTCGTCCATGGGAGTGGCGCCAGCCGTGCCGTATGGAAGTCACAACACCGACTCAGTGACCAGTATCCAATCGTCGCACTCGATCTCAGTGGCCACGGCGACGCCGACGATATCGATGCAGATCCGGGATATGCAACGCTTTCAGCCTACGGGGACGACGTCCTGGCAGTCCTCGAAGAAACCAACGCGGGGGTGCTGCTGGGAAACTCCCTTGGCGGGGCTGTCGTCATGCACCTCTTACTCGAGCGAAATGCAGCCCTCGAAGAGCGTCTTGATGCAGTCATCTTGACCGGGACGGGAGCCAAACTCGGTGTCCTCGAGGATCTGCGGTGGTGGCTCGAACACGACTTCGAACGAGCACTCGAATTCCTGCACGAACCGGGGCGGTTGTTCGCCGATCCCGATCCGCGAGTGCGCGAGATATCTATCCAGGCGATGAAAGGCTGTGGCCAGGAGGTGACCCAGCGGGACTTTCTCACGTGCCACGAGTTCGACGTCCGAGGGCAACTCCAGAAGATTTCACTCCCGGCACTCGTCCTCTGTGGCGAAGACGATCAGCTCACCCCGCCACACTTTCACGAGTACCTCGCTGACAGCCTCTCAAACGGAAGGCTCGTGACTATCCCAGATAGCGCACACATGGCCATGCTCGAGCAGCCAGCAGCGTTCAACAAAGAGGTGGCGTCATTTCTGGATGAGGTGCTCGAGGACTCATCAGACGACTGAAACTGCAAGTGCGCTCGAGGCAAGGAACTGGCGCTTTCATGCAATTTAGCGGTCACGCGAACCGCGTGTTGCATACAAGATGCGAATACTGTACGGGTTGAGGCGCGATCAACACGGAAAGCCGAACACCCAGTACAGGGGAAGTAGATCCCGGAGCAACTCTCGAGTGGACTGACAGCTGTTACGTACCCCTCTTTTACGAATCAAATGTCGCCACTGTTCTCCTCGACCATCACCACTTCGAGGGGAGTCTCGGGCACCTACGTCGGTCCTTCGCTCGATGCGGGAAGAGTGAAGTAAAACGTCGTTCCTTCTCCCAGTTCGGAGTCAACCCAGATATCTCCACCGTGGTGGTTGACGATCTTTCGACAGAGTGAGAGGCCGATACCAGTCCCCTGGAACTCGGTATTCGAGTGCAGTCGATTAAAGATCTCGAAGATCTGGTCTACGTACTCCGATTCGATCCCGATCCCGTTGTCTACGACCGAGAATACGCAGCGATCACCCTGCTGTTCGGCACTGATTTCGATCCGTGGCGGTTCGTCCCCACTGTACTTGATCGCGTTCGAGACGAGATTGGAAAACACCTGTTCGAGCTGGCTGTCGTCACCGAGGACCGTGGCTAACTCGTCGACTACGACCGATGCATTCCTTTCGTCGATTTGGACCTGCAGATCGGTCAAAACGTTGCCAACAACTGCGTTACAGTCGACAGCTTCGAATTCCGACTCTTGCATGTCTATTCTCGAATACTCGAGCAGTCCGTTGACCATTTCTCGCATCCGGTCGGAGCCATCAACTGCGATATCGATGTACTCTCGGGCCTCCTCGTCGAGCTCATCCGTATACCGCGTTTCGAGGAGTTGGAGATAGCTCGATACCATTCGCAGGGGTTCCTGGAGATCGTGGGAAGCAACGTACGCAAACCGTTTGAGTCGCTCGTTCGACTCTTCCAATTCCCCGATCGTTTCGTCAAGTTCCGCTCGAGCTGTGGAGCGGTCGACAAGCGTGTTCAGCATCCGTTCGACGTCTCGTGCCGGTTCCTCGGGTTCAAAAAACTCCTCTGGAGGAGTGTAGTAGAAGTTGTGACAGACCGTGTCTTTGTAGATGAGATGAGGATGCGTTCGGACAACGTCCGTGAGCACTTCCGTCGGAATCTTGTTACAATTATAGTGGCAGAGAGCAATGCAGTCTTCGCCTTTGAATAGATCGTTCACCCGACTCTCGTAGCCCATGAAATCCTCGATTGCAACGTGTTCGTCGAGAATAAAGTTCGTGCTCGCGGTCACACGAAGCCCCCGATATTCCGCTTTCGCGTCATCGATAGCATCGGCGTAGACTTCGAGCATATCGTCACAATCGAACTGTCCAGTCCGAAGATAGGTGTCATCGAGAGAGTGAAACGTCAGTTGGCCCGATTCGAGCGCCGCTTCGACATCGACACGGCCTCCCCGTAGCGCCTCGAGTACTTCACTCTCTGTGAGGTCGTCGATGACGTACATGACGCGCTCGCCGCGTTCAATGCCCCCGCGAATGAACGGGCCGACCGTCCTGAACCGCTCCTCGAAGGACTCGGTGAACAGCGCGATGTGCTCACAGGTTTCAATTTCAGTGAGGTCGTCCAGTGGCTCGACGGTTCCGTGAAACTCCGGGCTCGTTTGGAGGGCTTCCAATCCACTCTCTACATTGAGCGAGTCAACGTATTCGCCACGCCCTTCACCTAATTGATGATTAGAACGGTAACCAGCATCTTGGCTCATTATCAACCTCTCGCGTTAGTCGGTCATGTAACCTTCGTATTTGTCGGCTCATTTGACAATATTCTCGACTCTAGTGATGGTCTTCGTTTTAGGCGAGATCCCGGGTTCGAAGACATAATATATAACGGGCAAAACACGGCCAAATCGACGGTTCTCTGTTCCAATCTATGCTGTTCGTAGTAGGCCTACTGTTGACATATTTATTTGCAGTACATCTGCAAAGTCACATATCATTTGATCCAGCGTATCCAGATTAAAATAGATCAGGTCGATTTGGTGCATCCAGTTATCACAAACACTACAACCAACATCCGCGAGCGAAGCGAGCGGTTCCCCGCCGAAGCGGACAAAGTCCGCGAAGGCGGCCTTTTTAGCGTAGATTTTTGCGTCGAGCGGTTCCGAACGAAGTGAGGAATCCCGAGGCATAAAATGGTACGTGAGCAGGTGCACTGAGCGCCTGATTCCGTCATGGCAGTGTGATATGAACGGGCCTATGTTGCTGAACTCATACGCTGACTGCAACAGGCTGTTGAAATTTATGACTGACTGAAGGGTGGAACGGGGCAAACGCTCAGTACAACTGATCGAGGTCGGCCTGTTCGTAGCTGTGTTCCTCACCAGGGAAGGATTCGTCGCTGACCGCGTCGACATACGACTCAACCGCGCTTTCCATCTCCTTCCTGACGTTCCCGAACGCCTTCGAGAACGACGGGCTCCACTCGCTCAATCCGACCGCGTCGTGGAAGACCAGCACCTGCCCATCACAGTCGGGGCCAGCGCCGATACCGATCGTCGGAATGTCGATTGCCTCGGTCACCTGTGCCGCGACGTTCGCCGGCACGTGCTCGAGGACGAGTGAGAACGCGCCAGCCTCTTCGTGTGCACGCGCCAATTCGAGAATCCTGGTGGCTGACTCCGTATCCGTCCCCTGTCGAGGGAATCCGCCATACTGGTTGACGTGCTGGGGTGTCAACCCGAGGTGGGCCATAACGGGGATCCCTAACTGCACCATTTTCTCCGTCAGGTCGATCGTGTGCGGGCCTGACTCGAGTTTGACAGCCGCTGCTCCTGCTTCTTTGAGCATCCGGCCGGCGTTCTCGAGGCTTGCCTGTTCGTCGACCCCATAGGAGAGAAACGGCATGTCGGCGACGACCAGTGCGTCCTCCGTCGCCCGTGACACCGCACCGACGTGTCGGGTAGTATCTTCGACGGTCACCGGAAGCGTGGTCTCGTACCCAAGGGTCGTGTTCCCGACGCTGTCACCGACGAGAATCACGTCGACACCTGCCGCATCGACGATCGCCGCCGTCGGCGCATCGTACGCGGTCAACATCGTGATCGGCTCTTCACTCGAGCGAACGTCCCGGACGGTTGGCATGGCTGGCCATTGGCCGCTAACCAATAAACGTCTACGTTTTGCGGCTAGACGGGTTGTGGGTTGGCCGGAAACGTGGTGTTTATACCGTCAGCCTCGAGAGCGTCGACTGTGCCAGAACGCGTCGAGACCAGTACGCCAGAGGGCGTAGATTACGGGTGGGTCATGCAGGTGACGTTCGTGACGACGATCCTCGTCGGCGCACCAATTGTCGCGTTCCTCTCACTCGGCACTGACCTCCCGACCTGGGGCGACCGAGCCGAGTTTGCCATCCGTGTCGGCGCCGTGATCTGGATCATTACTGCACTCAGTGTGTTCGCCTACGCGAAACGAACGCAGTCACACTCGAGTGGGGACTGACGGGCCGTCCCTCGCTTTCCCCGCTTGCACAATGGAGGCGCTGAGAGGGGGCAACCGCTCGAGTAGCCGTTGGAAGCACTCGAGACGGGGGTACTCTCGGGCCGTCGGCCCCGTCACACGTACTCGAACGCCGTTCCAGCCCGCTCAGCAGTCTCTTCATCTCGGGGCGAATCGCCGATAAACAGGGTCGCTGCGGGGTCCGCGCCGAGCCGATCTACGGTCTCGAGCAGCGGTGCAGGGTGGGGTTTTCGCGTTTCGACGGTGTTTCGACCGACGACCGCACCAACGGGATCTACAAGGTCGTGGGTATCGAGGGCGATGTGGCATGCCGCTTCACAGTTGAGTGAGCAGACCCCGACGGGGACAGACCGTTCCAGCAACTCGTCTGCATGCGGAAGTCGGCGTGAACTCCGGGCTCCGTCACGTTCGTGACTGGCGATTGCGGCCTCGACGTCTTCGCTGAGTCCAACCGACGATGACGCGTTGAGGAGATCCCACAGGTTTCGGCTCGGGGGTTCAACTGCCGCCTTCGTATACACTGCAAGCACGTCAGTCGCGACTCGCCCCCAGTTCACGTCGAGGTGGACGAGCGTTCCATCGAGATCGTAGACGACTGCCTCGTAACTGGTCACGAGTATACAGATGGGAAGAACCTAAATAGGACGTTCGGTCACACGGTTACCACGAGTTCGGTAGCAGCTCGTCAGACCCTCGTTCCCGACTCACTCGAGTAGGTGGCGAGCGATGATTTTCTTCTGGATTTCAGTCGTTCCTTCGTAGATTTCAGTGATCTTTGCATCTCGGTAGAGGCGTTCGACCTCGCCTTCGGTCGTATAGCCGTAGCCGCCGTGGATCTGGACACTTTCGTTGGTGACAGCCATCGCGGCTTCGCTCGCGAAGTATTTGGCCATGCTCGCGGCCATCGCTGCGTCGGCGGTACCTGCACCGCGTTTTCGTGCCGCGTCACGCGTGAGCAATCTCGCAGCCTGGGTCTGTGTCGCCATCTCTGCGAATTTGTGCCGAATCGACTGGAAGTCACTAATGGGCTGGTCGAACTGCTCGCGCTCTTGGCTATATGCGAGTGCATCGTCCAGTGCACTCTGGGCAAGCCCCACCGACTGTGCAGCAATGGCGATTCGACCACCGGTCAAGATATCGAACGCCGCAGAGAGCCCACGGCCTTCTTCGGTCAATTGATTTTCAACGGGAATACGGACATCGTCGAAGTGGAGGCTCGTCGTATCGCTGGCCCGAAGCCCCAATTTGTCCTCTTTTTCACCAACTGTGAGTCCCTCGACGTCCGCCGGGACCAGAAATTGCGTCACAGTTGTGGGATCCGTTCGGTCTGTCTTCGCGAACAGGATGATGACCCCTGCGCGTTGACCGTTCGTAATCCACTGTTTGTCGCCGTTGATCACGTAATGGTCGCCCTCGAGTCGGGCCTCCGTCGTCATCTCGGCCGGGTTTGACCCCGCGTGGGGTTCCGAGAGCGCAAACGCCCCAACGGGGCGGCCTTCGGCCATGTCGGGGAGCCAGCGTTCTTTCTGCGTTTCGTCACCAAAACTCGCGATACAGGAGGTTGCCAGCGAGTGGACGGAGAGGGCTGTCGCCACCGACAGCATTCCGTACGCGACTTCCTCGTTCACGATGGCCGCAGTCACGGGGTCGGCGTCGTAGCCGCCGTACGTCTCGGGAACGGTAAGACTCGTCATGTCCATCGACGCGAGGTCGTCCCAGATCTCCTCCGGGAACGTCTCGTCGCGATCGGCCTCGAGTGCCATCGGCCGGATCTGTTCGGTGGCGAACTCCCGAACTACGTCACGCACTGCTTCCTGCTCCGCCGTGAGGTTCATACGTCGCTGTTACCGGCAACGGCAAAAAATGCCACTGTTCCGCCCGCTAGCTCCAGGCGGCCTACAGCAATCCGAGAGACTCGAGTTCGCGCTCGAGCATAGCCGTGTGTTCGTCGTCTTTCCGCCGCAGTGGACTGCGAAGTGGGCCAGCATCGAAACCACGCAACTCGAGGGCGGTTTTGACCCCCGACATGTACGCGCCGCCGACTTTGAGTGCGTCACGGACGTCATAGACCTGACTTTGCAGGTCACGTGCACGAGCTTCCTCACCCGCGTCATACGCCTCGTAGAGGTCGACGACGAGTTCCGGATATACGTTTGCGACCGCACTCACCATCCCCGAACAACCGATTTCGAGGCCGGTGAACAACAGTGAGTCCGAGCCCGCGAGGAACGTGAGCTCAGGCTGGTCGTCGATCGATTGGGCGAGCCACGGGACGTCCTTGCTCGAGTCTTTGACGCCGACGATAGTGTCAATCTCAGCAAGCGCTGAGAGCGTCGAGCGTGGAATGCTGTTGCCAGTCTTACTCGGGATATGGTAGATGTAGATCGGCAGGTCGGTGGCCTCGGCGACGCGACGGTAGTGCTCGAGGTAGGCGTCGTGATCGAGGGGGAAGTAGTACGGCGTCACGACGACGAGGCCGTCAGCACCGACGGCTTCGGCATGGGTCGCGTGCTCGACGGTTTCTCGGGTACTCGGTGCGCCGACACCCGCAATAACCGGAACGTCGCCATCGATTTCCTCGACGACAGCTTCAGTGACTTGTTTTCGTTCTTCCCCTGTGAGCAGCGGAAACTCGCCGTTCGTCCCGAGGGGAAAGACACCGTGGGCCCCGCCGTCGACGACGTATCGGGCGTGGGCCGCCGTCGTCTCGTGGTCGACCGATTCGTCCTCGTGGAACGCCGTGACAGTCGGTGGAACGACCCCACGAATCGAGAGGGGGTCAGCCGTACCTGGGTCGTGATGTGCCATACTCGGCCATCGTACCGGGAGGGGTATAAATGACCGCGTTGCTGGCAGCTGTCTGTGGTGGATCCCGACTGATCGAGACGCATCGTGTGGAAACGAACGGCATCGAATACGAACGGTTAGCCGTCGTTCCTATCGACGCACACGGGCAAATCCATCCTCGAAGACGACGCGGTTTGGGATCACGTGCTCTTCTGACTCGGATTCGATCTTGGTGACGAACAGATCCACCTCCTGAACGATCCCCGCTCGGTCACCAATTTCGACTTCGTCGCCGATACTGTACGGTTGGTTGAGCAGGAGATAGATCCCGACTGCACTCGAGATCAGAAAGTCCTTGAACGCGAACGCACCGACGATGACGAGACCGAGCGTGTACACCGTGAGCAAGATTAAAAGCGGCATCACGTAGACACCGACCTGTGCGAGAGCGATGAGAAACGCCACGTAGAGGACGGAGTACTTGACGATTCGGGGAAGAATCGACACTTCGGGGAGTTTGACTCCACGCAGGTACTCACTCGTCGCGAGTTCAGCCTTGTCGGCGGCGACGAAGCCGATCAACACCACCAACACCGCAACGAAAAGCTGTGGGACGAACGTGACGATAGTTTGCCAGTACGCCTCCGCCGGGAACAGTTCAGCGATGTGAATCGCCGTCAGTAGCGCAATACCGTAAATGAACCACGAACTCAACCGGGCAACGATTTTCACCGTCGACGTGCCCAATGATTGGGCCGACCGTTCGAACGGCGTTCCCTCGACGGCCTCTGAAACGCCCGCTGCCTGCAAGAGTTCCTCGTTGATCCGCCCGACGATGAAGCCAACGATGAGTCCAAGCGCTAACACGGCCAGGGCAACCACGATTGGCTGGTCGAGGAACGACTCGAGGACCATCAGTACGCCTCCGGGTCGACCTCCAGAATAATTTCACCGGCTTTGAACGCCCGAACCATGCCATCGCTTTCGGAGAGGGCGATGGCGATTGCGTTCGTGTCACGTGTAATCGCCCCACCTGCCATGTGTCGTGCCCCGAGTCCCTTTGGAATATCGACGCCCTCGGCGGAGGGCTCGAGGTACCGATAGGCCGACACCAGTTTCCCGGAATCGGAGATGATGAACGCGCCGTCGAGTCGGGAGAACTCCTTGAGCATGACGTTCACGATGGGGTCGCCAACGTGAACGTGAGATTTTTCGAACGGGTTGTAACTCAACGGCCGTGACTTGTTCATTACCTTGCCAGCGTCCCCGACGACGAACAGTGCGCCGACGGGTTTGCCCTTCTGTCCTTTCTTCCCGAGTTCGATGGCCAGTTCGAGCACGGATTTGATGACGTCCGGATCCGCTCGCGATTTCGCAAAGAGGTTGTAGAGGCCTAATTCGCCGCTCCCATCGACACGGACCCGTGAGATGGTGTCGATTCCATCGCCGAAGACGCTGGTCGCACACGCCAACGTGTCACCATCCTCGAGGATGCCTTTCTCGAGGCCACCCTCGAGTCCGAACCGGACCCGTTCGGAGACGTCCTGAAACTCGATCGGAAGCTCGATGAACGTATCTGCGCCAACGCTGTTTTGCGTCCCGGCGACGATGAGTTCGAGGTCCTCGAGCCTGGAGAGCCGTTCGAACAACGACCCACTGGGTGAAAACAGCACGACAGCCGCTACGTCGTCAAAAAGGTCCCCGAACATGTCGTCGACGTCTACCATACGGTTATACCCTGTTCGTGGGCGAATAAGCGTTGTGGAGTGTCTGACGCGTGTCTGCCAGGTGTCTGCTCGAGTGTGGGTGACTTGGCTCGATGTGAACAGTTCGTCTCTCTGACTGCCGTGTCCCTCACCCGCCGCTCTCTCGGGTGCACCGCATACTCCAGAGGTGAGCCAGCCCGGTCCGAGCCAGCACGGCAAGTGCGAGGCCGAGTCCGGCCACATAGGTGAGCAAATGGCCACCGTAGACGCCGCCGCCCTCGGGTGGATACAGCAGGGTATAGAGGCTGAGTGCGGCGACGCCGAGGGTGATGGCCGCAAGGATCGAGACGCTCACGGAAGCGAGTCCCAGGCCGTCATCGAGGGCCCCAACCAGGGTAACGACGGCGAGTACTGGCGGGGACAGAAAGGCGACGATGAGGCTGAGTTCGACAACTGCCGTGGGTACGGAAATCGATACAAAAAGGCCCACGAGTGGGAGGACAACTCCCAGGGCAAGCACCAGTTCAAGCGCCCGAATTCGACGACGGGCCACTGGAATACTGAGCGAGGGAATACGTCGCCTCAATCGAGACACCATACGACGACTGCACCGAACAACGTGTTAAATATGTCGCTCGAATGGTGTCTCCGGGTATCTGGAACGATTACCAGGGGAAAGCCCTCGTAGGCATCTTGACACTACTACCGCAAAGAGATAGCAGCCAGTGAGGTCCTCAATCCGCTCCAGCGGTGGCCGTCCCTGTCTCGAGGTCGCTCGAGCGCCAGTAGCCCTGGACGTACGCGCCGATGAACATCCCGACGATTCCCCAGAGGATTGCGTAGTTACCGACGCCGAGGCTGGCGTAGGCGGCCCCCGGACAGATGCCGGAGAGTCCCCAGCCGACGCCGAAAATCCCGCCGCCGATGACGACGTTCCTGTCGAGGGCTTTCAGCCGTCGTCCGTACGCTCGTCCCGTCAAGGGCGCGCGTCCGATGCCGGCCGGGGCGATGAAGAAGACGAGCCCTGTCACGACAGCGGCCCCGAACATCACGAAGAGCAGACCGAGGTCCTCGAGCAAGAGGAAATTGAGGACGATCTCCGGTTGGGCCATGTGGCTAAAGCCGAGCCCGAAGCCGAAGATGAGTCCGCCGACGAACACCAGTGGTAAGAACAGTGGGTGGGACTCGTGATCAGCCATCACGGGGTCACCCCTACTGCCGCGACGAGTTGCGCGACGCCGATGGCGACCAGAAGGAACGTCGCGACGCCGACGAACGACGCACTCGAGGCCGAGCCAACGCCACAGACGCCATGGCCAGAGGTACAGCCTTTCCCGACGCGAGTGCCGATTCCGATGAGGACGCCGCCAAGCAGGAGTCGCCACGGCTGTACGTCAGTTACCCAGAGCGTGAAACCGCCCACATCGTACAGTTCGCCCGTCGTCGCGGTCTGGTGGAGCGAACTCGAGAGGAACCCGGATTGAAAGGTCACAGCATAGATGGCCGCCCCGGCGACGATACCGAGGGTAAAGACAACACGCCAGTCACGAGAGGCCCGGTACTGCTCGAATCTGCTCAGCGAGGAGACGTACGAAAGCGTCGACTCGAGGAACGTGCTCGCTCCGGCAGCGATACCGGTACCGAGGTAGATCACGGCCGTGCCGAGGCCGACGAGCAGCCCACCGAGCAGGTAGTGTTCGATACCGTTTGGAAACGGGTCCGAAAGGAGTGCCAGTGCCTCGAGGCCAAATACGAGGCTCACAACGTGAGTCATAGCAGAGTCAAAGCAGGGCCCGCTTATGAATACATCACCATCGGAGAAATGTGACCGTATCTCTGACGGGCAGTCAGTCGGCTACCGTCGAACCGGCGATGGTCTCGAGTTTCCGGGCGGTGTAGCCGAAGACATCGCGATAGCCATACGGAGACATAAGCACGGGGTAGAACGGGTCGTTGGCAACCTGTGGCGTCCCATCAGCCGCCGCGAACGGATCACCGGCTTCGACTCGCTCGAAGTTTTCGACGAAGACCTCATAGTGATCTGCCGCATCTTTCTTGATCTTGTCCACGAGTTCGAAGACCGGGAGCTCACGACGAACCGTATCGCCCGGTAAGGCCCCAACAGCAGTGAGAAATGCTCGCGTGAGGCGGTCGGCGTTCTCCGCTGCGGCCTCTGAGCCTTGCAAACCACACTCCACTTCGATCGTCTCGATCTCACTGAACAATCGCCCTTCGGCATATGGTCCCGTTTCGACGAGGGAGGTCACCGGCAACTGCGGACAGATGTCACGCGCCGTTTGGCTCAGTTCGTTGACGATTGCAAACGGTTCGGCATGGCTCTGCGTCGAGTGCATCGAAAACGTGAGACAGTGTTCGAGTTCTTCCTGGAGTGTCGCCGCAAGACGCCCCTCGTGCGTATCTGCTTCGGGATTTCCTGGAAACGCACGATTGAGATCCTCATCGATGTATCTGACACCGTTCTCGAGGGCACGCTCGTTGGCGATGACGAACTTCACTGGCCGTTTGAGGGCAGGTTCTTCCTCGAGCAAGCGTTCGACAGCACGGACGCCACAGGGTTCATCACCGTGGACGCCGCCAACAATGGCGATTTCGGGAGTTCCCGTGCCAAGCTGTACAACAGTCATCGATCCTCATTGGCCGTTCAAGAGCAAAGGTAGTTCGGTTCTGTGGGAGAATATTCAAGGCCATACCGTACCTCCAGAGAGACATGAACGACCTCGCCGAGGGCGGTATTTACGCAATTGAATCGTCGTACCTCGAGCGCTACGTACAGCTTGGCATCGCGAGTGGCCGTGTCGTGTCGGTTTCGTTCCCCGATCACCCAGCGGAGACGGCACAGCTACTCGAGCGAGACAGCGTTGGTGACCCAGACGATGAAACTCCCGACCATCCAGTTATCGATCGACTATTCGAGTACCTCGACGGGGTCTCAGAGGTATCCTTCACGGATATCGAAATCGCACTCACCGTTCCAACGGTCGAGCGAGCTGTCCTCGAGCAAGTTCGGACCATCCCCTACGGCGAGAGCGTCGACGTCAAGACCATCGTCAGCATGACGCCTGAACTCGACGACGACGAACAGTCTGCGGCCATCCAGGTGCGGACAGCCCTCGACGAAAACCCGATTCCGATCGTCATCCCGGACCATCGCGTTCGCGATGGGCCCAGTGCGGCCCCGCCGGCGGTCGAACAGAAGTTACGGTCACTCGAGGGATTGTAACCTCAGCTCTCGACCCAGACCGCGAAGATGTAGAGGCCAATGCCAGCGAAGACGGCCAGGGTTGCCACCGCATTGAGCAACAGATCACCCAGGATAACCGCCAATAGTTGAACTATACCACCGATGAGGAGACAGAGACCTGCCCCACCCACTGGCGATAACGGTCGATCCGCGTACGTATACAGCACGATACCGACCCCGAGGGCGACGAACGCGAAAACGAAGTTTGCAGCCAGCTGTGCAAGGGGATCGTTTGCGTACTCGGCGTACAAAAAGAGGGCGAAATAAAGGAGTATTCCAAAGACGATTCCTCGATGGACCCAGTCCGGAACCTCCTGTAGTGGTTGCATACAGTAGTGAACGATGGCGACACCCTTAGCTTTCGGTGATTGTCTCTTGGGGAGACTCGAGCCACGCTATGTCGAGGCCTTCGTGGACGATGAACTCGAGGGCGTTGATGACGTAGTGAGCGACCACGACGACCAACAGGCTCCCAGTGAGGATGAATAACGTGGCGAGAACGAACCCCAACAGCCCTGTGACGACGATTCCCGCCGTTCCTTGCATACCGTGACCGATCCCGAACGCGATCGACGAGAGAATCGCCAACAACCAGATGTTGATCTCGAATCCGGCCGCGACGACGCCGATCAACGCGGCGCGGAACAGCAACTCCTCGAAAAAGGCGATGATCGGTAACACGCCGCCGAGGAGAACCACCCAGCCACCGGGGCTTTCGGGTGCGAGCATTCGACGGAGTGCTTCGTCGTGGTCGATGCCGTATCGTTTCGCGAGGGTCGCACCGACTTCGTTCAGTATATAAAGGACGAGGCCAGCGAGGCTACCAACCACGAGCCCGGTCGTGACATACGACCACGACACCTCGATACCAAGTGCGTCTAGTGGAATCGCTGCCCACAGTGCTGCGCCCACGAGTAACGCGGCAAACAACCCCTGTGAGAACGCGACGTTGGCCAACAGCGCCCCCGTCGAGAGCGACTGCGGCTCTGCACTCGTCTGTCTGGCGGTCGGACCGTCGCTCGAGGAGGGTTCAGGGGGTTGTTGTGGATCGAGGCGTTCCTGCTGCGGTGCTGTTTCGACGGCTCCATCAGTGAGTTCTTCAGCCTCACCGACAGCTCCCTGGTGAGGCGGTTCGACCGCTCGCTCTTCAGTGTGTTCTGGCCCAAATGTATCCCCTTCCGATCCCAGCGCGCTATCAGGATCGCGGTCACTCGAGGCAGGCTCGCTGTCGGATCGGACCGCCAGGTCGTCGCTATCGAACGCTTGCTGGGTGAGATACGACAGGCCGAGTAACAAACACAGGACGACGCCAGAAAACCCGACGAACGCCGCCCACTGCGTCATTGCCTACTGTGGGCTAGGATTCGAGCCCGTGCCCGGGTTGACCTGCCCATCGAAGGCCGAACCGGTGATCTGTTTGAGACGGTCGAGCAACGTGTCCTTCTCTGGTTGACCAGTAAGGGCAACCTCGAGGACTTCGCTGATGTTATCACAGGGGATGATCTCGATCATCTCCTTGTACTCGTCTTCGATCATCACGTCCTGTTCGTTCGTCCGTGGGATGATGACCTTCTTACAGCCGGCTTTGGCTGCTGCCTCGATCTTGTGGGTGACACCACCCACAGGGAGCACGTCACCGCGAACCGAGAGCGAACCGGTCATCGCGACAGACTGGTCGACCGGGATGTCCTCGAGGGCGCTGATCACGGCGGTCGCCACCGTAATGGAGGCGGAGTCACCGTCGACACCCTGTTGCCCGGCCTGGACGAACTGAATGTGGACGTCCTTCTCCGAGAGGTTCACGTCGGAGAATTTCTTGATGATCGCCGAAACGTTCTGGACCGACTCTTCGGCCATCTCTTTCAGTTGCCCCGTCGCGATGACTTGGCCCTGACCCTGTGCAGGGGCGATCTCGGCCATGACGGGCAGCATGATCCCGCTGTCTTCGCCCATGACTGCGAGGCCGTTCACGCGGCCTTCGACGCCGGTGTCAGTGACCTGCAGTTCGTAGTCCTTGCGGCGCTCGATGAAGTCGTCGGCGAGTTGCTGTTCGATCGAGCGTGAGCGACTCTTGGCTCGGAGGACGTGTTCGCGGGTCGTGAAATCCGCGTCTTCGGCTCGAGCGATGTCGCCGGCAACCCGAACCAATCCACCGAGGTTCCGGAAGTGAAGCGTCAGGTGCTCTTTCCGACCCGCACGTCGTTTGGCCTCGAGGATGAGTTCCTCGACCGCCGGCCGGTTGAAGTGGGGGAGTCGACCGTCGCGTTCGACCTCCTGGGCGATGAACCGGGCGTACTTCCGGCGCATTTCCGGATCGTCCTCGATGGTGTCGTCCATGTAGACCTCGTACCCGTACCCCTTGATCCGCGAGCGGAGTGCAGGGTGCATGTTCTCCATCGCGTCCAGGTTCCCTGCAGCGATCATGACGAAGTCACAGGGGACCGGTTCGGTCTGGACCATCGCCCCCGAGGAGCGTTCGGACTGGCCCGTGATGGCGAACTCGCCTTCCTGGATAGCTGTCATGAGCTTTTGCTGGGTACGCACGTCGAGCGTGTTGATCTCGTCGACGAACAGGACACCCTTGTTCGACTTGTGAATCGAACCGGGCTCGACGCGGTCGTGAGACGGCGTCTCCATCCCACCGGACTGGAACGGGTCGTGGCGAACGTCACCGAGCAGTGCACCCGCGTGGGCACCCGTTGCGTCCTCGAAGGGGGCCGTGCGCTGTTCGCCGTTGTTGACGATCATATTCGGCACCATCGCGTCTGTCCCCCGGGAGGTGTACCGGAAGATGAGCCAGATAATACCCGCCGCGAGAATCCCGAGCAGGATACTGGCTGGACTGATCAGGGCGTAAACGATGATGATCGCGATGATGATCCACATGAGGATCGAGCGCATTTGATTGCGCTTTCTGGCTTCCTCCTTGTGGGCCTCGATGATTTGTTCGCCTTTCCCTGCAGGAACCGTTCGGACCTTTGGCTCGTTGCCGTCGTCGGGGTTATGGTAAACCAGAACGTCCTGTAAGTCCTCTTTGGGGAGCAGTTGGCTCATCGCCTTTGCCAGCATCGACTTCCCTGTCCCGGGGGAGCCGATCATCATCACGTGGCGACGCTGTTTGGCCGCTTTGATAATGATGTCTCGAGCCTCGTCCTGCCCAATGACCTGATCGACGAGTCGGTCGGGGACTTCGATGTCTTCGGTCGACTCGATCTTCAGTCCACCCAGTAAGTCGTCCTCGGCGATCTCCTCGTCGATATCGACACCTGGATCGACTTCGACGGTACTCCCGAGGTCTTCGACAGTTTCAATCTCGTCTTCGTCAGTTTCGTGTCCGTCGACGGGCTGTTGTTCCTCTGGTATCCCCGCGGCAGCGTCGGCCCCATCGTCGAGTTTCGCCAGTGACTGCTCGAGTGGGTCCGATGGATCGACGTCGTCTGCCTCGTCCGCAGGTGCTGACTGTGATACGGACTGTTCGCTATCGGATGCTGGATCATCCGTGGGGGAGTTGCCATCCGAGTTGGCCTCGGACTCGGCGTCTGGCTCTGCAGACGCCTCATCGGAAGGGGGCGCTTCGGAGGACGACGACGCTGGAGAGGTGACATCCTCGTCGTCCGGCGAAGAGCCGTCAACGTTCGTATCGTTGCTCATAGAATGTTTGTTGGTATGCCAACCGAGGGGATTGCGACTGATATACTTTCTCCCTTCACACGATTTGCGGGACCTTCGTAGGAGGCGTTAAACGGCTGATATCGCCGCTTTCGAGCTCGAGCGAACCTCGCCACCCTTAAGAGTCCAACTCTCGAGACTAAACATATGAAGCGGGGGTTCTACATCGGCCGGTTTCAGCCGTATCACAACGGACATCACACGATGGTCGAACGAATTGCACAGGAGGTCGACGAACTGGTACTCGGCATCGGGAGCGCTGGTGACTCTCATACCCCTCGGAACCCGTTTACCGCAGGTGAGCGCATCATGATGCTCACGAAAGCCGTCCAGCCGTTCGATATCACGACTTATGCCGTCCCCATCGAGGACTTAGAGCGCAACTCCGTCTGGGTGAGCCACGTCCAGAGTATGAGTCCCCACTTCGACGTTGCGTATTCGAACAATCCGCTGGTCGTGCAGCTCTTTCGTGAGGCCGGTGTCGAGATTCGTCAGTCACCCATGTTCAATCGAGAGGTACTCGAGGGAACGGCCGTCCGCGAGCGAATGATCGATGGGGAAGATTGGAAATCACTGGTTCCCAACGCAGTGTCGGACGTGATTACTGAAATCAATGGCATCGAGCGGATTCAGATGGTTGCTGAGGACGATTCGAACGGCACCTGAGCGGGGAGTCTATCGCTACCCATTGGTCACCACTACCCTCGTACAGTGACTGGGAAAGGCGTGGAAAACCGGTACTTAACCCCTATTTCAACTGTCAGTGCTCGAGCGAGACAGGTGAGCACGAACCCGACTAGCTTACCTGCCCTTCGGATTGGATGGGATCGATCACGATTTCACCATCGTGGTGGACAGTGATCGCACACGCCGAAAAGGTGAACGAGAGGGCTCGCTCCTGGGACGATGATTCCTTTGGCCGCTGCGTTCCGAAGAGTGCATCCAACGCCTCTGGGTCGATACACTCTCGGAGTGCCTGCAATCTCGTTGGCTCTTTCCCGAGTACCGACGAAACACCAAACACGACGGCGGTGCTCACCGGTTCGTACTCCCCCTTGTCGTACCACACGTGGTACGTCCCCCGACAGTCGTCGTAGTAGACTGGCCGGTCACCGGCGTCCGCAAGCCGCATAAACCGGTCTGTCGGATCATTGTGGGACATGACAGTTAATGTCTAACACACCCAAACATATAAGCATATCGCCAATTTCACTCGAGTTGAAAAAACGACGAAAACCGACTGAAAGGCGCTTACTCTGCGGCGATGACGTCGTCGATGCGGACGATCATCGTCGCGGCTTCCGTTGCGCTTTCGACAGCCTCCCGTTTCACGTCGGCTGGGTCGACGACGCCGAACTCGATGGGGTCACCGATAGTGACCGTTTCACCATCAGTGATCAATCCGGCACGGCCCTCGGCCTCGTGGGCGGCACGGAGGTCGACCAGGGAATCAATGGGGTCCTGGCCCGTGTTTCCAGCGAGCGTTCGTGGGATGATGTCCAGGGCATCTGCAAAGGCCGTCACAGCGAGCTGTTTCCGGCCCTCGATGCCGGCGGCAGCAGAGCGGACGTGATCGGCGATCGCGATCTCGGTCGCTCCGGCACCGGGAACGACTTCGCCCGAATCGAGTGCCGTCGAGACGACGTCGAGGGCGTCACCGATGGTGCGCTCGAGTTCGTCGACGACGTGGTCGGTGCCACCACGGACGAAGACGGTCACGGCTTCGGCTGCTGCACCACCCTCGACGAACGCCAGGTCGTCGTCGCCGTAGGAGTCGGTGCGGACGGTGTCGGCGTACCCGAAGTCATCACTCGAGAGGTCCTCGAGCGCGCCGACCCGGCTGGCACCCGTTGCGGTTGCCACCTTGCGGGCTTTCTTGTTGCTGATGTCGTCGAAGGTGAGGATCCCTTCACTGGCGAGGAGGGACGCGACGCGGTCGTCGACGTCGTCGGTCGTGAAGAGGACGTCGACGCCACTGTCGACGATCTCTTCGGCGTACTCTCGGAGTTCGTTTTCTTCGGCGTCGATGGCAGCGTTCAGCTGGTCGATGGAGTCGATGGAATATTCGGCGTCGACCTCGCCCGTCCGGACGCCCAATTCGACGTCGAGGATGGCGATATCGGCCTCTTCCACTGACGTCGGCATGTCGTCGTGGGCTGGTTCTTCGTCCAGCACGATGCCGGGGATGAGCTCCGTCGCGCTCGAGGACGCGCCAACCTGTGTGTGGACGCTGATGTTGTCGCGCTCGACGCCATCGTCAGTTTCGACGTGTCGGACGGTTTCGACGACGGTTTCGGCGAGAGCCGCTGGCGTGAGGCCGCCGGTACCCTTGCCAGTCATGCTCGAGGTTGCGACCTGGATCAGGACGTCGTCGTCGACGTCGGCCTCCAGTACCTGCTCGTCGATGGCCTCGAGGGCGATCCGGGCGGCCTCGTGGTAGCCTTCGACGATGGTCGTCGCGTGGACATCCTGTTCGATGAGGTCCTCGGCTTCGGCAAGCAAGTTGCCGGCCAGGACGGCTGCCGTCGTCGTCCCGTCACCGACTTCGTCCTCCTGGGACTCGGCGACCTCGACGATCATCTGTGCAGCCGGGTGCTCGATGTCCATCTCGTTCAGGATGGTTGCCCCGTCGTTCGTAATGACGACGTTGCCGCTCGAGTCGACGAGCATCTTGTCCATGCCGCGGGGGCCGAGTGTCGTTCGTACCGACTCCGACACGGCTTTCCCGGCCATGATGTTGGACGACTGTGCGTCACGGCCCTGGGTTCGCTTGCTGTCCTCGCTCAGAATAAACAGGGGCTGTCCGCCCATGCGTCGCTGTTGTGCCATATATGATGCCTCACTACATGTATGATCGGCACTTCTATAAAATACTTACGGTGACAACCCGTTCACGTCTGGCGATTGTGCGTGTCAATGATCAACAGGGCGAGTGGGCCGGTACGTCAATGAGGCAGGAGCCGAAAGACCGGGCAATGCTCGAACTCGAGCACGGGTTCCGGGTGGTCGACGTCCACACGCAGCTGCAGCCAGACCATGATACCACCGCACGCGGACCTACCACGACCCCGGGTCAGCTCGAGCGAGAGCTCCACCAGGCGGGAATCGTCCGGGCCGTGGTATTCCCCGACGTGAATCCCGGTGAGAAGTACGTTGCCGCGAACAACGGTGTCGCCCGACGCAGCGTCGACCGCCCGTTCGTCGCCTTCGCGCGGATCAACGGCTCCCGGACGCTCGAAACGAGTTCCACCAGCCGATTGCGAAACGTCGTCACTCGGAGACAGTCCTACCACACGACACCAGCCGATATCGAGCAATACGCCTACGACGACAGGTTTCACGGGTTCGTCCTCGAACCGGCCGCCGATGGCATCCCCGACGATGCAGTTCTCGAGCAACTCGAGGCGGTCGGCTTACCGCTCATCGTCAGCGGCGGCGTTGATGCACCACCTGCATCACTCGTCGAACCCATCCTCCAGCGTGACTTTCCAGTGATCGTCGCCCACTTCGGCGGCTACCCACTCGATCGAACCCTCATGCACGACATGATCGACCGCCTCGAGCACCTCGATAACTGCTATCTCGATACCAGCGTCGTCAGATATCGTGACGTGCTCGAACGGGCGTTGCTCGAACACCCTGATCGCGTGTTCTTCGGGAGTGGGGCACCGGCCTGCCACCCCGACGTGGCAATTATGGAGATCCTCACGCTCGACGTCTCAGAAGACAAGTTGACCCGCGCGTTCTCGAAGAACGCTTGCCGCGTTATCGATGCGCTATCACCGCAGTTCGAGTGATAGGGCGTGGAGGTCGTGTTCCCGTCTGCTCGAGCGTCAGTAGTGCCAGGGATACGCAGAAAAGTCGGGGTCCCGCTTCTCGTTGAACGCATCCCGCCCCTCCTGAGCCTCATCGGTCATGTACCCCAACCGGGTCGCCTCGCCCGCAAACACTTGTTGCCCAACGAAGCCATCGTCGGCCATATTGAACGCGTATTTCAGCATCCGCATCGCGTTCGGGCTCTTGGCATTGATTTCGGCCCCCCACTCGAGGGCGCGGTCTTCGAGTTCGTCGTGGGGAACGACCTCGTTCACCATCCCCATCTCCGCCGCCTCCGTCGCGGAGTAGGTCTTGCCGAGGAAGAACACCTCTCGAGCCTTCTTTTGACCGATCTGTCTGGCGAGATACGCCGAGCCAAAACCGGCATCGTAGCTGCCGACGTCAGGGTCCGTTTGCAGGAACTTCGCGTGTTCTTCACTCGCGAGCGTGAGATCACAGACGACGTGCAGCGAGTGGCCACCCCCGACTGCCCATCCCGGCACGACGCAGACCACGACTTTCGGAATGTGCCGGATCAAGCGCTGCACCTCGAGGATGTGCAGTCGCCCAGCTTCGGAGGCCCGTTCTTCATCCCCTTCGTACTCGTAACCAGCCTCGCCACGGATCGACTGGTCGCCACCGGCACAGAACGCCCAGCCTCCATCTTTTGGTGAGGGGCCATTCCCCGTCAACAGTACACAGCCAACGTCGGTTTGGCGTTTCGCGTGGTCGAGGGCGTCGTACAGTTCGTCCACTGTGCCTGGACGAAAGGCGTTTCTCACGGCTGGACGGTCGAAGGCGATGCGAACCGTCCCCGAATCGATCGCGCGATGGTACGTGATGTCTCGAAAATCGAACGCCTCGATCGGTTCCCACCGGTCCGGATCGAACGTTTCAGACACCGTCTCGTCGGCCTCTTCGTGCATACTCATCTCTGTGGGGGTGAGCCTGAAATAGGTTCTCGTCGGCTGTTGGATACCCTTTCGTTCGGCGGCGAGGGGGATTGCAGCCTCGAGCAGGCTCCCAGTGCCCAACGTTTATTCACCCTGGGATTCTCTAGAAACCAATGAGTTGGTTCCGGAAAGCCGGCGAGAAGTACGCCGAAACGAAACGGTCGTTCGCCGAAGGCAAGGAGTCAGCCCTCGTCTGTGAAGCGTGTGAGCAAAAGATTCCCCCAGAAG
>Ga0207421_10002496_pt1 | contig 22755 bp, 20 predicted proteins | sample SodLakKL_010_SED_4_FD_187542 | JGI IMG/M metagenome (GOLD analysis project Ga0207421, IMG submission 187542) | Alkaline sediment microbial communities from Lake Tanatar, Kulunda Steppe, Russia - 8KL_010_SED (SPAdes) (version 2) | ecosystem: Environmental > Aquatic > Non-marine Saline and...
CGAAGATGTCGATAAAAGCTTTAAACAGGTCGCTTTCCGTAATCATGCCGACCAATTCATCCCCATCCATTACAGGTAAAGAGGCGATTTTCCTTTCCTCCATTACTACTGCGGCTTCTTCCAAAATTGCATCTTTGGAGATCACTGTAATATTTTTTGTCATGATGTCATTGATTTTAATGTTTTGGAATACAAACATCTGGTTTATCTCCGATAAAGAGGTGGCGGGGGAAGGGGTGGATTTCAACAGGTCCTGCTTGGTAACAATGCCGATTACCTTGTTGTTGGATAAAACAGGCAGACGGCGGATGGAGTGCTCCTTCATCAGTCTAAATGCATCTCCCACAGAATCTTCGGTGGTAATGGTAACAGGATTTACGGCCATGTAATCTTTAACAAACATGGATACCAGCTCCTTTATGGTTATTGTATTTATTATAAACAAAACTCGTTGTAGAGGCAACAAGGAGCGCCGGGCACTTATACAGGCCCGGCGCAACCTTGTTTTCGATTAAATGACAGGATGCAAGCAGCTTCAGTAAACGATCTGCTTTAAGCGTAGTTTTCCCGGAGGGCTTTTTTATTGAACTTGCCTACGCTCGTCTTGGGAATTTCGTCAAGAAAGATAATCTTGTCTGGAAGCCACCACTTAGCGACTTTGTCTTCAAGAAAGTCCATTATTTCCTGGTCGGTCACCTTCCCTTTTTCTTCCGGTTTTAGCACGATGCAGGCCATGGGGCGCTCAACCCATTTTTCATCGGGTATGGCGACAACGGCTGCTTCGGCCACTGCCGGATGGGCCATAATGGTGTTTTCCAGGTCGACAGAGGAGATCCATTCCCCGCCGCTTTTGATCAGGTCTTTGGCCCGGTCCTGGATCAGGATATAGCCTTCTTCATCAATGGTGACAATATCGTTGGTATGCAGCCAGCCGTCCTTCATGCTTTCTTTGCTGCGCTCCGGTTCCTTGTAGTACTCTCCGGCAATCCAGGGGCCTCTGACACATAATTCGCCCATTTCTTTTCCATCCCAGGCTACTTCTTTGCCTTCATCGTTGACAATTTTCATATCCAGCCCTGGCACAAGGAGTCCCTGCTTGGCCAGTAGTGAGTATTTTGTGTCTTCATCCCAGTCCTCCATGTAGCTCTTGAGCTGGGAGGCGAGGACCAGCGGCGAGGTTTCGGTCATGCCATAGGCATGGAGTATGTTGATGCCGTGTTTTTTCTCGAAGGCCTCAATGAGGTTTTTGGAAATGGCAGAGCCGCCATTGACGAAGAAACGCAGGGAGCTGAAATCATATTTATTCCCTGCTTCCAGGTGCTGGTAAATGCCCATCCAGATGGTGGGTACACCTGCGGAGAAGGTGACTTTCTCCTGTTCGATTAATTTGCAAAGGGCATCAGGAGTCAGGACGCGTCCCGGCATAACCAGCTTGGCGCCCAACCACGTGGCGGCAAAAGGTACCCCCCAGGCCATGACATGGAACATGGGGACAACGGGGAGAATGCTGTCACTTTCAGAGATTCCGATAACATCTTTGAGAGAGAGCACCAGGCTGTGCAGATAAATGGAGCGTTGGGTGTAGACAACCCCCTTGGGCAGTCCTGTAGTTGCTGTCGTATAGCACATGGCTGCAGGAGCTTTTTCATCCAGGTCATCAGGGAATTCAAAAGAATCCGATGCCTCTTCCAGTAGCGCTTCGTAGCTGTAAGCGGGCTCCAGCTTCGTTTCCGGCAGTTCTTTTTTATCCGTAAGAATGACATATTTCTCCACTGTCGTTAGCTGGTCGGCTACATTCTCCAGGATGGGGATCAGGTCCTCATCAATAAAGATCACTTTATCCTCGGCATGGTTAATGACATGAACAAGGTGCTCGGGGAAAAGACGCAGGTTTAAAGTATGCAGCACGGCCCCGCTGCAGATAATGGAGAAGTACAGCTCCAGGTGACGGTGGTTGTTCCAGGCAAAAGTCCCTATCTTATCGCCTTTTTTGATCCCCAGGTTTTGTAACACATTGCCCATTTTATGTGTCCGTTTGTAAAAATCGCGGTACGTATACCGAAAATCCTGATCCAGGCAGCGAGAAAAAATTTCCTTCTTTGGGAAAAGGTTGTTTGCCCTTTCCAGCATGGTTTTTACCAGGAGTGGGTGATCCATCATCATAATTATTCCCCGGGAAAGCTTACCTGGGCGGTAAGCTTCCAGGCTACACCTCCTTTTGTTCTTATGATTTATTCACTGCTTCCTGCAAATTTCAATTCTATATTTTCGAGCAATTTCCTCCCTGTTGGTTGCATTTTGTTTTGGAAAACTGTGGCATAAAATGTTTGCGAGTCAGGGTATGGCCAACTTTTGCATACGCCCTCTTGTGCATTTGGAAAAATTATGTTGATAGATGCTATACATGTAATAATTGTTGATTTATAATATTTAAGGAGATGCAGGGGTGTTTAAATTATTCATCTACCCAGTAGAGGAGGTAAAATATGGAAAACATCGTTATCACATCAGCTGCAAGAACCCCCATAGGAACCTTTGGGGGCAGTTTCAGGGATGTGCTGCCCAATGAGTTGGCGGCAACAGTGATCAAGGAAGTCGTGCAGAGGTCGTCACTCAAGCCGGAGCAAATTGATGAAGTTATCCTCGGCAACTGTATTATGCGATCTGATGAAGCCAATATTGCCCGAATGGCTGCTATAAAAGCAGGCATTCCGTTGGATGTGCCGGCTTTTTCAGTTCAGCGGCAGTGTAGTTCCGGCATGCAGGCTGTTGTCAGCGGTTTTCAGGAGATTGCCCTGGGAGATACGGACATCGTAGTGGCCGGCGGTGCCGAGGGGATGAGTTCAGCACCTTATGTTTTAAAAAATGCCCGCTGGGGTAAGCGGCTGCAACACGGGGAAATGACAGATGCCATGTGGGAGCTTTTACATGATCCAAACTATAATGTGGTCATGGGGGAGACGGCCGAAAACCTTGCTGAAAAACATGAAATCAGCCGGGAAGAACAGGATGAGGTTGCTTTTCGCAGCCATAAAAATGCGATTCAGGCCATAGAAAATGGATACTTTAAAGGCCAGATTGTCCCCGTGGAAATACCCTCCAAAAAGGGAACAAAAATAGTTGATACCGATGAACACCCCAGGGCCGATGTGACCATGGAGGGGTTGGGCCAGCTCAAACCTGTTTTTAAAAAAGGGGGAACAGTTACAGCAGGCAACTCTTCAGGGCTAAATGACGGGGCAGCAGCTGTTGTTTTGATGAAAGAATCCAAAGCAGAAGAACTGGGGATTAAGCCGTTGGCCCGGATTGTATCCTACGCCTGGGCTGCAGTGGAGCCGTGGCTAATGGGTTACGGACCGGTTCCGGCTACCCGGAAATTGTTGAAAAAAGCGGGCATAACCCTGGATGAAATCGAACTGATCGAGCTAAACGAAGCTTTTGCTGCCCAGTACCTGGCTTGTGAAAAGCTCCTGGGGTTAAACCGGGAAATTGTCAATGTAAACGGAAGCGGAGTGGGTTTAGGGCATCCTGTTGGTGCTACCGGGGCAAGGATTCTGGTTTCTTTAATCTACGAAATGAAGCGTAGAAATTTAAGACTGGGTATGGCCTCATTATGCGTCGGTGGTGGTATGGGCATGTCCATCTTAATTGAAGATTACTAAAGGGTGAAGATTATTAAAGAGAACGAAATATTTTGGCTGCAAGGTTTTAAAAGAAGCCGCAAGGCTTCTTTTTTTTGATTTTATTTGGAGAGTCTTGGAGGTTGCAGGCTTGAGAAAAACGCCATTCTTTACCATTGCCGCGAAAAAGTAGGTAAATTGTTAAGAAAGCACCCAATAACTGTTAAGAAACGTTAACAATTGGCCCAGGTGGCCAACAGGAAGACTTGCTCCCTGCTTAATTTTATATATAATTAAGTTAACATAATCATACCTGGAATATTAGGATACTACAGCAAAAATCCCTATGTTCCGGAGAAAAAGGAGGCTACATAATGCATAAAAGTGTTCTATTCAAAGGAATTACACTGTTGGTTTTGCTGCTGATGTTCAGTTTTTTAACCGGAAGTCAGGTTGGAGAGACAGCGGTTTCTCACCGTGTTGCTCCAGGAGACACGCTTTGGCTCATTTCCCAGAGGTATAACACGACCGTTTCAGCTCTTCAAGCAGCTAATGGGCTTTCTGGTGCTACAATCTACCCCGGGCAGGTTCTTAGTGTACAGGCTGGAAACTATACAGTCCAAAGAGGGGATACTCTCTGGCTGATTGCACAGCGGCACGGAGTAAGCCTGTCTGCATTAAGGGAAGCCAACCCCGGCATAAGATCAACCAATATTTATCCGGGGCAGAGTATTAGCATTCCTGAAAGTAACTCATCTTCATCACGGGCAGGGCATAATTTTTCTCAGCAGGAAATAGACCTGCTGGCACGACTGGTCCATTCGGAAGCCGCTGGTGAGCCGTACGTCGGCCAGGTGGCGGTCGCGGCATCTGTATTAAACCGGATTAACAGTTCCATATATCCGAACACTTTAACAGGTGTTGTTTACCAGGTTGCGTATGGTTATTACCAGTATTCACCAGTTTTAGATGGAAGAATTAATCTTCCGGCCAATCAGAATGCTTACCGGGCGGTTAATGATGCCCTGGGAGGCTGGGACCCTTCAGGGAATGCCCTGGGGTTTTATAACCCACGAAAGACCAGCAATCAGTGGGTCCGGCAGCAGCCTGTTACTACTGTGATAGGGAATCATGTTTTTTTCAGGTAAAAAGATGACGATGATTAAGCTAACCGCCACGACCCATCCGGCCACAACGAGGGATGAAAACGGTTTTCCAACCCGCTTCCCGCCTGGATGAATCGGTTCGGTTGTTAAATAGCAGGAATTTCAGCTGCATGTGTGGAAGAACCCCTTGAGACAATCTTCAAGGGGGTTTTTTTCTTGGATGAGCAAACCAGACTGCATGTTAAACTTTATGGTATTGTTCAGGGTGTTGGCATGCGCTATTACATTAACAGGCAGGCTCAGCAGATCGGCGTGAAAGGCTATGTTAGAAACCTCCCCGATGGTTGTGTGGAATGTATGGTAGAAGGGGATAAAGGGCAGTTGGAGCAATTTTTATCCCTGGTTAAGAATGCCCCCCGGGGGAAAGTGGAGGATGTCGAGGCTGAACCTGTAGGGTGTGAACAACCCTTCACAAGGTTTGAGATCAGGTAACGCTTTAAAAAGCTGCTCTTGAAATAATGCTCAAGGTTAAGGGGACCGGGGTTTTCAAAGAGCAAAGTGTGTTTTTTGCCAGGCTGGTTACGTGGTGATTGTTTTTTGCTATTTGCAGGAAAAGTTGCAGGAATTTTGCCGGAAGGAAAAGAAATATATTGAACTATGGCTGCACTATTTTCAAACCTTTTTCCACTAATCTTGGAGGTACTATATGCGGTTATTCATCGTTGACGCTGAATCGAGGTTATCTTTGCTGCTTGACGATATTTGTGCTGTGCCAGAGATGGACTTGGAAACCACCTTTCTTAAATCGGGCCGGGAACTGTTTAAGTGTCTTGCAAATAATGAACTTCCGGATATTGTTCTGCTGGACCAGGAACCCGGTTTTGAGGTCCTGGAGGGCATCAAAACGGTCAGATCATACGACCAGTCCGTTATTATTATAGTATTAATTCATAAAAATGACCTGGATTGGATGCAGGAAGCTGTGGCCCGAGGGGTCACAGATTTTATTCAAAAGCCGGTTAATCGCCTGGAATTGGAAATACGCTTAAAAAATGCCTGGCGTTTAAGGAGCAAGTCAATCAAGCAATTCCAGGCCCAATCTGCCTTAAAAGAATCCAGGCAGCAGTTGCTGGATGTTATTGACTTTCTCCCTGATGCGACTTTTGCTATCGATTTTCAAGGGCAGGTCATTGCCTGGAATCGTGCCATTGAAAAAATGACGGGTATTTTAGGGAAAAATATCCTGGGAAGAGGGGATTATGAGTACGCCATTCCCTTTTATGGAGTTCGCAGGCCTATATTGATTGACCTGGTTTTTACATCGTATGAGGATGTCAAAATAGAATATCCCGATGTCCAAAGAGGTGAAGGCAATTCGCTAACTGCAGAAAACTTCTGTCCTAACATTGGAGAAAACGGCGCTTACCTTTGGGCCAAAGCGACTGCTTTGCATGACAGTAATGGCAATGTTATCGGTGCCATAGAATCCTTACGGGATGTGACCGAGCGCCGGCGCGCTCTGGAGACCATTAATTACCTGGCTTACTACGATTCCCTTACAGGACTGCCTAACAGGGAACTGCTTAAGGACCGGCTTAGCCAGGCCATAAACAGGGCATACCGAACCGGAAAACTGTTGGCCGTGATTCATCTGGACATCGACCGATTTAAAATGGTCAATGATGCCATCGGCTATGCCCAGGGCGATGAACTGATCAAGGATGTTTCCAGGCGCCTGGTGGAAGGTGTGCGCAGCAGTGATACGGTATCCCGGCCTGCTGGCGATGAATTTATTATCCTGATTGAAGATATAAAAACGGTTGATGATACTTTTGAGGTCATTGAAAAAGTGAATCAGCTGTTTCAAACTCCATTTGTCCTGGATGATCAGGATTTTTACATCACTGCCAGCATGGGCGTCTCCGTTTATCCTGAGGATGGGAATGAAGCAGAAATTCTACTGCGCAATGCAGATATTGCGATGTACAGTGTCAAGGAAAACGGAAGAAATAGCTATCAATTCTGTACACCTACAATGAAAACGCGCTCCCAGAAAAAAATAAAGTTGAAAAACAGCCTGCATCGGGCTTTGGATCGGGAAGAGCTTGCCTTATATTACCAGCCTCAGGTAGACATATTTACAGGAAAGATTACAGGAATGGAAGCTTTATTACGCTGGTGTCATCCTGAGCGAGGCTTGGTTAGCCCTGCGGAGTTTATCCCTCTAGCGGAAGAGACGGGCCTTATTCTACCTATTGGCGAATGGGTATTACGCCAGTCCTGTATACAGAATCGACGTTGGCAAAATGCGGGATTTCCCCCTTTTCGGGTTGCAGTGAACCTTTCAGTACGACAATTCCAGCAAAAGAATTTGGTGGGGATTGTTCATGGTATACTTCAAGAAACGGGCCTGGACCCACACTGCCTGGAGCTGGAAATCACGGAAAACATTGCTATGCATGATCCCGGTAGCGTAGAAAAAATCCTTCGGGAATTAAAAGAAATTGGTGTAACCGTTTCTATCGATGATTTCGGTACGGAGTATTCTTCTTTGAACTACTTGAAAAAGTTGCCCATAGATAAGATTAAAATAGCCAGGCCTTTTGTCCAGGGGATCCATGTCAGCGACAAAGATTCAGCCATTGTCACGGCGATAATAGTCTTGGCCCAGAGTCTGGGGTTAAACGTCATCGCAGAGGGGGTTGAAACAAAAAAACAGCTTTTGTTTTTAAGTCGCCATCTTTGTCAAGAAGGGCAGGGCTTCCTTTTTTACAAACCCATGCCAACCGGGCATGTGGAGAATATTATTTCCAGGAGGACAGGTTTTTTAACAAATAAAGATGTTTGGCTCCCCAGATAATGAACAATGCATGAATCGGTTTAACCCCATGGGCGAAAACCCGGCCTGCTATCAGCTTATACTAGCGGCAGGAACGAGTCCTATTTGACTCGAAATTATGGTATGATATAGGTGTGAAATAATTTATCAAAGGAGGAGTCAGCCATTGGATAACATGAAAGAACTTGTTAATTTTTGGAGCTATAACCATTTCAAGATCAATGCTCTAATCAGTTTGTTGATTAAAAAAGGGGTTATTACCAAGGAAGAGTACCTGGAGGAGTTTGAAAGTAAAGAACTGGATGAATCAGTCAAGGAAAACTTTATGAAGCGCCTGGAAAAAGACCTGAAGTAAGCTCCCGGGACCTGAAAACTTGATTCAGGCCGGTTTGGGAAAACAAAGGAAGGTGCTGTTTCAAGCCGGTTGTGCAGCACCTTCTTTCTGTTCTGCCTGGTTAAAGTTCCACGAAGGAAGCTTTCACAATGGGGTCGAGCCGGGAAATGGCTTCCAGGGCTTCTTCACTGACGGGGCTGTCTACCTGGAGAACCATGACGGCTTCGCCTCCCACCTTGGTTCGGCCCAGCCTCATGCTGGCAATATTCACATCTCCCAGGATATTGCCAATCTTTCCTACAACCCCTGGCTTGTCAGTATGCCTGGTAACCAGCATGTATTGTGAGGGAGCCACTTCCAGTCGGAAATCCCCGATCTGGACCAGCCGGATCCTGTTGTCTTCAAATATTGTTCCGGCAAGGGTGTGTATGCCTTCTTCTGTTTTGATATTTAACGTAACCAGGTTGCTGAAGTTGGCGCTTTTCTTCTTGCTGACCTCATTTACCTGGATTGCCCTTTGTTCGGCCAGCAATTTGGCATTGACATAATTTACGCCTCGACCCAGGATGACGCGCAGCAGGCCCGTCAACAGGGCGGTTGTCAGGGGGCGCAGGGGGTATTCTGCAATCTGGCCGCTGTAAGTGATTTCAATTTCTTCAATTCTGCCGCCAAAGACCTGGATAAAAAAACTGCCAAGGGTTTCCATGAGGGGGATAAAAGGTTTGACTTGGGCCAAAAGCTCGGGTGGCAGGGACGGTGCATTGACGGCTGTGGCCACAGGTTCCCCCTGCAGTCCCTGCAAAACCTGCTGGGCTGCCTGAAAGGAGGCTTCCACCTCTGCCTCCCGGCTGTAAGCGCTGAGTTCCGGTGTAATAAAAACTTCTTCCAGGCTCAGCAAGGGGTTGCTTTCCAGGGACATATTTTCCGTGGCATCCAGTGCTGCTCCGGCAACCTGCCCTTCCCTGATCGCCTCATACAATGCTTTTTCATCGATGAGCCCCGCATGGGAGCAGTTGACCAAAGATACGCCCCGTTTCATCTTTTGAATTTCAGCAGGCCCAATCATGGAAATGCTGGAAGGGGAGCGTGGGACATGGATAGTGATAAAGTCGGATTTTGCCAGTAATTCTTCCCAGGGGGCAATGGTAACGCCCAGTTTTTCTGCCTGCCCGGCAGAGATGAACGGGTCATAAACCAACACTTGCATGCCAAAGGCCCATGCCCGCTTTGCTACTTCGCTGCCGCTGCGTCCAAGTCCAACAATGCCCAGTGTTTTTCCGTAAAGCTCCACTCCAATAAGATTTTCCCGCTGATTTCTGCCGCTTTTCAGGCTGTAAATGGCCTGGTAGAGCCTTCGGGCTAAAAGCAGCAGCAAAGATATAGTATGCTCAGCAGTACTGATAACGCTTCTTTCCGGGATACTAAGGACGGTAATTCCTTGCTCTGTTGCCCTGTCAACATCAATACACTGGAGGTTTGCGCCGATCTTGGCTATGAGCTTAAGGTTTTCCCCGGCAGAGATAACCGCTTCGTCGACGAGGGTATCATTACTGATAATTAAAGCATGGTACTGCTGAATCATGTCCCGAAGGTTTTTGGTAGGTGCCAGGAAATCAACAGAACATTCTTCTTGTAGTTTTTTGAGCCCTTCTTCCAGCAGAGTGCCGGCCACCAGCACCTGGTATTTATATTCACTTTCCATACGCTTCTACCTCCTTGTGGTCCTGGTTGTTGTTTACACTTAATGGTGCGCAGTTCCGGCGAAGACTAATAATCAATGGTTAACTGGGCTGCACTGTTTTTTCCGGAAGCCTTCTCTGTTAAGGTGGAAAAGATTTGTTCAACACCCCTGGTTTCAACCATCTGCTTAATTTTTTCCGGGGAAACATATTTTACAGTATAGACCTGGCTGGATTGCTGAAACACATCCTGTATGACCGGAAGTTTTAGCAAAGTTTCCTGTTTGGTCATGACCGGGAAATTGTAAAAACGATTTTGGTGTTTAAAGGGCTTGTTTCTCTCTTCCAAATACCTTTTCACCACTCCAAGGTGGTTATCTATCCGCTCTTCCTGGAAACGGTTTAGGGACAGCGATTCTTGGAGAATGATTCCATTTAGATGGTCTGCAAAAAGCGGCTCAATTTCATAGCCGACACTATTTCTCCCGCAGGCCATAGCTGCCAGCATGGTGGTTCCGGTCCCAAGAAAGGGATCCAAAACCGTGTCTCCCAGTACGGAATACATATTGATCAATCGAAAAGGCAGGATAAAGGGAAAAGCTCCGCTTCGCTGGCGCAGGGTGTTTTTACCTTTACCATTCAGGACCTGCCTGCTTCCCTTGAATTCCCACAGGTCAGAAAACCAGCTGTTTCGTTCTTCCCAGAAGAGGGCACTTTCCATGCGGTTTTGTTTTTCTGCTTCCGACGAAAAAACCCTCTTGTTTCCTTTACGGAAAATAAGGATATATTCGTGCTCCAGGGTTACATAGGCACCTGCAGGAAGCATGCCAGACCCCATAAATTTATTGGGGGCATTGGTCTGTTTCCTCCACAGAACCAGGGGCAATGCATCAAAACCGAGTTCAGTGAAGTCATGCATGATGCGGGAGTGGTTGGGAAACAACTGGAATTTTCCGTTTATAGTGCGGGTCGCGTCACCTATATTGATGCAGGCGAAAGCCCCGGGCTTCATGACCCGGAAAAGCTCGGCCCAGACCCGCCTTAATTCTAGATGCATGTACTCATAAGCATGCCAGTAATCCCCTTTATCCAGGCAGTCTTTGATCCGGGGATTCAGCTGGAAAAAAAGAGCATCCCACATTTCAATCATGGGATAGGGCGGCGATGTAACCACCAGCTCAATGCTGTTATCCCTTAAATCGCTGAGATCCCGCGCGTCCTGGTAATACACCCTGTGCTCTGTAGCCATAGTTCCTCCCCTGGTTTGTATAAAGAAAAACGCTATAATTCTTATTATTTCGCGAAAAAATGTCTACATCCTTTTACCGCTTCAAGCAGGGCAGAAAATAATTTTCCTGAAACCACCATGTATTTATACCAGTGCCCCATGTTTATTTATTGAAACAATCAGTTGTTTAATATATAATTTTCCTGCAAGTGATTTTTTACTGCAAAAAATTATAGTCAAGGGGGAAAGCACAGTGTTGGATTTTTATTGTGTCAAAACGTGAAGGACCTGTCAAAAAGCCAAGGCGTGGCTTACCGAGAAAAATGTTGATTATAACTACCGTGATATCGTTAAAGAACCGCCGGGAAGCGAGGAATTGTTTGACTTGGCCGGAAGGGGTGGCCTGGAGATTTCTCAACTGGTGAACAAAGGGAGTAAAACGTACAAAGATCTGGGGATTAAACTGGAAGATCTGTCGGAGCAGGAAATCGCTGAAATGCTTACCTCCAACCCCAAAGCCATGTACCGGCCGCTGCTGACCGACGGCAAGCGCCTGGTGGTGGGGTTTAAGCAGGAGCTGATGGAGGAGCTGCTGAGTTAGCGGACACTTTAATTTATAATAATCAAAAGGCCGGAAATGAATGGGATGCACAGTTCCTTAAAACGTGATTTCAACATTAATCAGTTTTAAAGTGGTCAGGGTATCACTTCATAAATTCAACCCGGCATTCCGATTATTTTTAAATTATTGTATCTGCTTCGCGGTGTGTTGAGTAATCACATCAGAGTTGAGCAGTTAATGATAATTTTAAAATGCTGCACCTTATATCAGGTGCAGTTTTTTTTGACAAATTAAGCTTTGTTTATCGATGTCAGGCAGTGCATTTATAAGTTGTTATTGCTCAGAGTTATTTGAAAAGAAATGCTTTGGAGTCGGCTCACGCGCTGAAATAAACCGGCCGTGCTTTAACGCAAAGTTCGACAAAATTTCATCACTAAAGACAAATAATTCAAATTGTTTTCAATGATTGGAACATTTACAATGGGTTTGGGAGGTGGACATTATGTAACCCAAATAATTGCTTAACGTCTTGGAATCAAAAATAAAGGAGGAGAAAAAATGAGCAATGAAAAGGACTTGGTGGCTTTAAAAGAGGCAATACTTGAAGGTGATGATGATATAGCAGAAGAAATTGTCAGCAAGTTATTGGCTGGTGATCTTGACCCTATCCAGATTATTGAACAGGCTGTCAAGCCGGGCCTTGATGTCGTTGGCACCAAGCTTGTAGAAGGGGAAATGTTTATCCCTGACCTAATCCTTGCTGGAGAGGCGGCCAAGAAAGCCATTGACCTGATTACGCCAAAGCTGCAAAAGAGCAAAAGAAATGGAGATCAGGGCAAGATATTGCTGGGGGTTGTGGAGGGCGATACCCACGATATTGGGAAAAATATCGTTCGGGCTATGTTGATAGCAGCAGGCTTTGAAGTGGTCGATCTGGATACCAATGTGCCTCCCGAGAAGTTCATTGAAAGCGTCAAAAACAATAAACCTGATATTGTCGGCGCTTCTGCTTATACTTCTGCCACTGCAGTTGAAATCGGCAATTTAAATGAAGCATTTATTAAGGCAGGTGTAAGGGACAGTTTTAAACTGGTTATCGGGGGCGCAGGTGTTTACCGTGATGATGTGGTCCGATTTGGAGCGGATGCCTTCGGCTATGATGCTTTGGAGGCTGTACAAATATGCCAGAGGATGGTAAAGCTGGCGAAAAAAGTGTAAGGCCGGAATGGAAAACAGTGGAGAATAAAGGAGGTAAAGAAACATGGATGCTATTGAAGTCAATGAGAAATTAGAAGAGTATGGAAAAAGGCTTTCGGATCGGATTGCCAAAGATACCATGACGCCCCGTGAACGGGTTACCAAGCTGATGAATTTTGAAGAACCGGACAGACTTCCCGGGCCGACGGGACTGGCTGAATCTTTTGCAGCCAAGCACGCAGGGTTTACATTAAAAGAAGTGTGTGAAGACGCGAAGAAATTTGTTCTCTCCCAGTTGATGCTGATGGACCTGGTTGAGCAGGAATTCCCCCAGGCGGAGTATGATGTCTACAACATTGAGGCAGAAATACTGGGATGTGAACTGCTCTGGCCGGATAATGCGTTCCCGGTGATCAAGCCAGGTGGAGAAGTAGTCAAGGAAAAATCGGACCTGGATAAATTAAAAATACCCAACTTCCGTACTGATGGCAGAGGGCCTTACTGCCTGGAGGTTAATAAATTGCTTTTGGATATTGCCCCGGGTATTTTACCCTTTTATTTTTGTATCAGCCCCTTTGATATTGCATTTAAAATCCGGGGGTTTGCCCCGTTGATGAAAGACATCAAAAAAGACCCCAAATTTGCTCATGCCTTACTGGAATTCTGTACCGATGTAGCCACTGAATATACCAAAACCCTTCATGACGAACTGACACCCCTGGGTGGAGCCGAGCCGTTTATGTGGGGCGCATCCTGCGATATTCCCTTGATCGGGGAAAAAATTTATAAAGAGTATGCCCTGCCCTATGCCGCAAAAGTGATCGAGCGGAATCCGTATGCCAGCTGGGGCATTTTCCGCTTTGTTGAACACTTTGGAGATGATTGGCCGGCGTTCTGGGAATATTATATTAAAGAATCCAAATCACCCATTATTTTTATGTATGGGATGGATACTAAAATTGCCGACCTGACCATTGCCAAGGAACTGACCAGGAAATACAACCGGTTTATGATTGTAGGGACAGATGCGGAAGTCATTCGCTATGCCAGCTACGAGGAGCTGGATGAGCGGATTAAACGGCATATCCGGTGTACCGCTCCTGGCGGTGGTGCCGCCCCGGTGAAGCTGGACACGGTTCCGGCTGATACGCCTGTAGAACGTTTCAGGTACATTGTGAAAAAAGTAAAAGAGTACGGTCAATATCCTATCGATGTTGATGCGTTGCAGCCTGTTGAGGCCGTTTTTGACAACGAAGCCCGGCCTGGTTATCTTCAGGGGAAGCGCAAGCGGAAAGTTTATTAATCTGGGGAATTCCCGGGGATGGCCCTTCCCCGGGAATTTTATTTCTGCTTGGAAAAAAAGATTGAACACTGGATGTTAAACAAAGGAGTGCTTTAGCTAATGGGAGCTATCATTTTACTGCTTGCTGTATACGTGTTTTTTGTCAATGCCATGTATCTTGCAGGTAAGGCGGATGCCAAAGGAACCGGTGCAGCAAATATTCTTGTAGGAATTATAATGGGCATTGTGGCGCTTTATTTTGGGTTCACCAATACAGATTTGGTTTCGTTAACCATATGCAGCTTATCCTTATCATTTACCCTGTTTTATCTTCTCCTGGGCTGGGGGCTTGTCAGAAATCACGATTTAAAAGAGGTGGGCTATTACTCTTTATACGCCGGGGGATGGTGTTTGCTTTGTTCCGGGTATTTTTTTGCTTCCATTGACTGGCGTTTTGGCGGACTGGCAGCGCTATGGGGCGTTTTGTTTCTTTCTGTGTACGGGTTGCTTGTAGTCGGCAAGTTATGGGCCAGGTTTGTTTCCTGGTTGTTGGTGGGAGAAAGTCTTGTCATGTTGGCCGTCGTATTTTTAATGGTAACCGGTGCCTGGTAGCCAGTTAGGAACTATTAAGGTTTCATGACCAAGCGAAGCCAAAAAAGGAGTCTTGTAATGATGTTACGTTTTGAGGCAAAGCAGAAGGCTTTTAAAATTCACAATACATGGATTGGGGGAGAAATGGGAGAACGGCCTACAGTGTTGGTAGGTAGCATCTTTCAGAAAAAGCACTTTATTGTCAAAGATACCAGCAAGGGGACTTTTGATGCTAAAAAGGCCAGAGAACTCCTTCAGGTGGAAGAAGAATGCTCCCTGATGACCGGCAATCCGCGGATGATTGATATCGTAGCGGAAACCATTGAGGCCATGACGCGTTATATCAGCTTTATTGTGGAACATTGTGATGTGCCTTTTTTCGTTGACTCTCCCCTGGCCCGGGTTCGGCTTGCGGCCATGCGGTTTTGTGCAGAAAACAAGATTATGGACCGGGCGATTTACAACACCATTGAACCTCATGGAACACCCGAGGAACTGGACCAGCTTAAGGATTTGAAAGTGAAAAGCGCTGTGCTCATGGGCTGTAGTTCCCAGCATGTTAAACCCAAAGACCGACTTACCCTAATTGGTGGGTCCAGCAGTGAAAAAGGCTTAATCGGCCTTGCCCTGGATTCCGGTGTAGAAAACATTTTAGTTGATGCCGGTGTGCTGGACCTTCCCAGCAGCAGTTGGACGGCTCAAGCTATCATGGATATTAAAAATGAAACGGGATACCCTGCAGGATGTGCCCCCAGTAATGCCCTTTATACTTGGCTGCGCAATAAAAAATTGGGTTCACCGGAAATGGAAGCTTGCGGTGGTGGGGTGTTGTCTTTACCTGTTTTCGCTGGAAGCGATTTTATCTTTTACGGGCCAATTCAGCATGCCAGGTGGGTTTTTCCTGCCATTGCCCTGGTTGATGCGATGCTTGCTTATGGTGCCAAGTTAAACCGCGTTAAGCCGGCATCCAGGGAACATCCGTTGTATAAATTTATTAGCAAATCATGAAGACAAGGGGAGTCGATGGAATGAATTGCCAGGTTGTTTTTGAACCTTCAGGCAAAAAAACCAGCGTTTTGCTCGGTTCCAGCTTACTGGAAGCGGCCAGAAAGGCGGGGATTCAACTTGAATCTCCTTGTGCAGGAAAAGGGCAGTGCGGGAAGTGCCTGGTACAGATTAAGAATGGAAATCCAGGCAGACCGGGTGAACAGGAAAAGAAAACTCTAGATCAGGAGAAACTTGAAGGCCATTTCAGGTTGGCCTGCTCAACGGTGGTAAAAGATAACCTGGTCGTATCGATTCCCTTCTCTTCTTTGCAGCACATCCAAAAATTATCCATTCTGGCAAAAGAAAAAAAGGTGCCTGTAAATCCATCTGTGCAAAAGATTGCCCTGCAATTAAAGGACTGCTCCAGGCAGGAGAAAAAATCCGTAGAGAGGTATCTGCTTGATTGTTTGTCCATGGCCCGTTCAATTACAGCGCCCTGTTTTGATTTCGGGATCCTGTCATATATGGAGCAGATTCAGGTAAGCCCGGAGCAGCAGAAGGATGATGCCTTTGTAACGTTAACGATTTACAAGGATCGGGAGGTATGTGGCCTGGAAGCGGGAGATACCTCCTGCAAATGCCTGGGGGCAGCCATTGATCTTGGTACAACAAAGATTGCCTGTTACCTGGTAGACTTAATAACAGGGAAGGAAATTGCTGCCCTGGGTACTATGAACCCCCAGATCCTGCTAGGGGAAGATATCGTAACCCGGCTTACTGCGTCGCTGCATGAGCCCGGCGCTGCAGCCAAACTTCAGGAGCTGGTGATTTCCTGCATCAATGAATTGCTTGACAATCTCTGTCAGGGGGCAGGTTATACAACCGGGGATCTTTATGAAGTTGTCATTGTGGGGAACTCAGCCATTCATCACCTGCTTCTAGGCTTGCCGGTAAAAAGCTTGGCTTTGTTTCCATTTATTCCCTTAACTTCCCGCAGTTTGGCGATCAAAGCAAGGGAACTGGGCATCAAGATTGCTCCAAGTGGGTATCTATATCTGCCTCCCCTGGTTGCCAGTTATATTGGGTCGGATCATGCGGCGGCGCTGCTTGCTCTAAACTTTTCTCCACAAGCCCAAGGCACTCTCTGGGTGGATATCGGGACAAATACGGAGATCACCTTGGCTTATGGAGGGAAGGCATTCTGTTGCTCCTGTGCTTCGGGCCCGGCTATGGAAGGAATGCAGATTAAACACGGTATGCGGGCGGCAGCAGGGGCAATCGAGAAAGTTACCATGGAGCAGGGATACATCCATTGTTCAACGATTGATCGAGTGGCTCCCCTTGGTTTATGCGGAAGCGGCATCATCGACCTGGTAGCGGAGCTGCAACGACATTCTTTAATAAATGAAAGGGGCATCCTCCAGCGGGGAGCTTCCGGGGTGCGAAAGGCACCCGGCCAGAAATATCTGGAGGTTGTTGTGGTTCCGAAAGGACAATCGGGTATTCATGAAGATATAGTGGTAACCCAGAAAGATATAGAGGCGATTCAGCTATCCAAAAGTGCCATAGCGACAGGAATTGAATTGTTATGCCGGCAGGCCGGGCTGAAACCGAAGGGGATCCAAAAAATTTACTTGGCAGGCAATTTTGGTTCGTTTATTCACCTGGCCAGTGCGGTAAAAATTGGCCTGCTTCCGGATTTGCCGGAAAACAAATATATCAAGGTCGGAAATGCCGCCGGGGAAGGGGCAAAAGTTTTAGTCAAATCCGAAAAGCATAAAAGGAAAATTGAAAAAATGGTGAATGAATTGAAGTATATTGAGCTAGTGCAGGATAAGTCTTTTTCCGGAATATTTGCAAAAAATATTATGTTCCCTTAAGAACAAAAATAGATTATAATGAATTTAGTCCCGTTGTGAACATTGGTTTACAAGAAAGGTTCAGAAGGGGAAAATGATGAACATTAAAATTATCGCCTGTGAAGTGCTTCGAGACGAACTTCTTGCTGTTTCTCCCCGAGGTATTTCTATTAAATTCATGAGCTTTCATCTTCACAATTATCCTGACTTGCTCAGGTCCGAACTTCAGTCAGAAATAAATCGCTCCACAGAATATAACTGCATCATCCTTTGCTATGGCAACTGTGGCAGGGGAATCATCGGGTTACAGGTTCCTGATTGCACCCTGGTTGTCCCCCGGGTTAACGACTGCATCCACCTGATGTTCGGTTGTTCCGCTGACTACCACCGGGAGCGCAAAAAGGAGCCGGGCACCTTCTACCTGACGAAAGGCTGGATTGAAAGGGGGAGCGATGCTGTAAAAGATTATGAAAAAATGTGTGCCCGTTATGGTGATCGAAAAGCAAAGCTGGTTACCAGGGAAACATACAAGCACTACAAAAGGGTTGCTCTGATCGATAACGGCTCATATACCGCCAGTGATTACCTAGCTTATGCAGAAGCCCTTGCTTCTTTCATCAATGCAGATTCTTTGGAAATACTCCCCGGTTCATTAACCATGTTTTATAAAATGGTACATGGTGATTGGGATGACAGTTTCAGGATACTGGAGCGCTTTACGACGGTTATGCCGGATGATTATATATCCAATGTTGGAACACATCGGAGGTGCTAACGGGTGTTAAATGGTTTAAGCGAGGCCATTGTGAGTGGAGATCTCGGGCAAACAGAAAGAATTTTTAATCAACTGCTGCACAGCAGGGTTCCGGTGGAAACCATTATTTCCCGTGGAATTATCGTTGGAATGAATTTGGTCAATGAAAAGTTCCAAAGTCATGAATTCTCTATTGCAGATGTTATTTCTTCAGGAGAAGCGGTAAAAATTGTGCTGGAAAAAGTGAAGAAATTGCCTGCATACTGTAAAAAAGCTGTGAAAGGTAAAGCAGTTATTGGGACCGTAGAGGGGGATGTTCACAGCATTGGAAAAAACTTGGTTGCTCTGGCACTGGAAATCAAGGGAATAGAAGTAATTGACCTGGGGGTTGATGTTACACCAGAACGATTCATTAAAGCTGTAATAAAACATACTCCCCAATTTGTGTGCATGTCCTGCCTGCTCTCAGTCACCATGTTTAAAATGAAGGAAACGATTATGGCTATTGAAGAAGCAGGACTGCGGGACCAGGTGAAAGTAATTATCGGGGGGACTTCTGTAACGGAGCAATTTGCTACAGAAATTGGCGCCGATGTTTACCTTGAAAATGGCCTGGAAATTGGAGTAAAAGCTTGTGAGTTGTTAGAATCCTGGGATTACAATGAGGCAGCAAGCAGCCGGGCTGTATTTTGGCAAAAAATTGCTGATGAAATGATCCTGGAACAGGCGGGTCGTGCCTTCTATGAACAGACGGGGGTGAACATTCTTATAGATAGCAGGCAAAATCCTGAATTGTTGGAAGGCATGGATGAAAGGCATCAGGAAAAGACCTGGGAGAATGTTCTGGCAGTTCTGAAGGGGCAGGAACAGGAAGTGCTTGATATTTTCAGCCGGGATGACCTGGAAATTCTGCTGTTACGTACCCAGGACGACATGTATAAAGTGTATTACCCGATACTTTTCAAAAAGTACCTTTTGGGGTGGATTGTAACAGAGCCATTTTCTCTCCAAGCTGTGGAGCCTGTACAATTGCCCTCCATGATGAGGATGCTCTGCCTGGTTGGAGAAAATATTAGTTCTCGTTATAAAATTGAAGTTCTGGAAAAACAGCTAAGCCAAAACAAAGAAAAAATGCTGGAAGCCCTGGATTTACAGGAGGAACTAAAAATTGATCTCCACGAGGCAACCCTAAACCGACTGCAATGTCAGACAAACCCCCACTTCCTGTTTAACTCACTTAATATTGGTGCCCGCCTTGCCTTTCTGGAAAATGCTGCGAAAACAGGACACTTTCTATACACCTTGTCTGGGCTGTTAAGGTATACTTTAAAAAACATTAAAAAAGCGGTTACAGTGGGCGAAGAGATGAACATCATCAAAGATTATTTGGAAATACAGCAATTGCGATTTCAAGACAGGTTAACCGTAGCATATGAGATTAATGAACATTTGCTGGAAGCAATGATACCCTGCATGGCCCTGCAGCCCCTGGTAGAAAACGCTATCGTCCATGGGATGGAGCCATGCGAACAACAAGTTATGCTGAAAATAACACTTCAGAAAAATGACCCTGGAGTTCTTTTTATGGTTGAGGATAATGGAAAGGGGATTGACTACAAGCAGATGGAGGAAATCACCCGGTTTAAGATAAACCGATCATGGCAGGGTCATTCAACCGGTCTGGGCTTATCAAATGTGCAGCAGCGCCTGCAGCTTTTTTTTGGCTCAGACTGTGGGTTGCAAATAACAAATAAAGAAAACGGAGGAACCCGTGCCAGTGTGTATTTTCGTTTAATTGCTTCCAGTTTAGCGGCATTTGAACAAGACAACGAGCAAGCATTCACAATAAACTATACTGGCGATCCCGACAAGGGGATAAGTAAATGTATAAATTGATGATCGTTGATGATGAACCCCTGGAGAGGCAGTTCATCAGGGAGGTTGTAAAAGATGTTCAAAAAATAGCTTTTATCTCTGAAGCAAGTAATGGCAAGGAAGCGGTTAAAAAAGCATTTATCGAGAAACCGGATATCATTTTCATGGATATCAAACTTCCGGTGATGAATGGTATTGAAGCCAGCGTAACCATTAAGGAGGGACTGCCATACACAAAAATTGTGATTATATCGGCCTACGATGATCACTTGTATATCAAAGAAGCTTTTCAATTGGGAGCAAAAAATTACCTGTTAAAACCTGTCCAGAAGGAAGAGTATAGGAAAATTACTGATAAACTTGTATTGGAACTGGACCGGGAAAGGATGAGGCTCAATAAAGCCGAACAGTTAACAGGATTGGCACAAGAAATGATGCCCTATGTAAAATTGGGATTTATCATGGAGTTGTTAAGTGGCACCATTTCTTCCCTGGAAGAACTCCAGGATAGATCAGCTTTTCTTAATATTGAACGACTTCCCGAGATAGCCCTGGTTGTAGATATCGATAACTTCCAGAAATTATCTTTTCAAAAAACAGAATTGCAAAAACAGTTGTTAAAGCAGCAGATATTGCAGTCCATCAATGAATCTATCCAGGAACAGCGCTACACGTTTTGTACTCCTCTTATCGGTGATCTGTTCATTGTTTTTATGGGTTTTCAAGAAAGTGAGTTGGAAGCAAAAAAAAAGGCTGCGAATAATTTGGCTTATAAGATCCACAGGGATGTTTTAGCAAAGCGCCTGCCTTTGACTGTTTCTGTGGGGATTGGCAGAGTATGCAATCCTCTATGTATCGTCACTTCTTACCAAGAGGCTTTAAACTCTCTCGAAAACCGGCTGATTAGCGGAGGAAACCAGGTAATTCATATCGATGATGTGCAGCCTGCTCATAGCAGCACCTGGTTATACCCCAAGTTAATTCATAGTGAATTAAAACGCAGCCTGCGAATTGGAGACCGGGACAACTGCTGTTACTACCTGGAAATTTTGCTGGAACGCATTACGATCCACCATGATGAACAGCATGATTTAGTCAAGAACATGATCATGGAACTGCTCCTTGGCTTATCCAGGGAAGCGATAAGCGCAACAGGGAGCAGTTCGTTGCCTTTGGAAAAAAATTATATCGAGAATTGGAGCCAGGAAATCAATAAAATTACCCAATATTCCCAATTAAAGGAGTGGTTAACCCAAAAAGTTAGTGAACTGGCTGTGTATGTTGATGAAAGCAGGAACCAACAGCAAGCAATGCTGTTTAACAAGGCAAAAGCATACTTAAAGTCCAATTATTCCCGGGACATTTCCCTGGAAGATGCAGCAAATCATGTCTATTTAAGTCCCTCTTATTTTTGCAGGTTGTTTAAACAGTGTGTTGGGCAAACTTTTAAGGATTACTTGACACAGTTGAGGCTGACTGAAGCCAAGCGCCTAATGTTGCAACCAGGGCTGTCCATCCAGGATATTGCCAAGAACGTTGGCTATCAGGATGCAAGGTACTTCAGTTATGTATTTAAGAAGCATGAAGGACTGTCACCCAGCAATTACCAGCGCAAAGTCCGGGTTTAACCAATAAACCCGGTTGCCAGGGGGTTATTTTTTTACCATGTTTTGAAGAATGCCGGCGCCTAAACTGGACAGTCCCAGGTCCTCCAGCTCCTGTTCCAGGGAAACAGCATCACCATAACCGGCAATATACCCGTTTACCCGTGCAGCCGAGGTGGAATTGACAATATCCTGGAAATGAGGATATATTTTTTCATATTCCCCAATAAGGCGGGGGATATTTTGCAGGTAATATTTCTGGTGATAGTCTTCTGCTGGATAAAATATTGAAAGGGGAACCAGTTTCGTTTTAACAGATTTTTTGCGCTTTTGCTCCAGGGCTGCTTTGCTGTTCCAGGCGAACTCCTCCTGTTCCTGGTGATGGTAAAAGAGAATGTTCATATACTGCCTGGAAAAGGGCTGCCTGAAAGGGTTGTGACTTGTCCAGAATATCTCTAACAACTCTTGATAGGAAATAAGAGCGGGATCATAATCTATCTGCAACGCTTCTGTGTGGTCGCCCATCTGACGGTAGGTGGGATCTTCTTTGTCCCCTCCCGCATATCCAACACGGGTGCGAACGACTCCTTTTAACTGCCCGAACCGGGCATCGGGACCCCAAAATCAACCTAAAGCAAAGGTGGCTGTTTCCAGGTTTTCAGCAGTATGTTGATCGATGAAGGGAATTTGTGGTTTAACCAAATCTTTCTGAGACATGTTTTTCTCCTCCTTGGCCAAGGGTTTTTCCTTCAGGCCTGAATTCTGCCCGAAATTCTCCCCTGCCGGGCTGCATCCCAACAAAATAAGAAGCAATAAAGAGCAGAGAAGAAGGGCAGTCCCTTTACATATTATTGACCTTGTGATAAAAAAACCGTGCATGTTTTTCTCCTGGCAAAAGATCTAAATCATCTTTCAGGTTATATTATATCTTAAATAATAAGAATTGTCACTGGCAAGAGGAAAAATAATGTGATAAACTAGCAAAAAGCAGGCAGTTCGAGGAGTAATAAGGGTAATTAATCGAACTGTCAGGCTTGCACAAGCAAGACTCCTGGGTTATAATACTGGTAGAAATGCACCCGTAGCTCAGGGGATAGAGCACCGGATTCCTAATCCGGGTGTCGCAGGTTCGAATCCTGCCGGGTGCACCATAATAGCAATAAAACCGCCCAGGTTGCCGGCATTTTGCCGCTGGGCGGTTTTAGTTACTACAAGTAAAACAGATAATATGCTATAAT
>Ga0207421_10002497_pt1 | contig 22752 bp, 24 predicted proteins | sample SodLakKL_010_SED_4_FD_187542 | JGI IMG/M metagenome (GOLD analysis project Ga0207421, IMG submission 187542) | Alkaline sediment microbial communities from Lake Tanatar, Kulunda Steppe, Russia - 8KL_010_SED (SPAdes) (version 2) | ecosystem: Environmental > Aquatic > Non-marine Saline and...
CTGCGCCGATGGTACTCGGGGCGGTAGCCCCCGGGAGAGTAGGTCCCCGCCAGAGAACTCTTTTAAAAGAACCGTCCCGCAGAATATAGGGGCGGTTCTGTGAATAATGGGAACGATTCTGTTTATGCAAAATGTAATGGTTAAGCTATAAAGAACATGTCAAAAAATATCGTATATTGAAAATAAATAGACTGCGAGTTGACAATTGCGGTTTAATATTATTATAATTCTATTAAAGTACTAAGTCTAAGACTCCATATAAGCTTAAACTAACCAACAATCAAAAAAAGCGCTTAATGAAATGTTTAATAACTGTTTGTACAAAATAAGATTTACTTAAAAAAATAAGATTTGATTTGCTCAAAAAAAGGGTTTAAGGCGATAATGTAGAATCATCTGTACTTATTAGATTCCCATATGTGGGTCAATATTGTAAGGAGGTGAATAAAAGCAAATATCTTTTCCAGTTTCAATTAATTAATATGAAGAGGAGGAATGCAAATGATTGGCGATCGTGAACACTGGACGAACAGACTTGGTTTTATTCTGGCCGCTGCAGGCTCAGCAGTAGGTCTCGGTAACATTTGGCGTTTTCCATTTGTAGTCGGAATGAATGGTGGAGCAGCTTTTATAATTATTTATTTAATAACAATTATAATAATCGGTTATCCCATGATGATCACAGAGATGGCATTAGGGAAAAAGACGCAGAGGAACCCTGTGGGTGCTTTTAAAGCCATGGCCCCTAATTCCCCCTGGTGGTTGGTTGGAGCACTGGGAGTGTTTACAGGATTTGTAATCCTTTCTTACTATTCGGTGGTAGCAGGCTGGTCTCTGGCCTACATTTTCAGGGCCATCCAAGGCTTTCATCCCGATATTGACTTTGCAAACCTGTTCTACACCACTATCGGTGTTGATATCGGAGAAGGACCCAATATAATTACCCCGCTTATCTGGCACCTGGTATTTATGGGCCTGACAGTTGGTATTATTGCTTCCGGGGTTGTTAAAGGGATTCAGCGCTGGGTTAGAATCCTGATGCCGGTTCTTTTAATCTTATTGCTAATCCTGGTTGTCAGGGCTGTAACCCTGCCTGGCGCAGGCGCCGGGTTAGAGTTTTACTTAAGCCCGGACTTTTCAGAGGTAACCGGCAGGACCTTCCTTGACGCGATTGCCCAGAGTTTCTTTACCCTGAGCCTCGGGATGGGGGCAATCCTCACTTACGGCAGTTACCTGAGCAAGGAAACCACCATCGGTGACAACGGTGGTTGGGTGGTTGGACTCGACACCGGTATTGCCATTATTGCCGGCTTCGCAATTTTCCCGGCAGTTTTTGCCCTGGGATTTGAGCCCGCTGCAGGCCCCGGTTTGACATTTATCACTCTGCCGGCAGTTTTCGCTGAACTTCCTGCAGGTAGCTTTTTCGGGTTCCTGTTCTTCGTGCTCCTTTCCGTTGCCGCTTTGACATCTGCAATATCCCTGCTTGAGGTGGTTGCAGCATGGCTTATCGATGAAAAGGGATGGGCCAGGTCCAGGGCTGCAATGGTGATGGGTGCGGTTATCTTCGTGGTTGGTATTCCCACTTCGCTCGGTTACAACGTTCTGGGCGATGTAACCTTCCTGGGCATGGATCTACTTGATACTTACGACTGGTTTGCCAACGCGCTATTCCTGCCCATCGGTGGTTTGCTGACCGCTATCTTTGTCGGGTATGTATGGCAGGCAAAGAAAGCACAGGAATTTGCCAACGACCCTCCAGGTGGTATTCGCATCGGCGACTGGTATGGATTCCTGATTAAGTACATTGTACCCCTGGCCATTATCGTTGTTTTGATCTTTGGCCTGATTGATACCTTTACCGGTTAGATTACTATAAACAAGAAGAGTGAGAGAGGCCCGGTTCGTCATGAACCGGGCTTTTTATGTGTGGGTGCGCCCGGCATGGGCGTTAACTTAGCGGTAAAAGTCCGTTGTAGGCCTGGCAGCGGGAGCCATTATCAGGTAGTAAGGGTATTCGCAGCGAGGCGGATTCTTACGGAAGCTTTAGGCAAAACCACGGCTCGATTAGCAATAACCGCCTAAGTAGGGACTTTCTTGGTTGCCTTCCTTCCGGTATACACATTACGTAAGGTTACTGTTATTAAAACTACAGCGCCTCCCATAATGGCCCAGGATCCGGGTTCTTCGCCAATAACCAGGAAGACCCAGATTGGGTTAAGCAGCGGTTCTATGGTTTGGATTAGTACGGCGTCGATGGCAGTTACATATTTTATAGCCGCTGAATAAAGGACAAAAGGAAGGCCCAGCTGAATAATTCCCAGGTAGGAAAGTGGCAGAATGCTTACTCCTGTTGGCGGCTCCTGGATGATGAAGGGCAGGCAGATGCAAAAAGTTATTACATTGCCCAGGATTGCAGTCTCCACAGGTGAACCGCTCTTTTGCATTCGCATAAAAATAATTAACAAGGCAAAAAAAATGGCACTGATTATAGCGATTATGTTGCCCCACAGGCCGTCAAGGGTAAGTTCATCCAGGAAAAAAAGGGCCATTCCACCAACAACAATGAAAATAACAGCCCAGTCAAAACGAGTTACTCTTTCTTTTAATAACCATAGGCCGAAAAGAGCTGTAAAAACGGGCATCGTATACTGCAGTAAAATAGCGTTTGCTGCAGTGGTCATTACAGTAGCGACAACAAAGGTAATCATAGCCCCGGCATAACATAAACCACCTGCCACCTGGGGTAAGGACCAGTTGAAATTAAGCCTTTTATTCATCAGGACCAGCATCATCAAGGCCGCTATAAATCCCCTTGAGCCGGCAATGGTGAAGGGGTTCAGATCGATAATCTTAATAAAAAGTCCGCTGGTGCTCCACAAAACAGCTGCGACCAAAACCAGTATTATAGCCTTGTTTCTACTGATTTCTTTTCCTTCGAGTATTGCTGTTACCATTAGTTTATGCCCTCCGCTGTATTTATAGCTGTGTTCCTTGCAATAACTTAATATATTGGTGTCTGCTCAGCCGTGCTTCATTTTGGATTAGAGGCGGCTCACCAAAAGTAATGGCAGCGGCTCAGCTACAGTTTAATTAAAATAAACACCCAAAACACTATATCATTTTAAATTAAGTAGTGCAATTTGACAGGCCATACTATGAATTGAAGCCGTGGGGCTGTTGTGGTATGATTTTGTCCAGCAATAAGAAAAGAGAGGCAGGTCCCGGAACAAATGGCCAGATATTCGGTTAAAATAGGCATTATTTTGCTTGTCCTGTGGGTAGTTCCAATTGTAGGCCTGATGCTGGCAGTGGCCGGATTTGTCCTGGGGATTGTTAGTTATGGCAATTTAAAAGATGACATGGCCAGGGCCGGCATTTTTCTAAACAGCCTGGGTTTCGGTTTGTCGCTTCTTAACCTGGCAGTTAGTTTTTACCTGTTTGCTTCTGGTGAAGTGGATATCTCTAACATGATCGAACAGCTTAACCAGCTGGAATAGCTAGATTGTAATTACCCGTCCGGATATCATCAGCAGATCGGCAATATCATACATGTTGCTGATTTGACCAACCCGGTGTTGTTCTTTTAATTCGTAATAGTCAAGGCAAGTCCCACATACCAGGATTTCAACACCGCTATCTTCCAGCTCTTTCAGTTCTTCCAGGGCCGGTGAACCTTCAATACTGAGCTTAACTCCTGCATTCATAAAAACGACAGCTTCAGGCATTTCATCCCGTTTGGTCAAGGTGTAGATAAAATTTCTCATCAGCAGATGGCCCAGCTCACTACTTCCCGTCCCGAGTTGATCTGTGGAGATAAACAATACCGGCCGGCTTGAGAGTTCCTGTTGAGCAGGAGCAGCCATTTCCCCCTCAAGAGGTGCTGCTGTGTCCGTTTGATGTGTAGCGAGGTTGACAGAGATATTATAGGTGCCCTTGCTTTCATGGTATTCTGGCTGCAGGTTTTTACTCCGCAAAAAGCGCATCACATTATCTCTGGCCACCTGGTTGTCAACGAGTATTGTTAATATGCCTGAAGGCTCCTTTTCAAGGGCGCTTTTTGTTCTAAGAACCGGTTCGGGGCAGTCCAGCCCCCGGCAGTCGATTTCTTTCATTAATTATTACCTCCTTTTACCAAAATATGTTTATAGCATTAGACGTCATTAACACACCTGTGTTAAAAACTGCACGTATTTGTAAAGGCCTTATTCGGTTTTGAAAAACTACATTCGGTTAAGACCAAAAATTTAACCTGCTGCAAGTTTGCTAATTTCATGTAATGCTTTTACCAGGAAGTCTATGTCTTCTATACCGGTAAAATAACCGGGGCTAAGGCGGACAGTCCCTTCGGGAAAAGTGCCGATAGCTTGATGGGCCAGTGGGGCGCAGTGCAGTCCGGTTCGGCACAGGATACCATAACTGCTTTCCAAAATGTAACCAATCTCGCCGCAGTCTGCACCATCGATGGTAAATGAAACCACGGCCACGGTTTGAGCAGCAGAAGATTTCGGGCCGTACAGGGTAATGCCTTCTATGTTTTGTAGTTTGTCCCAGAGATACTTTCTTAAACTATCTTCAGCCTGCCTGATGTTTTCGGGGCCCTGGTTCAGGATATAATTAACTCCTTCGATCAAACCAGCCAACCCGGCACTGTTCATAGTCCCTGCTTCAAGCTTTTCCGGCATCGATGCGGGGTGAAGATCGGACTCGGATTGACTGCCGGTACCCCCTTCCCGCAGGGGTTTAAGGTCAATGCCCCGGCTTACATACAACCCGCCGGTGCCGGTTGGCCCAAGTAATCCCTTGTGGCCGGTGAATGCCAGCATATCTATGCCTGTTTTTTGGACATCTATGGGAATTACCCCTGCAGTTTGTGCCGCATCTACCAAAACCTTTACTCCTCTTTTATGTGCTGAAGCAATGAGCTTTTCCAGCGGGGCTATGGTGCCTGTTACATTCGAAGCATGGTTAACCACCAGGAGCCTGGTGTTGGAGCGATAGGCTTCCTCTAAGGATTCGATATCGGGGTAACCTTCTTCTGAGCAGGGGATCACATCGGACACAATAGTTCCCTCTTGACGCAGCCGGCCCAGCGGGCGCAGGACTGAATTGTGCTCCATCGCCGTGAACAAAACATGATCTCCTTTTTCCAGGAAGCCTTTCAAGGCAATATTCAGGGCATCGGTAGCGTTGTAAGCAAATATTACCCGGGAAGGATCTTCTACATTAAACAGGTTTGCCACAGCTTCCCTGGCCCGGTAAACCAGGCGGTCCGATTCCAGGGTGCGGGTATGCCCCGATCGTCCAGGGTTACCACTGGCTTCTCGCATTTGGATTTCCGGGGCCCGGTAGACTGCTTCTGGTTTTGGCCATGATGTAGCGGCATTGTCAAAGTAAAGGTTAAGCTTGTTGCTCATTATTTATCGACCTCCGGATAGTCCAAGTTTAACACTTTTACTGCAGGTGTTTTCAGCCCTTCCTCTTCAAGCCTGTAGAACCCCTCCAGTTCCAGGTTGTTCTCCAGTAAGTACTCTTTTATTTGATAAATATCACTGCATTCGCAGCGCAGGGCTGTTCCACAGCTCGAACTGATACTGCGGGGAACCGGGACCATTTTAAACGAACAAGTGTGGTTCTTAAGAATGCTTTCAGCCCTGATGGCATAAAAGATGGTGGGAAAAGTAATGTAACAACTAGAGGCCATATGGACTCCTTTCAAAAATATCGAAACAGCTTCATAACAAGCGTTGCAAAAAAATGGCGCAAGAAAACGTTTCTAAATTAATGGCTAAAGCAAAGAGGGGCGCTTACAAAAGTTCACCTGCATGAATAGCGCTCAGGTTAAGAAAATTACTTATAAGTTATAAAGCGCCCCTCTTTATCATTTAAAGAGCGTTAGCCCCTTATTTGGTGATCTTTAATTTAAAATCTTCGCCTTCTTCTTCCACGGTAACATTCCAGCCCAATCCTTTAGCAGCGCGGGCAACATTGTCCCGGGCTACGGCATTGCTAACCACTACCTCTACTTCGTTTTCTCCTGCTTCTTGCAATGCTTGCCGGGCCAGCAATACCGGCTCGGGGCAGGACAAACCGCGGCAATTTACTAGTTCAGGCATCTTCAAGCCTCCCTTAACATTTATATTTTACAGTATTTATAAGCTTAGTCAAACCAGCCTGGACAAAACTATGAAGCCTTGCTATGTTTTTTTCTCCCGGCTGAAGCGAGCATTTTAATATTACCTGCGCCAATAATGAATAATAAAGCTAAAGATATAATCACTATCCATTGACCGGCCGGGGAAACACCGGCAGGACTTCCGGCCAGGCCGAAATTATGCATAAATGCTGCGCCTCCGGCCATACCGAATACAGTAATCAGGGCATCACTCTGGCCTTCTCCGGATAGGATTAATTGGCGCATCGGGCAACCACCGGCCAGGACTGCGGCCAGGCCGACTACTGTCATGCCCAGGAAGTTCCAGGTATGATCAACATGGGCTACCGGTTGTTCGGGAAAGCCGGGTAAGAATTGCCCGGTAAGCAAGTTCCCGGCAAGGGCTATGACAAAAATTGCTGCGAACCCAAGAAAAAGGTGATAATCTTTAAATAAGATCAAGTCCCTGATTGCCCCCATGGTGCACAGGCGGGTTCTCTGGGCTAAAGCCCCGACAAGAAGGCCTGCTCCGAGGGTTAAAGCTAATGGGGCAGCCATGGAGCCGGGCCCTTCTTCACTGAAGAAGATAAAAGCAGGGGCTATTACCAGCAGGATTAACAGCACCAGGGCTATAAACGGTGCGGCAAAACCGCTAACCGGCGCCTGGTCCTGGCTGCGGCCCAGGGTGTATCCCCTTCTGAGGAATAAGGTTCCCAACCAGACTCCGACCACATAGCCAGGTAGAGCAACCAGGGCATTCCAGTCCCCACCGGCCAACCTCAATACCATGCGCAGAGGACAGCCAAGGAAAATCAGGGCGCCGGCCATCATCAACATACCGAGGATGAATCGAAGAACCGGGCTTGATCCACCGGTTGATTTGAATTCCTTTACGTACATTGCTGTTACAAAAGCTCCTAAAACCAGTCCCATAATTTCGGGTCTTAAAAACTGGACTACTCCTGCCCTGTGCAGGCCAAGTCCTCCGGCAATATCGCGGATAAAACAGGCGATGCAGAATCCCATATTGGCCGGGTTGCCTGATAGGACAAGAATAACTGCCAGCAAACCGACTACGGCGCCGGCGATAATGATGAATAAACGGTCACGCATAACATACCTCCTGCATATAAGTTTTATTAAGCCATAACTATTATATTAAAGTGGACATATACCCGCTAAATACCGATTAGTAATATCCTGCCGGAGGCGTATTAAAGAATTGCATTTATGGACGGATTTAATTGTTGCCGGTATAATAGCCTTGATTGAGTAAAAATCTGATAGCGGGGGAAAACTATGGATATCGAACAGATCAGGGCTTTTGTGAATGTGGCTTCTTTGCGAAGCTTTTCCGAGGCGGCTGAAAAAATGTTTATCAGCCAGCCTTCTGTCAGTGTCAGGATTAAAGCCCTCGAGGAAGAGCTGGGTGTTCTTTTATTAGATCGGTCAAAAGCCCGTGAACCGGTCCTGACCGAGGCCGGGCAAACTTTCTTGGACTATGCCTATTCAATAATAAACCTCCAGGAAGAATGCCGGGAAAAGCTTTCCGGCCAGCGGGAAGAGGCTACGGGAATGGTATATATTGGAGCCAGTACCGTCCCCGGAATTTACCTGCTTCCACAGTTGTTGTCGGATTTTAAAAAGACGGCCGGTTCGATCGAGTTTAACGTAAATATCCTTGATACCAGCGCCGTCCTGGAAGGGGTTTTAAATTACAGCTACGACCTCGGGTTTGTTGGCCAGGTTAAAGAAGATGATCGTTTAACGTACATCAGTTTAGCAGATGACGAACTGGTTCTGTGTGCCCGGCCTGGCTTGATTCCAAAACCGGGTTATGAAGAAGGAGTTCCGGTCGAGCTTATGTTCAGGTATCACCTGTTGATGCGCGAAAAAGGCTCTGCCACCCGCCAGCTGCTGGAAAAGAAGCTTTCTGAAACCGATTTCGATCTTGACAGTTTACCGGGTGTAACTTATATCAATAACCTTGAAGGCATCAAGCAAGCAGTCAGGGAAGGGCTTGGCGTGGCGGTTATATCAAAATTATCGGCCCGGGACCTGGTTTCTACAGGAGCGGCAGAGGTGTTTCCTATCCGTCATGTCAATCTTAAAAGGAACCTCTACCTGGTTTACCACCGCTCAAGAGTGCTGGGTGGCGCAGCGATAAAGTTTAGAGATTTTATCCTGGAACAGTACCGGGATATGACATAACCATTTTAAGCTGCTGTTTTTTTACCCGCGATATCTTTCATTTTTTGCAAGATCAAATTATAATAGAAAAAGCAGGTCGCAGATACCCTGCTTAATAAAAAACAAGGATACTGAATATGTTTGAAACAAACGGGGATCGCCTCAATTACTGGGTCAGAGCAGCCATGATTGGAGCAATATATGTTGTGCTGACATTAATCTTTGCTCCGATCAGTTACGGGATGATCCAGGTCCGGGTATCGGAGATGCTGATGGTACTGCCTTACTTTACCGGCGCTGCCGTTCCGGGATTGTTTGTAGGTTGTATGATTGCCAATATTTTTGGCGGACATGGAATGCTGGACATAGTTTTCGGCAGCCTGGCTACATTAATATCAGCTTACCTGGTTACGAAAATAGATAATAAGTACCTGGTGCCCATGCCCCCGGTAATAATCAATGCATTAATTGTAGGCATGATCCTCTCCATAGTGCTGGAGATGCCGTTTTACTTAACAGCAATATGGGTCGGTGTTGGCCAGGTAATAGCCTGTTACGGCCTTGGCCTGCCCTTACTGCTGTTTCTGGATAAACGACGTTTTATTTTTAAGTAACTTTTCTAAATTAAACCTAAACCGCAAGAGATATTAATGAAAGAAGGAGGGTTGCTGATGGCCGGTCATTCAAAATGGGCCAATACCAAACATCGTAAAGCCCGCGCTGATGCACAGAAAGGAAAGATATTTACCAAGCTGGCCCGTGAAATTACTGTTGCCGCCCGGGAGGGCGGAGATGATCTGGACACTAACTTCACCCTCAGGCTGGCGATCCAAAAAGCGCGCGACAACAATATGTCCAATGACAATATTCAGCGTGCTATTCAACGAGGCACCGGTAACCTGGAAGGGTCGAGTTATGAACATGCCAGTTACGAAGGTTATGCCGTCGGGGGAGTTGCCATACTGCTTGAAGCAATGACCGACAACCGCAACCGGACAGTTGCCGAAATCAGGCATATATTTTCCCGTTTTGGGGGAAGCCTGGGTGAATCAGGTTGTGTTGCATGGATGTTTAACCGCAAGGGATACATAACGGTCAATCAAAATGAACTGGATATGGATGAAGATGACCTGATGATGGCGGCCCTGGATGCCGGGGCTGAAGATATTGATCTTGAAGACGATGGCACTTTCAGTATAACCACTTCAATTGAAAATTTTGAAGCAGTTAAAAAGCACCTGCAGGATCAGGGTATCCCTATCGCTTCGTCTGAGGTAACCATGCTTCCGATCAATACGATCGAGGTTACTGAACCGGAAGCTGCAGAGCGTATTTTAAAGCTGATGGAAGCCCTTGACGATCATGACGATGTCCAGAATGTTTATGCAAACTTTGACATTCCGGATGAATTGTTCTTAAAGAGTTAAACAGGCCGTAATTGCTGATCAATTTTTGCACCTGGCTTGTCTAATCTTGGAAGGCAAAGGTGAATGAATGCGTGTAATCGGAATCGATCCAGGGGTGGCGATAACCGGGTACGGATTGATCGAGGAAAGCGGCGCTAATTATAGTTGTATCGCTTCCGGTTGTGTGCGGACCCAAAAGGACCTTGACTCTGCCTCAAGGTTAAAGGAGATTCACGATACTATATATGACCTGGTGGCGGAGTATGCGCCGCAGGCTTTGGCCGTGGAAAAGCTTTTTTTTAGTAAAAACGTCCGGACAGCTTTCCAGGTTGGCGAAGCCCGGGGTGTGATAATCCTGGCAGCTGCCAGGTGCAACATAGATCTTTTTGAATACACCCCCCTGCAGGTAAAACAGGCCGTAGCGGGATACGGCAAGGCGGAAAAGATGCAGGTCCAAAAAATGGTCCAGATGCTGCTCAAGCTTCCCACCCTGCCCAGGGATGACGATGAAGCAGATGCCCTGGCCGTGGCCCTCTGTCATTTACAAAACCGCCGCTTTCAGGAAGCCCTAAAAGGAGGAAAACCTTAGGTGATCGATTATTTAACCGGCCGTCTTGCCGCGGTTACTCCAGGAAAGGCGGTCCTGGAAATTGGAGGGGTTGGTTTTTCCATAGATACTCCTCCTGCTGAAAACACTATGCTGCACGCCAGCTTGGGCAGTGAGGTGACCTTATATACAAGGGTTATGGTTAAGGATGAAGAAATATATATATATGGTTTCCAGGCAGCGGAGGAACGGAAACTTTTCAACCTTATGCTCACGGTGAGCGGTTTTGGGCCTCGTCTGGCGCTATCCCTGCTGGCCGTATTTTCTGTCTCTGAATTATACGTGGCCGTACTGGAAGAGAACATTGCCCAGCTGTGCCGGGCACACGGGGTCGGGCGCAAAGCAGCCCAGCGCCTGGTATTTGAACTAAAAGAAAAACTACCATCAGTAATGTCGGCGGAAGAAATAGGGACAGGCCCTGCCGTTCTTACAGGAACCTCGGTAGTTGATGATATAACCGAAGCTTTGTGTGCCCTGGGTTATTCTGGCACAGAAGCAGCAGCGGCTGTTAGTAAAGTGGTAAATCAAAATGAAAATGCTTCCAGGGAAGAACTTTTAAAGCTTGCCCTGAAGAGCATGGCCGCTAAATAGAGCTCTTTCATCGAAAGGAGATTCTGATGGAAGAAAGGATTGTATCCTCACAGCGACAGGCAGAAGACGATCCCCAAATTGAAGTCGGCCTTCGGCCCAGGAATTTCGAGGAATATGTAGGCCAGGAAAAACTAAAAGAAAAGCTCGCAATTTACGTGAGGGCTGCCCAGGAAAGAAGTGAAGCCCTGGATCATGTCCTTTTGTACGGACCGCCGGGTCTGGGTAAAACCACCCTGGCTCATATAATAGCCTGGGAACTTGGCGTAAGCATCAGGGTCACTTCCGGCCCGGCCATTGAGCGTCCGGGCGATCTGGCCGCGCTATTGACCAACCTGGGCCACGGGGATGTCCTCTTTATCGATGAAATACACCGCCTGAACCGGTCAGTAGAAGAAATATTATACCCGGCTATGGAAGATAATGCCCTCGATATTATAATCGGGAAAGGTCCTGGAGCCCGCTCACTACGCCTTGATTTGCCTCCGTTTACCATGATCGGGGCTACAGTAAGGGCCGGTCTTTTAACCTCTCCTCTCAGGGATCGTTTTGGAGTGGTCGATCGCCTCGAGTTTTATACCCCGGAAGAATTGGAGCAGATTATTCTCCGCTCGGCCGGTATCCTCAATATGAAAGCAGAAAAAGAGGGAGCGTCCATTATCGCCTGCGCTTCCAGGGGAACCCCGCGGGTAGCCAACCGACTTTTAAAAAGGGTGCGCGATTATGCCCAGGTTAAAGCTGACAACATCATCACAGCCGAGGTGGCCAGGGAAGCCCTGAAGATGCTTCAGCTCGATAATATGGGACTAGATGAAATAGATCGCCGCCTGCTTTTGGCCCTGGTGGAAAAATTTGATGGCGGCCCGGTTGGGCTTGATACCCTGGCAGCCTGTATCAGTGAAGAACCGGAAACCTTAGAAGATGTTTACGAGCCGTATCTAATGCAACTTGGACTGCTAAAAAGAACGGCCAGGGGCCGGATGGCTACCGGCGAAGCTTATACTTACCTGGATCTGCCCCCAAAAGATGATTCGCAACAGAGGCTCTGGTAAGCATGGGAGGAATGTAAAGATGCCAAATATGGAAGCATTTGGCAGGTTGTTACTCATAGGCGGTGGCATAATTGTTTTTGTCGGCCTGCTTCTGCTGGTATTTGGACGGCTGGGTTTAGGCCGCCTGCCTGGTGATATCTTCATACAAAGGGAGAACTTTACTTTTTATTTTCCCCTCGCTACCATGATTATTATCAGCATTGTACTGACCTTGTTGTTCAATCTTTTCAGAAGGTAAACGCACTTAAATACCAGGATCATTAATCCCTTTAAAACAGTAAGGTAGGTGTTTTGTTGGATAGATGCCGCTTGAGCGATTATGAATATTATCTGCCGGAAGAACTAATTGCCCAAAAACCGCTGGATGAAAGGGATCAATCCCGGATGCTGGTTTTGGACCGCTTTAGGGGAAGTATTGAGCACACTGTATTCCAGCATTTACCCGAACACCTTGCCCAGGGGGATCTCTTGGTCTTTAATGATACCAGGGTTATCCCGGCCCGGTTAGTCGGCCGGATTGCCGGGAAAGAGGCTTCGGCGGAAGTTTTGCTTCTCCATAAACAGGATGACGGAAAATGGGTAGCCATGGTTAAGCCGGGTAAAAAATTAAAACCCGGGGCCAGGGTTGTTTTTGACTATGGTGTTGAGGCCCTGGTAGAAGGTTATACTGAAAATGAATTACGCTTAATAAGTTTTTCTTCTTCCCGCCCGCTAGAGGAGCTTTTGCCTGAACTGGGCAAGGTTCCCCTGCCCCCTTACATTAAACGGGAAGTTGATCACCCCGAACAATACCAAACCATCTATGCTGAAAAGGAAGGCTCAGCAGCTGCTCCGACAGCCGGTTTTCATTTTACCGACCGGGTCTTTAATGCGCTTAAAGCTAAAGGTGTGGAGACTACTTTTATCACCCTGCATATTGGGCCCGGCACTTTTCAACCCGTTAAAACAGAAGATATCCGGGAGCATAGAATGCACTACGAATTTTATAAGATCAGCAGGGATACTGCTGAAGCCATCAACCGGGCAAAGAGGGAAGAAAGGAGAATCATTGCCGTAGGAACCACGGTATGCCGGGTGCTTGAGACCGTGGCCGATGAAAAAGGCCAGGTTAAAGAGCAAGAAGGCTGGACCGATTTATATATTTACCCCGGCTTCAAATTTCAACTGGTCGGGGCGATGTTGACCAACTTTCATCTGCCCCGCTCAACCCTGTTAATGCTCATCAGCGCATTTGGTGGCTACGATTTGGTTATGAGAGCCTACAGGGAGGCTGTGGAAGAACAATACCGGTTTTACAGCTTTGGAGATTGTATGCTTATCCTATAAAGTGTTAATTATGTAATGACCGTGAGACAAACTTGAAGAATGGATGACAAGCATGCCTGTTAAATATTCAATAACCAGGAACTGCCCCCAAACAGCAGCCAGGCTGGGCGAGCTCGAAACCAGGCATGGGACGGTTAAAACCCCGGCTTTCATGCCGGTTGGTACCCAGGGGACTGTAAAAGCGGTAACTGCCCGTGAGCTGGAGGAGATGGACACGGGCTTAATCCTCGGGAACTGCTATCATCTTTTTTTACGTCCCGGCATAGAAATTATCGCCCGCCACGGTGGGCTGCACGGTTTCATGAACTGGCCAGGAGCTCTTCTCACAGACAGCGGAGGTTTTCAGATCTTCAGCCTGGGCGGGCTGCGAAAAATCGATGACCGCGGGGTGTCATTTACTTCTCATATCGATGGAAAACTGCATTTTTTAACTCCGGAAAGGGTGACCCGGCTTCAAAATATCATCGGAGCCGATATAGCTATGGTCCTCGACCAATGCCCGCCTTACCCGGCAGAATATGAAGAAGTGAAAGATGCGGTAAAAAGGACTTCCTTATGGGCAAGGCGTTGTAAACAGGCCCATGCCAGGGAGGATCAGGCCCTTTTTGCTATTGTCCAGGGCGGGGTTTATGAAGATTTGCGGCGCCTATCTGCACAGGAATTAGTGGAAATGGACTTTCCCGGTTACGCCATCGGTGGGTTGAGTGTGGGGGAATCGAAGAATTTGATGTATGCAACCCTAAAAAACACTGCCCCGGTACTGCCGGAAGAAAAAGTACGTTACCTGATGGGGGTTGGGTCTCCTGACGCCCTGCTGGAAGGGGTAAAACAGGGAATTGATATTTTTGATTGTGTTTTACCTACCCGGATTGCCCGCAACGGCAGGGTTATGACTTCACAGGGTTACCTTTCTGTTCGCAACAGTGTCTATGCGGCGGACCTCGATCCGCTGGACCGGGATTGCAGCTGTCATGTTTGCAGTAATTACAGCCGGGCATATATCAGGCATCTGCTTAATACCGGGGAGATTTTAGGATTGCGGCTTACTACATACCACAACCTTTACTACCTGGACCGGTTGATGAGAAATATCAGGGCGGCCCTGGCTGAAGATCGTTTTGAACAGTATTATAACAAAATGAGTCCCGGGCTTAACCAAATGTATGGGGGTTTTTAGTAGTGGACTTAATCAGCCTTGGCCTGGAAAACAAAATCAAGGAGGAGGGGCCGCTGGCCCGTAGAATGCGTCCTGCAAACCTGGAACAATTTGCCGGTCAAAAACAAATCCTTGCAAAAGGCAAACCCCTGTACTCAGTGATAACTTCAGACAGGCTGGTTTCACTAATCTTCTATGGCCCCCCGGGAACGGGTAAGACAAGCCTGGCCCGGATTATCGCCGCCAGGACGAAAGCTGACTTTGTTCAACTTAATGCCGTGGCCTCAGGAGTTAAGGATGTGCGAGAAGTGATAGAACAGGCCCGGGAAAACTGGTCTCTCTACAGCCGGCGCACGATCCTTTTTATCGATGAAATTCATCGTTTTAACAAGGCCCAGCAGGATGTTTTACTGGCGGCTGTTGAACAGGGAACGATCATTTTTATCGGGGCCACCACCGAAAATCCTTTCTTTTATTTAACGGGCCCCCTTCTTTCAAGAACAAGGTTATTTGTCTTTGAACCTCTATCTAAAGCAGATATATCCGGCCTGCTCGATGAAGCCCTCAAAGATTCCGAGCGGGGCCTGGGTAAGTACAGCCTGATAGTTGAACCTGAAGCCCTGGAATATCTCGCCGACAAGGCCGACGGCGATGCCAGGGTCGCCCTCAATGCCCTGGAAATAGCAGTAATATCCTCAGAAGAAAAAGAAGGGAAGATCAAGGTTACAAAGGAAAGCGCTGCGGAGGCGATGCAAAAACGGCTGCTTTCCTATGATCGCCAGGGTGACAGTCACTACGATATGGCCTCGGCCCTGATTAAATCCATCCGGGGCTCCGACCCGGATGCTGCCCTGTACTGGATGGCCCGCATGATCAAAGGTGGCGAAGATCCCCTTTTTATTGCCAGGCGCCTGATTATCAGCGCTTCTGAAGACATCGGTAATGCCGACCCGTATGCCCTGACCCTGGCCGTTTCCGCTGCCCAGGCTGTCCAGATGATCGGCCTGCCCGAAGGCAAGATTCCCCTGGCCCAGGCAGCTACCTATCTGGCAGGCACCCCGAAAAGCAATGCCTCATACCTGGCTGTGAATGAAGCAATACAGCTGGTGGAAGAAGAAGAAAACCAGCCGGTTCCCAGTCATTTGAAAGACAGCAGCTACCGCGGAGCAGAGCGACTGGGGCACGGGCAGGGTTACCGTTACCCGCATCACTATCCAGGCCACTATGTAGAACAAGATTACCTGCCACCGGGACTTGCCGGAAAGAAATTATACCATCCCACTGAACAGGGCAGGGAAAAGAGGATTAAAGATTACCTGGAAAAAATAGGGAATATAAAAAGTGAGCAGGGTAAAAATAACCGGGGTGATAAAAACAAGCGGAAAAAATAGCCCGCCTGGAGCAACTGTTTCAAACTTGCCCTGCAGAAAAGAGCCTGCACAGTGAAAGGTAACCCAATTATATCCAGCTATTCATGTGTTGCGAGGTGTAATATTGAGTAAAGAGCATGATGAGCACTCTTTCTATGTAGCCCCTGCAAAAAAAGCCCGCTGCCGTTTTACGGTCCAGGGGTCCAAATTCATAGGCACCCTGCTGCCTGCTGCTGATGAAGAAGATGTCCGGGAGGCTATTTTAAGTTTACAAGCAGAATTTCCTGACGCCACTCACCATGCTTATGCTTACCGGATCTCTACAGGTATCAACCTGGTTGAACGTGCATCTGATGATGGGGAACCGTCCGGTTCCGCCGGCCCTCCAATACTGCAGGTTCTTCAAGGCCGCAATATATCAGATGCGGTGGTTATCGGTACCCGTTTTTTTGGTGGAACCAAACTCGGGATAGGGGGCTTGACCAGGGCTTACCGCGACTGTGCCCGGTTGAGCCTTGAAAAAGCACTGCTTAAAAAGAAGGAACAATTAAATGAATATGAACTTCATCTGGACTATGAAGTTCTCGGTGCTGTAAACAGGCTGCTAGAAAGCATGGAAGGAAAAATTGCAGCGGCTGAATATACCGAAGCAGTGAAACTTAAAGTAATCGTACCGGCAAGACTGGCTAATAATTTTATTGAAAGCTTTGATGCAGTTTGCCGCGGGCAAGGACGCTGGAGTAACCAGCAGCGTTAATATACATTTTACGCCCTCAATTCCGGCCCGGACGGGCTTCTCTTTGTTGACAGTCCTTCTTCAAAAAAGATATAATTGCGTTAATTCATAAGGGAGGTTAAAGGATGCAGTCCAGCACGATACGCGAACTATTCTTAGATTATTTCAGCTCCAAAGATCATCTGGTTATGCCCAGTTTCTCACTAATTCCCCAGAGCGACCCGACACTGTTGTTGATCGGTGCTGGGATGGCTCCACTCAAACCTTTTTTTACCGGAGAAAAGAAACCGCCCCATCCGAGGGTAGCTACCTGCCAGAAATGCGTACGAACCCCGGATGTTGAGCGAGTCGGCCATACCGGGCGCCATGCCACTTTTTTTGAGATGCTCGGTAATTTTTCTTTTGGCGATTATTTCAAGGAAGAAGCTATTGCCTGGGCCTGGGACCTGGTTTTAAACGGTTACCGCCTGCCGGAAGATCGCCTCTGGGTCAGTATTTATTATGAAGACGAAGAAGCTTTTAAAATATGGAATGAAAAGATTGGTGTGCCGGCCGATCGGATTAAGCGTATGGGCAAAGAAGATAACTTTTGGGAAATAGGCCTCGGCCCTTGCGGCCCCTGCTCAGAGATTTATTATGACATGGGAGAAGAGGCCGGTTGTGACCGGCCCGACTGCGATGTGGGATGCGATTGTGACCGGTACCTGGAGATATGGAACCTGGTTTTTACCCAGTTCAGCCGTGAAGCTTCGGGTGAGTTGGTGGAACTCAAGCAGAAAAACATCGATACCGGGGCCGGCCTGGAAAGGCTGGCTATGGCCCTGCAAGGTGTTTATTCCATTTATGATATTGACATGGTAAAACCGGTATACGATCATTTTTATAACCTGGCCGAAACAGACCGCCGTGACCAGGAAGTCCCCCTGCGGGTTATTACCGAGCACAGCAGGGGTATTACTTTCATGATCGGTGACGGGGTGATTCCTTCCAACGAGGGCAGAGGATACGTTCTACGGCGCCTCCTGCGCCGTGCAGTGCGGTTTGGGAAACTGCTGGGGATGGAAGGAAACATCATTACTGATGCAGTGCCCCTGATTGCAGATATCATGGGCCCTGCTTACCCGGAATTGAAAGAGCGCGAGGAATACATCCGCCAGATTACCAGGCTTGAAGAACAGCGTTTCCAGGAAACCCTGAGCCAGGGGATGGATATCCTGGAAGAATATATAGAAAATATCCGTGCTAAAGGGGAAACTGTTCTGCCCGGTGATCTTGCTTTCAAACTATATGATACATACGGATTCCCTCTTGATTTGACAGCAGAAATTCTTGAAGAAAAAGATCTGGGCATTGACCGCGAAGGTTTCGATGAAAACCTGAAAGCGCAGCAGGAACGCGCCCGTGCTGCAGCCAGGGTAAGCGCCGGTGAAGAAGACGCTTCTAAGTACAAACCGGCTGAAAACATGACCACTATTTTTACCGGTTATGAAACCCTGGAGCAGGAAGGAAAACTTATCCTGGCCCTGGTAGACGGAAAAGAACAAGAGGAACTAAAAAAAGACCAGAAAGTCGAAGTTTTAATCGACTACACGCCTTTTTATGCTGAAGCCGGAGGCCAGATTGGCGATACCGGGTACATCGAATCTACTTCAGGGCTGATCAAGGTAGAAAACACATTTTTTTCTCCCTGGGGGCAAATCATTCACCAGGGGGTTGTAGAGGAAGGCAGGCTGTCATCAGGCGAAAAGGTAATCGCCAGGGTAGACAGCGGGCGCAGGCAGGGAATATGCCGCAGCCACACCTCGACTCACCTCCTGCACCGGGCCCTGCGTAACGCCCTGGGGCAGCATATTAACCAGGCCGGTTCCCTGGTGGCCCCAGATCGCATTCGCTTTGATTTTAACCATTTTTCAGCCGTTACACCTGAAGAAATTCAGGCAATTGAAGAAGAAGTAAACAAAATGATCCTGGCCAATGTTCCTGTCCAGGTTGAAATGAAGAGCCTAGAAGAAGCAGAACAGCTCGGCGCTACAGCTATATTTACCGAAAAGTATGAAGAAGATGCAGTAAGAATGGTTTCTGCAGGCGATTATACCCTGGAACTGTGTGGAGGTACTCATGTATCTTCGAGTGGAGAGATTGGCCTCTTTAAAATCGTTTCCGAGGAAGGAATCGGTTCCGGGCTGCGCCGCATTGAAGCTATTGCCGGGATGAATGCTTACAAGCAGACAGTGGAACGGGACCGCCTCATTGAAAAAATATCCAGTTCCCTGAATACTTCAGAAAGCCGGCTTGAGCAGAAATTCGAGGAGCACATGTCTGATCATAAAGCTCTGCAGAAAGCTTACCATGAAATGAAACAGCGCCTTGCAGCCAGTGAAGTTAAAACCTTACTTTCAGAAGTCAAGGATGTTGAAGGTGTTAATGTGCTAAGCGCTAAAGTGACTGCTGAAAACCAGGAAACGCTGCGCATGGTTATGGATGAAGTTAAAAACCATATTTCTTCTGTGGTTGTTGTTTTAGGTTCTGTTAGCGATGGTAAAGTCATACTGGTTGGTTCGGCAACATCTGACCTGGTCAACAAGGGCATCAGGGCCGATCAATTATTAAAAGAAGTTGCCCGCCGGGTAGGCGGCGGCGGTGGTGGAAAGCCCGAACTGGCCCAGGCAGGCGGCAAGGATACAGCCGCCCTTCCGGCCGCGCTCGCTTCAGTGGAGGAATTGGTTCGTGGCCAGTTGAAAACAGTAGGTCAGGCTTGATATACTTTGCAAACCGGGAGGGAAGCAAATCGTGCCGGAGAATAATAACCACGAAGAAACGGTTCTTTTTAGGGTAGACGGTGAAGAAGTCGATAATAAGGCCAGGGTAATTTTGACCAGTGTTTACCAGGCCTTAAAAGAAAAAGGTTATAACCCGCTCAATCAGCTGGTTGGGTACCTGCTTTCCGGGGATCCAGCCTACATTACCAGCCACAAGAATGCACGCAGCTTGATCAGGCAGGTGGAGCGGGACGAGTTGTTAGAAGAAATGGTTGGAACTTACCTGGATCTGGCCGAAAAGAATAAATTATAGCAGGGATTGAGTATCTAAGGTGCGTATTCTTGGTTTGGATCCTGGCGAAAAACGTATCGGTGTGGCTGTTACCGATCCCCTGGGCATTACTGCACAGGGGATTGATGTCATAACCTTCCATGATCTCGATACAGCACTGGAAAAAGTAAAGGATATTTGCCGGGAGTACGAGATCGAAAAGATTGTGGTCGGCAACCCGTTAAACATGAACGGATCGGTTGGACCGGCTTCTGAAAACGCCGCTATGTTTGCCAAAAAGTTAAAGGAAAAACTTGAACTCCCGGTAGATATGATCGATGAGCGGCTTACGTCTCTTAGTGCTGAAAGAACTCTTATTTCCGGAGGAGTAAGAAGAAAGGAGCGCCGCGAAGTGAAAGACAAACTGGCCGCGGTGATGATTTTAGAAAATTACCTGGCTTCGCAGTAACCAAGCATTTAGTTAAATGCAGGAAATTTGCTGTCGCTGCCGGCAAAACGTATGGAACGAGGTGTTAAAATGGGAGACAATGGAGAAGAAAGAACAGATATCCTGGTTTTGGTTGATGATGAGGGTAATGAACATGAATTTGCTTTGATCGACCGTTTTCAGGTTGATCTTTATGACTATGCGATTTTAGTTCCCGTCCTTTATCACGAAGAAGATGACGATTATATTGATTTTGAAGACGACGCTTATATTTTTCGAATTGAACCGGGGGAAGAAGAGGATGCCCTGGTTGAAGTGGAAGATGAAGCGGAATGGAACAAAGTTGCAGAGCTGTGGGAGGAGCGCATCCGCGCCCATGAAAGCACAGATGACAACGGCCTGTCATAAGGCAAAGCAATACCAACTTTGCTTCTAAAGGAGAAATTGAACCGGTAGTGTGCAGGCGTATATTTATAGGTATACTTATAATCCTGGTCCTGGTAGTGGCAGCAGTTGCAGGTTCGTACTACTATTATAACCAGTTGTTAGAACCGGTTGCACCTGAGGCATCTGGGGAATATACAATCGTTGATATTCCCCCGGGCGCTAATACTGAAATAATAGCCGCTACCCTTTATGAAGAGGGCCTGATTCAAAATGAACTCGCTTTCAGGGTTTATGTTTACCGGCATGACCTAGCACAGGGTTTTATTGCCGGTAAGTATCAACTTAGTCCCGCTATGAGCGCGGAGCAAATCGTAGAAAAAATCCAGGCCGGGGACGTATACGCTGAAACACTCTGGTTTACCATTCCCGAGGGATATACAGTTGAAGAGGCGGCCGGCAGGCTTGAAGAAAAAGGCCTGACAGGTAAGGAGCAGTTCCTTGAGATCGCCGCTACCCCACCTGCAGAAATGAAAGAAGAATTCCCCTTTTTGCAGGAAATAGAAGATCCTGAAGTGGAGTACCTGCTTGAAGGTTATCTTTTCCCTGATACTTATGAGGTTTACAGCGATGCCGGCGCCAGCGATATTTCTAAAATAATGCTTCGCCGCATGGATCAGGTTATAAATGAAGAATATCGCGATAGAATGTCGGAAATGGACCTTTCCCTGCATGAAATTTTGACCATTGCTTCCCTTATAGAAAGAGAGGCCCGTGTTGACCATGAACGTAGTCTCATATCAGGAGTAATCTATAATCGCCTCGAAGCCGGGCAGTTGCTGCAGATTGATGCTACCATCCAGTATATCCTGGGCGAAACCAAAGAATTTCTCACCTACGACGACCTTGAAGTAGAATCTCCTTATAACACTTACCAGAATGAAGGGCTTCCCCCGGGTCCTATCGCCGCTCCCGGCGAAGCGGCCATTAGAGCTGCTCTTTATCCCGAAGATACAGAATACTATTTTTACAATTATAAATATGACGACACTGGTGAACATTATTTTTCACGCACCTACGAAGAACATATGGAAAACGTGCGTAGGGCTGAAGAAAATCTGGACTGATACAACGTTTTAAAAATTCTTATTAAATTAAGTGCAACCTGCCCCCAAGTAGTGTCATAATTATTAATAAAATGTATAATTATAAGAAAGTGCTTTTATTTATACAGTGAATAAGCAAGCAAAAGTTTACTATTGATCTGATAGGAAATATAGGATATTATTGTATAAATAAAGAATACAAGTAGGGATAGTTATGGTCGACACACATGTAAAAATTACCGATCAAACCATTAGCATCCACACTTTTGGGAAATTCTACATCAAGCATGGTGATGAAGTCATTTCCCAGAGTTCAAACCGTTCCAAAAGAATGTGGGAACTGTTTAAATATTTTCTTTCCCACCGCGGTAAGGTGTTTTTTCCTGAAGCTATACTTGAAAAAATGTGGCCTGACAATAACTATTCAGATCCCAACCTGGTAATGAGAGCCCTTATATTCAGGCTCAGACAGGCATTAAATTCTAAGAAAGAACCAGCCTCTCTTGCTGTTAATATTGTTTTTTCGCAAGGATGTTATGGTTGGGAAGATAAAACAGATTACTGGCTCGATGCAGACGAATTTGAGAAACTGGTTTCTGAAGCTGAAGCCTTACTGGGCCAGGATCAGGAAACCGCAATTTCCCTGTACCGTCAGGCAGTTGCTTTGTATAACGGGGAATACCTGCCAGAATTGTCTTACAGTGAATGGCTTGAACCACTGCGTACTTACTACCACGAATTATATCTTTCTGCTGTCCTCAAGTTGCTGGATTTATTAAAAGAAAACCGCGATTATTCTGGTATTATTAAAGTTTGTGAGCAGGCTAACCAGGTAGACTACTATGAAGAAAAAATTCATCTAAAATTGATGGAAGCTCTATTGGCCGATGATCAAATCAGCAGGGCCCGGGCTCACTATAATGAAGTTACTTCTGCTTTTTACCGGGAGATGGGCATCAAACCTTCGGAACACATGAAAAACCTCTACCGGTTGGCCGGGGTGGAACCAGGTGAGTTTGAGCTGGACTTACATACCATCCAGGAAGGCCTGAAAGGAAAAGAAGCAGTCAACGGGGCTTACCGGTGTGACCCGGAACTGTTCCGTTACTTTTACAACCTGGAACGCCTCAGGACTGAACGAAGCGGCCAGTCTATTCTCCTTGGTTTGTTTACGGTTACTACCTCTGATTATTCAATGCCTG
>Ga0207421_10002499_pt1 | contig 22742 bp, 21 predicted proteins | sample SodLakKL_010_SED_4_FD_187542 | JGI IMG/M metagenome (GOLD analysis project Ga0207421, IMG submission 187542) | Alkaline sediment microbial communities from Lake Tanatar, Kulunda Steppe, Russia - 8KL_010_SED (SPAdes) (version 2) | ecosystem: Environmental > Aquatic > Non-marine Saline and...
TTTGAAGACGCCACAAAATCACAGATTTTCCTTGCTTCTAAATCTTCTTCGCTATCACTCAGAAAATGTAAAAAGCGCCGAGGAGGAGATTCGAACTCCTGAGGCGCAGCGCGCCACCGGCTTGCTTGACACACCGGGAATCTCTTCCCGATGCAAGGAAAAGGCCTTTCCAGACTTTTTTCCTTTGGGCGGCTCTCAAGGCCGGCGCCTTAGCCCAGACTTAGCTACCTCGGCATGTTGAAGAGAAGTTTTTTCTTCCCGAAATATGCGGGGACGTCAGTCCTCTACTGTCAGGAAGATGTAAACCTGTTGAGGAATCAAGGAAACAAGCCTTATTTTATGATTACCCAAAGTATTCATCCACCATCTTTATAGCGCATACATCTCCGCACATGGAGCATGCGTCGTCTTCTGGATCCTTGATGTTCTTTTCTTCTCTCAGCCTTTTTGCTTTTTCGGGGTCAACCACCTTTTCGAACATATTTTTCCAGTCCAAGTTTTTCCTCGCTTTAGAGATGTTCCAGTCTATATCTTTATCTATACCTCTAGCCACATCGGCGGCGTGGGCCGCTATTTTGGAAGCTACTACACCTTCCCTAACGTCTTCAACGTCCGGAAGGCCTAGATGTTCCGCCGGGGTCACGTAACACAAAAAGTCAGCACCATGGTACGCAGCCAGAGCACCTCCTATAGCGCCCGATATATGATCGTATCCCGGGGCGAAATCGGTCACAAGAGGACCTAAAACATAAAAAGGTGCTCCTTGACAGAGTTCTTTTTGTATCTTTACGTTGGTTTCCACCTGATCAAGTGGAACGTGGCCAGGTCCTTCCACCATGGCCTGTACCCCTTCTTCACGTGATCTTTTTACCAGTTCCCCCAATGTTATCAGTTCCTGTATCTGCGGTCTGTCGGTGGCGTCGGCGATGGAGCCGGGCCTCAGACCGTCGCCAAGACTCAAAGTTAGATCATATTCCCTAGCGATCTCTAATAGATAATCGAACTCCGCGTAGAGAGGATTCTCCTCCTGATTGTGTAATATCCATGCCGCTAAAAAGGATCCTCCTCTGCTCACTATGTCGGTGAGCCTCCCGCTCTCTTTCAAACTTTCAAGGACGTCTTGAGTGACTCCGCAGTGGACCGTGACGAAGTCTACACCGTCTTCAGCGTGCTTCCTGATACTGTTGAATATCTCATCAGAGGTCATCTCGACTATAGAAGACTCTCTAGCCTTAGTAAGTCCACACTGGTATATCGGGACGGTCCCTACAGGAAGAGTGGTTTTCTCTATCACGTCTCTCCTTACTTTGTCGATATCCCCGCCTGTACTCAGGTCCATGACTGCGTCACTGCCATAATCCTCAGCCACTTTCAATTTTTCCATTTCCTTCTCGACGTCATGAAGATCTTTTGAAGTACCGATGTTCACGTTTATCTTGACTTTAAGTCCCTCGCCTATCGGTTTAGGGTCGGGATCGTGGATAGGATTGTTTGGGATGACGGCCCTACCCTTTTTTATCATTTTTGCCAGCTTTTTGGCCGGGATGGGTTCGTCCTCTACAGCTTTATGAACCTTTTTCGGTACTTCTTTTTTACATCTGTCTATAAGGGTCATCGGATGAGCATGGTTTGTAGGTAGTTTAAAACGTTTTGGTTTCACAAAAACAGATTTGAGAATATCCACATAAAATCTTTATATCTTACCCCTTCTTGTTTCAATACTAAGACCCGAGGTGGTTTCCACTTGGAAGAAGATTCTGAGACCATTTGTCCCGTTTGCGATTCTGATATACCGCACGACCAAGAAAAGTGCCCCATCTGCGGAGCCGATCTTAGTCTGTTTGATCAAGATATAGATCTAGAGGATGACATATCTCAAGAATCGATCGAAAAAGTTATGGATATGGTTTTAGACGATGAAGGTATCGATCAAATAGATGGACCTAGTGATTTGGATTCGATCGAGGACGAACTAGGCCAGGAAGAGATACAGGAGGAGGAAGAAGAAGAGGACGATGATGAGATACAAAACGAACTTATAGAAGACCTCAAAGACCTTGGCCTGTCTGATGATGATTTAGAAGAGGAGAAAAAGGAACCCGAAGATACTGAGGAAGATACGGAAGAGAACATAGAGAGGATCATCACCTTTGAATGTCCCATATGTGAAAGTGAAGTTTCAGAAGATGCATCCGAATGTCCAAGCTGCGGCGTGATATTTGAGGAAGAAGAAGATGAAGAGATCGAAGAAGAAGTGGTGGATGAAAAGAAAGAAGAACTTGAAAAAGATATCAGCAGCGTGGCAGAGGAACTGGATGATATACACGGTGATTTCGAAGAGTTAGATTCTATCCTCGAGCAGCAGATGGAAAGTAGCGAAACGGACCTTCAGGAAAGAGTCCATTCACTTGAAGAGAAAATAGGAAGGTTGAGGCGTTCCAATATAGTATTGGATGAGATCAAATCAGATTTGAATAAAGTAAAAAATGCATTAGAGGATGAAGACGAAGAAAAAGCTAACGGTCTGGTCGAAAGGGCAGAGGATAGGGTAGGCTTTGCATTAGACATACGTGAAAGAGTAGAAAGATGTAGAAATTACATCGAGTGGATCTCTCAAAAAAGCGATACTTCAAATCTCGAAGAATGGATAGAAGACATATTGAGAGGATGTGAGATTGGGGAATACAGGGTGGCATCAAAAAAGGCGGATGAAGTCGAACAAGACATAAAAGAAGTGGCCGAAGACATGGGGATGAAGAAAGGAAAAGAATTGAAGAGATATATAGAAAAGAAAGAAAAATCCGTAAAAGAAAAGCTTTCTGAGATAGACGATCTCAATGTAGATGTAGACACAGGAGATATAGAAGAGTACGTAGACAATTCATCTATAGAGATGGAAGTCGGCGATCTGATCGAAAGTTTTCACAGCATCATGAACGCTAATAGGACAGCTGAAACCGTACATGATATATCTAAGAAGATCGTAGAAGCGGAAGATCATATAGAACGGCTCAAGGAGAAAGAGAGGGAATATGAAGAGTATTCGGACGACCTAGAGGAGGCAAAAGAAAGGTTCAAAAGGGGAGATATCTCCGGCGGGGAAGACAAAGTCGAAGGTACCATAGATGATCTCAAAAAGAAATTGGGGGAAAAGGAAGAAAAAGTCGAAAAAAAGAAAAAAGAAGAAACGGTGGAGAAGAAAGGTGGAAAAAACCTCTTCAAAGAGATACAGCAGAAAATACCTAGGACTAAAGAACTTCTGAAGAGATCAAAGAATTTCGGTATCGATATCGAAGGGGGAAAAGAACTCATCAAAGAGGCTGTGGAAAAAACTAAACAGAACGATTATGAGGATGCGATACAATCTTTGAGAGATTGTGAAGAGTTCTTCCAAAGAAAGCTTGATAAAAAGATCGAGGACGAGTTAAACCAGATGGAAGAGAGTTCGATCGACGGTATGCAAGAGCTGAAGGAAAGGATCGAAAAATATAGAGATAAGGGAGATTACAAAAAGATAAGGGAGTTGATCGAAAAAAAGAAGAGAGGGGGAGAAAAAGAAAGTGAGCGAGATGAAGAGGATTTAGAGCCCTTCAAAGAAGAACTTTCTAGGATCGAAGACACCATCAGTATGGCTGAAAAACTCGAGCTCGATTTTCCTGAAGCACGGGGTCTCATTGAAAAAGCGAGAAGTAAATGCGAGAAGGGAGAAATAGGTGGATTACAAAGACTGATCGAAAAGATAGAAAATAAAGCTTTCCGGCAGCTGGCGAACGCTCTTAAAGATGATATAAAAGAGGCTAGAGACGAGCTTAAAAAAGCTAAGATCCAGGGGGCGGATATATCGAGGCCGGTAAAACTTTTAAAGGAGACCAACAACGCTCGAAAGAGCGGGGACCTAAAGGAAAGCATAGAATATTTTAAAGAGTACAAAAAGAATATGGAGGATATAAGGGCTGACTTATGACTTCAAAAAAAGAGATGATCGTTTTCGACATGGACGGCGTTCTAGTCGACACACACAGTTCATGGAAGTGGATCCACGACAGGTTCGGCGTGGACAATGAAGATTCTTTGAGAGCCTACATGAACGATGAGATAGACGATCTAGAATTCATAAGAAGGGATATTGGTCTATGGAGATCTATGAACCCTGATATTTCAAAGGAGGAAGTAGTAAACATATTGAGCGAAGCTCCTGTGATGAACGGGTTCGATGAATGTGTACCCTATCTTGGAGAAAATTACACAACTGCGGTGATAAGCGGAGGTTTGAAACCTTTGGCCGAGATGATCGGAAGTAGATACTTCGATAGGATACTCGCTAACGATGTCGAGGAGAAAGGAGGTGAATTGACGGGTGAGGGTATAGTAGAAGTGAAGTTAAAAGAGAAGGGGGATATCTTTGAAAGACTGGTGAAAGATATAGGAGTCAAAAAGAAAAGATGTGTCGCCGTTGGTAACAGTCACATCGATGCTCCCATGTTGAAAAAAGCCGGCGTAGGCATAGCGTTCAATCCCAGCGATAACGAAGTACGAAAGGCGGCTGACATGATAATAGAGAAGAAGGACCTTTCACTTTTACTAGAAAGGCTGGATTTGTAAAAATCGTTTGATCGACTTTTTTTTCAGCCTTAACACACAAAGATTTTTTACCCATAAAAGCATATTCCATCCCATGGGTTTAGACGATATAGAGGGATTAGAGGTAGAAGAGATCGCCAGGAAGATCGAATCTATGGAGATAAGAGGTGCCGCTGAGATAGCAAGAGCCGGGGCCTACGCACTGAAAAAAATCGGTGAAGATTTTGAAAATGAAGACATGACGGATCTTTTGGAAGAGCTTGAAACATGCAAGGTAAGATTGCTTTCTACAAGGCCCACCGCCGTATCCTTAGAGAACGGTTTAAGATACGTGATGCACGGAGTGAGAAAAGCTGATGATATAGAACAATTGAAAGAAATGATAAGTGATAACTACTCGGATTTCATCGATAACTCTATCAGAGCAAAAAGCAAGATAGCCGAGTACGGCGGTAGAAGGATCAGCGATGACGACATGGTCCTGACGCACTGCAACAGCTCGATGGCCTTGGCGGCGATAAAGTACGCGTGGAACAATGGAAAGAACATAAGCGTTATAGCCACTGAATCGCGGCCTAAAAAACAGGGTTACATAACGGTCGAAGAGCTTTCAAAGGAAGGTATACCGGTTACGCTGATAGTGGATTCGGCGGTGAGGGCGAAGATCAAGAAGGTCGACAAGGTGTACGTAGGTGCCGACACCATCGCATCTAACGGCGCTGTCATAAACAAGATAGGTACTTCTCAGGTAGCCCTTTGTGCCGACGAGGCAAGAGTCCCTCTAACGGTCTGCGCCGAAACCTACAAGTTTTCGAGAAAAAGCACCTTCGGCGAACTTGTCCCGATAGAGGAACGGGACCCATCGGAGATCGTAGACCCTAAAAAATTTCCGGGTGTTAACATAAGCAATCCAGTTTTCGACGCCACCCCATCAGAGTATATAGACTCGATAATCACCGAGAAAGGCGTGATCTCACCCGAAGGTGCTTATCGCATTATAGAGGAGATGATAAGATGAGTATAGACTATCTAGCATTGGACGAAGAATTAGACCCAGAAGGATACCTGATATGCCAATATACAGTGAAAAGTGACCTTGACATAGAGACCGCGGGAAAAAGGATAGCTGAAGAGGAGTCCACCGGAACTTGGACACATCCCACAACTTTGTCGGATGAAATATTCGAGCGGTACGGCGCCAAAGTAGTGGAGGCGGAAGGTGATCGTACTAGGATTGGTTACCCTGTTATAGATTTTTCAGGTGAGATCGGAGAGATCCCTCAAATACTGAGTATAATCGCAGGAAATCTTTTCGGTCTTGACTCTTTAGACGGAGTTCGTTTGGTAGATATAGAGTTACCGTCTAAAATTGTAAATAAGTATCCTGGACCTCAGCAGGGAATAGAAGGTCTTCGTGGGATATTGGGGAGACCCGAAAAACCTCTAGTAGGTACTATAGTGAAGCCAAAGATAGGTCTTCCTCCTGAAGAGTTTTCCGATTACGTATACGAGGCGGGAAAAGGCGGACTTACCAACTCAAAGGACGACGAAACTTTGGTAGATCAGGATTTTTGTCCTTTAGAAGAAAGAGTGTCTTATGTGAGTGAAAAGTTGGATCTGTTGGAGGAAGAAGGCCACAAGATGATACACGCTCACAACATAAGCACCAGCGTTCATAAAATTTTAGAAGCCGGCGACCTAGCTTTGGAGAACGGCGCTAGGCAGTTGATGGTGGACGTTTTGACAGTCGGTTTTTCCGGCCTGCAAGCTCTTGCTGAAGACCCATCGATCAAAGTTCCTATCCACGTTCATAGGGCAATGCACGGCGCTATCACGAAAAATCCAGATCACGGTATATCCATGCCCGTGATAGCAAAACTGGTAAGGATGGCTGGAGGAGATGCGCTGCATACCGGTACTTACGGAACTGGAAAGATGCACGCCGACATATCTGAAGAATTGATGTCCAAAGAAGCCCTTTTAGGCGAGATGCACGGTTTGAAAAGGATGATGCCCGTGGCGAGCGGAGGGCTTCATCCAGGATTGATACCCGAACTGATGGAAAACAGCGGAAATGACGTACAGATCCAAGCCGGCGGCGGTGTCTCGGGGCATCCTGACGGTGTGAGAGCAGGAGCGAAAGCTCTTTCACAGGCCGTAGACGCGGCCGTCAAAGGTATAGAACTGAAAGAATATGCAAAAGAGCATCTAGAATTGAAAAAGGCCCTTGATAAATGGATGTGAAACCGATGAAATTGAAAGGCAAAAAGATAGACCTGGAATCAGGAGATCATTTAGTGATACTACACAGAGATGATGCAGAAAGGATGGGACTGCGGAGCCAGAGTAGAGTGAGCGTGAACAAAGAGGGGAGAAACACCACGGCTGTGGTTGAGATATCAGAGAGTTTGATAGATAAGGGCGAGATAGGACTAGTAGAAAAAGTTATCCAAGACCTCAAGGTTACCCAAGGGGACGAATTGAAAGTAGTCCAGGCGAGAAGACCCGAATCTATCGAGCATATAAAAGAAAAATTGGAAGGTGAAGAATTGTCCACCCATGGAATAAACGAGATAATCCAAGATATAGTAGAAGGACGTCTCTCGGATATAGAGCTTTCAGCCTACGTATCCGGAGTCTACGCCAACGGTATGAGCAACCGGGAGATAAAAGATCTAATCCATGCCATGATCGATACAGGCGACAGGATCGAATTTGATGAACATCCTGTCTTCGATCATCACAGTATAGGCGGTGTTCCTGGAAACAAGATAACGCTGCTCATAGTCCCTATAGTGGCAGCTGCAGGCCTCATGATCCCAAAAACCAGCTCAAGAGCTATCTCCAGCGCCGGAGGAACCGCAGATATATTCGAGACATTGGCCAACGTGTGTCTGAGCGTGAACGAGATAAAGGAGATAGCAGAAGACGTCGGAGGTACTATAGCATGGGGTGGTGCGGTAAATCTAGCGCCCAGTGACGACATGATCATAAGAGCCGAATATCCTCTGAGGATAGACCCTTACGCTCAGGTACTAGCTTCCGTTCTATCAAAAAAGAAAGCCGCCGGAGCCGAATATCTGGTGATGGACATCCCTGTGGGAGAGAACACCAAAGTGGAGACCATAGAGAAAGGAAGAAAATACGCAAGAGATTTTGTCTCTCTCGGCGAGGATATAGGCATAGAAACCAGATGTGCCTTGAGTTACGGAGGCCAGCCCGTTGGTAGAGCTGTCGGACCGGCCATAGAGGCTAAAGAAGCGTTGATGGCCCTTGAAGGAAAGGATGTGCCTTCAAGTTTGATAGAAAAATCTACCACTCTTGCGGGCATGGTGCTCGAACAGGGCGGGATAAGTGACGGTAAAGAAGAGGCTAAACGATTGCTGAACAGCGGCGAAGCCCTGGATAAGATGAAACAGATAATAGATAAGCAGGGTGGAGATCCTGAGGTTACGTCCGATGATGTCGAGATAGGAGAATATTCTGAAGACATCCGGGCAGTGGAAGAGGGCTATGTTGACAGTATAAACAACCATCAGATAATAAATATCGTGAGGGCGGCAGGAGGGCCTCACTGTAAAGGGGCCGGCCTGTTCTTGGATAAGAAAAAGGGAGATAAGGTAGAAAGGGACGAAGTACTTTACACGATCTATTCGGAAAGTAAGAGCGAGTTGAAGAAGGCGGTGAAAGCCGCCAATCACCTTAAACCCTTAAAGGTGGAAGGCATGATCTTGGAGGAGCATCCAAAAGTGGAGAAGGTCTGCTGAAAGTGTTTCAACTATAATGTCTCAGTCTAACGGCTTCGCCTTTTTCCGCATCCTCCATCTCTCTTCCCGACATGGTAGCGGGGCCCACACCTCTCAACTCATCTTCGTGTAACACTAACACTTCGTCTTCCGGCCTGATCTTATGATCAGCTTCCCTCACGCCTACGGCGAAAACGCTGCCTTTGGGTTTAAAATCATCGATTTGTGCCTGGTAAACGTTCTTCTCCTTCAACCTTTGGGCGCCCTCTAATGTCAAGGAGATCAAACCTCTTTCAGGAACTAACATCCCTCTTTGTTCATCTCCATCTATTATCTTGTAACGAGGATACCTTCCCTTGACTTCCGTACCTTCGAGGAGGGCTTTTCCGTCTTCTCCGAATTGAAATATCGCGAAAGAACTCATATTCTCTTTCAAGTAATTTGGAACGCTGCCTAGGTCGTCTCCAGCATATCTTTTTACTGCTTGAGCTAGTCTTTCTAATGCTTCTTCGGAAGTCGGATGTGCACCTTTAGTTGTGTTTACACAGTCTATATCGTCTGCAACGAAAGACATGTTCTTCGGAAGGTGGGATATGATCTTTTCATAATTCCGTTTATCCATTATCGTCTTCAACTGTTCGATGATCAACTCTTTTTCACTTTGAAACCATTCATCCGATACAGGGATATCATATTGCTGAGCTGGATAGAACTGCTCAAGTTCTCTGGGCACCGCTCCTAATGGTGATGTGAGTATGACTTCCTGGAGTGCCGTCCAATCTCCCTGTTGAGTGGCGTGTCTTATCCTCCTGTGAGTGTTCGAGAGAAAGTACGGTTTTCTAGCCGAGCACGGTAAAAGGAGCAACACGTCCCTTTCTGGCGGCTCGTATCTCTTTTTTATCCTCCTTATAAATCTCTTTATATCGGGTCTGTTCAAACTCTCCCTAGTGGTAGCATTGAGAGTACCTCCTGTTACAGGTACGCCCTCGGAAAACACCTGATAATCCTTATCAGCGGCTCTCAGGGCCTCTACCATCCATGGTTGAGTCCTAACCCTGCTCTCTACCAGCTCTCTTATCCTGCCGCTCTCTATACCCTTCCTGATCAGTTCCAATTCTCTTGATAAAGCTTGGTCGTTGCCTTCCGTCTCTCCCGCAAATTCCATCCAATCGGTCAAAGCGACGTTGTCCAAACCCATCAATTCAGAAAGGGAAGAGTCGAAAAGGTCGACACCGAGATAAGCCAGCAGAGCCATGTTCTGGGGCAGGGTTATCCCTGGGGCGTATATCAACTTATGAAATGAGAGTCTCTCTCTCAATCCCACCAACTTCTCGTAAAGTAGGCCACTTCTTTGTAAAAGCTCGGGGGCGTTTCCGATAACGTAGAGTTCAGCATCAGGGTCCGGCTCCTGATCGTAAATTATTTGGATCTTTGGGTGGTCTCCTCTTGTTTCGACCAGGCCGTCGCCTATGCCCTCGGGGTAAGCGAAAGGGGCTGGGAACGTGAAGTCTATAGAAGTTCGAAAAAAAGATTTTGGTAAGTTAAAAGTCGAGTCTTTATCTGTAGAGATAGTGATCTCAGCATCATCAGGGGGAACAAAATATTCACTCTCGAGGAAGAATATATTCGGCAGCTGTATCTTTTGTTCGTTGAACTCCCACGTTCCTTTTTTCGCTAGACCCCATCTATCAGTTATCTCGATCATTTTTGATTAGTATAGAAGGGATGGTAAAAAAGATTTAGTCTCGAAAAAAAAGAAAGAAAGGGAGGAGGACTAAGTTTTTCTTAGTCCTCGCTCATTATCTTCATCCAGCCGCCGGATTCGTAAACTGCAAGGTCTCTTTCGTCCAGTTTTTCTTGGAATTCGTCCCAAGAGATGGTCTTTATCCTGTCGTTATTCCCCTTCGTGAACTGGATGCCGTCAGTACCCTTTACCAAACCTGGTTTTAGGTTTTTATTTTCGGCTATCTCTCTTGCTTTGCTTACGCTTATTTTTTCCATGCTCATTTTTTTTCCTCCATTAGACGGGGTCGATGTCATCACCGACCTCCAGATGGGGAATAGACTATTAATATAAATATGTTTCGCTAATATCCAGGATTTTTACCCCTAAATCCCGGGTTTTTCGAGCTTTTTAGACCCTGAAAAAGGCCGGCGTCTGACAGAACTAAAGAAAGATCGATTCACGTTCGTATTTCACCTTACGGCGAGCGGATCTAAAGATCCGAGCATGTTTATTTCAGGCTCGGTTAAAAGATCAAGATTTAGTAACAGTTATAATATGAAAATGTCGGACGATGGATTTTGAAATGGTCTTTAAGAAACTTTACTATGGGCCAAAAGTATTTAACCCCAATATAACTGATAGATAGCACATGAAGATAGTACCCGATACTAGCGTTATAATCGACGGCCGAGTCACTGACAGGATAGAAGAGGGACTTTACGAGGAAGCGCATATAATCATCCCTGAAGCAGTTCTACTCGAGTTGGAAGGCCAGGCCAATAGGGGCCAAGAAACAGGGTTGAGCGGTATCGAGGAGATACAAAAATTGAGGGAGTACCACGAGGAGGGAAAGATAAAGCTTTCTTTCGCCGGCGAAAGACCTACTGTCGAGGAGATGGAAGCTAGTTCAAGCGGCGAGATAGATTCGATGATACGTTCCATGGCTCTCGAAGAAGATGCGACTCTGCTCACCAGCGATATCGTTCAATCGGAAGTGGGCAGGGCTAAAGGTTTAGATGTGGACTATCTCGAACCAGAAAGTAGAGAAGAAAAAAAAGGGAAGAGCATACGAGACTACTTCGACGAGAACGTCATGTCGGTACATCTACGCAAAGGAGACAAGCCTAAGGCGAAGGTGGGTACTCCTGGAAACGTTAGTATACGTATCATAGAGGAACGCGTCTTGGATGAAAAAGAACTGAACGAAATAGCTCATGACATAATAGAAAGCGCTAAAAGGTCTTCTGAAGGTTTCATAGAAGTCGATAAAGGCGGTGCTACGGTTGTCCAGCTCGAGGATATCCGTATAGTGATAGCTAGACCTCCTTTTTCCGACGGTTTCGAGATCACGGCGGTGAAACCCGTAGCTAAGGTAGAATTGGACGATTATAGATTGTCCGATGAGTTGAAGGAACGGTTGGCTGAAAGGCAGCGGGGTGTCCTTTTATCCGGTTCTCCCGGTGCCGGAAAAAGTACGTTGGCTCAAGCGATAGCCGTCTATCTAAAGGACTTGGATTATACGGTGAAGACCATGGAAGACCCTAGAGACTTACAGGTAGGAGACGAGATCACCCAGTATACCAGCTTAGCAGGGAAGATGGAGGATACCGGTGACATTTTACTCCTGGTAAGACCGGATTACACCATCTACGACGAGGTGAGAAAGACACCGGATTTTAAGGTCTTCGCAGACATGAGATTAGCCGGCGTCGGCATGATCGGGGTGACACACGCGAGTCGAGCTATAGATGCCCTCCAAAGACTGATAGGTAGAGTAGAACTAGGTATGGTCCCGCAGGTGGTCGATACGGTGATCTATGTTGAAGACGGTCAAATAAACAAGGTTTACGATGTAAGCTATACCGTCAAGGTGCCGGCGGGCATGATGGAAGAAGATCTAGCTAGACCGGTTATCGAGGTGAAAGATTTCGAGACAGGGATAGTCGAGTTCGAAGTTTACTCCTACGGCGAGCAGGTGGTGGTGATGCCTGTAGAGGAAACCGAAGGCAGTTTAGAAAAACCCGTATGGAACATGGCGGAGAGAGAAATAGAGAGGGAATTGAGCAGACATGTTAGAGGGCGTGTCGAAGTAGAAGTCGATTCATCAGACAGGATCACGGTCTATGTACCCGAGAGCGAGATAGCTTCGCTCCTTGGTAAGAACGGCAGGAACATCTCCAGGATAGAAGAGGGGCTGGGGATGAGCATCGACGTGCAACCATTAGGCGGTGGTAAAATTCGTGAAAGAACGGAATCCGAGATGATGGACGTAGATATATTCATAGAGAAAGAAAAGATAGTCATAGATGTGGGAGTAGAATACGCTAAAAAAAGCGTTGATATTTACTCAGATGACGAATACCTTTCGACCTTGACAGTCGGTGAGGACGGCACTATAAAGGTGAGAAAGGGCACAAGAGTTGGAAGACGTCTTTTAGAGGACACTAACAGAGGAAAAAGAGTCAGCATAGTTATCTGATAGTCAATAGATTCAAAAGCTACTTCGAAAATTGAAATCGTTATTTTTGATCGTTTTCACTTTCCTTTCAGCCATTCAGATCCGTTCTTTTCGGTGGTCTCCTTCTTCCAGATAGGGACTTTCTCCTTTATCCTGTCGATACAGTACCTGCAGGCTTCGAAGGCTTCCTCACGGTGAGGAGCGGTGACCACTATGCCGACGATATTCGCCCCTACTTCCAACTCGCCGTATCTGTGCACCAACAAAATATCGTTCACTTCGAAGTTGTTGACCGCCTCCTCTCTCACTTTATCCAACTCAGATCCGGTCATGCCCTCATACCGCTGGAGTTCCAATCTTTTTACTATCTTTCCTCTATTTTCATTTCTAACCACGCCGTTGAATATAGAGATGGCGCCGTCCTCCTTTGACCATATCCTTTCTTTCAACTCGTCCAGTTGAAAATCCTCTTCAGTCACTATAACTTTTCTTTCATCCTCTTCTTCCATCTCACTCACTCCGATATCATGCTCTTCTTTCTATAGCCTCTACCAACTTATCTTTTACGCTGTCGTCTATCTCCTAACTCTTTCTCTATGTCGATATGAGCAAGATAGAGATCATGATCATGGTAAGCGTTCGCTTTGTGAACATGAGTATTTCTCCTTCTCAAACGTGGCTTCATCTCTAGCAGTCTCTTCTTCCGCCAACCCATATAATATCGCTTGGAATTGCGATCGGTTAATCAATAGTGGGGCCAGCAGAAGGGCTTTCGCGATAACTAAGTATACCTACTTGAAAAATTATTATATTCTGTCTCAAAGCCCATATACGCAGGAGTTTAAAGACCTATGATGGAGAAAGAGACGCCCTCGACCTGTGAAGGGGTAAAAACCACTTTTCTTCTAATTTTTAAAGTGCTACTCGTATGATGATCTCAACGTTTTCACCAATTTGAGCATCCAACTGGTAAGGTCGGTCTTATCTCTTAATATCTTTTTTCGGCTTTTATCAACGTCAAGTTCCAATTCCCCTGTCAATATCATCTCCGCGAGTTCTTCACCTTCCTCTACTGTAGGAACTTGACTACCTATCTCATAGTGCAGTTCCTGATCTTCTAGTGTAAAGGTGGAATAATTGGATATGTATATCCAGGGCGTGCCGAGGACTCCGGCTTCGGCGGAAACCACGGGATGATCGCCTATCACCAATGCCGCGTTAGCTAAAAGATCTAGATATTTTGAAGGATGTATATCGGGGCAGTGATCTTTCAAAGGCGAGGGGACATAACTTCTCTCGTCTACGAACACTTTACAATGATCTCCTAGGTCTCTCACCATGTCTATGATCTGCCTTCTCCTCAACGGATGTCTTTTAAGGTCGATCTTCTTTTCTATATACTTGCTGAAACTAGCTACCACATAATTTTTAGGTTCGAGATCGAGTTCTTTAAGGACCCTCTTGTCCGGCGTGAACCAGTTAGGATGAAGATAAGCTAGGGAGTGGTAACTCGGGTGTTCCAAGTGTTTCTTTTTAGGCACGTCGGCGTGATAACAGTCGGGAGTTACTATGTTACTTGCATAATTGAACAGCAGATATTCTTCCATGTGGTGCGGTTCCGTATCTAAAAATACGACGGTCGGCACATCTATGAGTGAATTGAAAGGTGAAGGGGGAAGTCCGTTGACCGATAGGATAAGATCGGGCTCAAAGCTCTTCAATCCCCTTAGAAGTGATGTTTTAGTGTAGAGCGAAGAAACGAGCTTTGTGACTCTTCTATCGATGAGTCTACCGAATACCTTATTATCTATGCCCAGCGGCTCCAAAAGCTCCCGGGTCAGCTCATTACCAGTATGGAACAACAGGATTTCATGGCCCTCTTCTTTAAGCTCCTTTATCAAATTCTGATAGAAATGAACGTGATGAGGCCGTGAGACCAAAGGTGATATCTTCAAGGGGACACCTGTATTTAGGATAAAGGCATCGGTTATAAATCTAATCCTCCTTTTTTTATATATGGTGGGTTTGAGGTAGAGATGACAAGTAATTTATACTCGCAACGTAAACGATATACGATGCCGTGGTACCTGATAATCGCGATAGTGTTTTCATCCGTAGCTCTAGCCGAGTTAGGTGATAAGAGTCAGATCTTGGCCGTTTCTTTGGCTTCCAGGTATGAAGAAAAGAGCGTATTCATGGGTGTCATAACCGGATTGGCGGTAATAACTCTGATAGGCGTCACTATAGGCACCATCATATTCCAGTTCGTTCCTTTGTTTTATGTAAAATTGTTCGCATCTATCACCTTTATCTTTTTTGGTGTTTACACCCTGCTATCTTCTCAATACCTCGATGATAAAAAAGATAGACGGGAAAAGAAAAAGAAAATAGGGATGAAAAAAAGGACTAGAAGGAGGAAAAGGAAGACCGTAGCATCCTCTTTTTTTCTTTCCTTCATCTCGGAATTGGGGGATAAAACTCAATTCGTAGTGATGGCTTTTGCAGCTACATACGCTGCACCGTTGTCCGTATTCACAGGTGCCGTGCTGGCCTTCATCGCAGTAATAGGGATCAGTGTTATACTGGGGGCTAAACTCGGCAAGACCATAAAGAGTAGAAAATTAGATCTCGTCACTTCGGCCGTATTCTTGATCCTGGGTATCGCTTTTTTGATAGAGGCTATCTTCTTAGCGTGAACAAATAAAAATACGTCCTGTTCTGTTACAGTATCATGTCTCGATGGAAGAAAAAAGATTCTAGAACGGTGACACACTCGACGTTTTTTACCCTTGTAGAAGACGAGGTGGTCCTCCCGGATGGGACGGAAAAAACCTATACCATGCTGGAACTCCCTGACTTCGCCGGAGTGCTTCCAAAAGTAGAAGATAGACTTATCTTAGTAAAAAATTACAGATATCCTATAGACAAGAAGGTGATAGAGATACCCGCTGGTTTCATCGAGCCAGACGAATCTCCAGAAGAAGCCGCAGGAAGAGAATTGAGAGAAGAGACCGGTTACGGGCTCAAATGGTGTGAAAAGATAAATGAATACCACCCCGTGGCGAGTCTGAACGATCAGAAGGCACACCTTTACGTGGGTGAAGCGGAAAAAGTAGGAGAGGTGGAACACGACGAAGGCGAGGACATCGAGATCTTTCCATTGAAGATAGAAAAGGCCTACGAACTTTTAGAAGAAGGAAAACTAACACATCCTCACACCATGATAGCTCTATACTCCGCTAGAGATATGCTCACTAAATAGAATTACGACTATTTATCTCTCGATATTATATAATCAACGAGACCTTCTAGAATATCCTTATGTTCTCCATCCGGGATGAGCCGCAGATGCTCTTTGGCCTGCTGCGCATATTCTTCAGCCAATTCTCTAGAATACTCTATAGCTCCGGCTTTTTCTAAAAGTCCTATGGCCTCTCTTACCTCCACATCGGTATTTTCTTCTTCCTCCAATATCTCTATCAACCTTTCCTTATCATCGGAAGGCAATTCGTTAAGAGACTTTATGACCATCAAGGTCCTTTTCCCTTCCTTTATATCGCTGCCTACATCTTTTCCTATCTTATCTTCTTCACCTATAAGATCTAAATAATCATCCTGTATCTGGAAAGCGATGCCCATCTTTCTAGCGTACTCACCCATCTCTTCTACCTGTTTCTCGTCTCCACCTCCGATGATAGCGCCTCCTCGTGTTGCGGCTCTAAAAAGGTAACTCGTCTTCTTTTCTATCATCTCTATGAAGTCTTCTTCGCTTATCTCGTAACTACCTTCAAAGCTGATATCCTCTTCCTGGCCTTCCGCTACTTTCACCACGGAGGTGGATAATTCATCCAGGAGTCTTCTCAATGTTTCCCCCTCGACATCTATCTCCACTAGTTTTTTGAACGCTAGAGCGAAAAGACCGTCTCCAGCGTTTATCGCCCGGGGCTCTCCTATCTTTTTGTGAAGCGTCTTTCTACCCCTTCTCTTCTCGTCTTTATCCATTATATCGTCGTGGACAAGTGTAAAATTATGGACCAGTTCGATAGCTACCCCGTAAGGGATGGCTTTATCTTCGTCTTCGCCGAAGGCCGCCGCGGTGATCATGGCCAAAAAGGGTCGAAGCTTCTTACCTCCAGCTTCCGGATAATACGCCATGTGGCCCCACAGCGGATGCGCTTTTTCCTTCTGAAACATGTGAGTTATGGCTTCGTCAACATCGCTCTTTCTTTTTTTCAGTTCCTCTATAAATGACATGAAATGCACGCTCCTATACTCGTATATTAACTAAGCCAGCTTTTTAGCTCGCCGGTTATGACCCTGTTTATGTCGAAGAGGTCTTTAACATCTTCGCAGCCCAGCAGGAACATGGTCAGTTTCAACTCGTATTTTAACCTTTCAATGTATTCTACGGCGGCTTTCTCGCCTTTACCTATCTCAGGGAGTATGCCTCCCGCGATACCCACTATATCGGCCCCTAGTACCAGTGCTTTAGCTATCTGGAGGCCGTTACGTATACCTCCTGTTGCGATCAACGGAAGAGATACAGAGCCCCTACACTTCACTATGGATACCGGCGTCGGGATCCCCCACTCTCTCAGGTCTTCCGCGATATATTTGATATTATCGTCGTCTTCGATACGGTGAGCTTCTACAGCGGAGAAAGACGTACCTCCCATGCCCCCTACATCTATGGCTTCAACCCTAGAATCTCGGAATTTCATCGCCATCTCGGGAGACATGCCGGCTCCGGTTTCTTTAGCTATGGTGGGGACTTTTTTAGATATGTTTTTTAAAGCGTTGAGAACTCCTTTTGATTTCAGATCGCCTTCCGGCTGTACCGCCTCTTGAAGATAGTTGAAATGTACCGCGAGATGATCCCCGTCTATCATCTTCAAAGCTTCCTTCGCTTCAGATACTCCAAAGGGCTTTTCGCCGTCTTGGCTTATCAACTGCGGCGCGCCTATGTTGCCCACTACAAGTGGAGGGGAAAATTCCGCCAGCAATTCGTAGCTGTCTCTCAATCTCTCGTCTTCCAAGGCGGGTCTTTGACTGCCCACTCCTAGACCTATCCCCGTCTTCTCAGCAGTCTCTGCCAACCTTTTATTAAATCCCTTTGCTCCTTCGTAACCACCAGTTATACCCGCTATCATTATCGGCGCTTCAAGCCTTCTGCCTAAAAAGTTAGTCCTGATCGATATATCATCTATATTTATCTCGGGTGCCGACTGGTGATAAAGTTTGATTTCATCCCAGTAATTTTTTTTGATCTCAACGTCTTCGTTCAAACATATATCGATATGATCCTTTTTTCTAGATTCGATCATCTTTTCACCTCCGTTCCGACGACTTCTTCCTGATCTAATATGTTTTTCAGCCTACCTTTAACATCACCGTTTATAATATGGGTTTCCGCTTCATCCGATATCTCCATCATCTTTTCTACCTTCCGGTTCATACCGCCCGTTACATCCACGGTGGTTTCATGGTCGAGAAGATCGTTTTTTTCCAATGGCAGCATATCTTCCTTGAATAGTTTAATCAACTCGCCTTCCTTGTAAATGCCGTCTACATCGCTGACGAAGACGGCTCTATCAGCAAATTCTGATAAACCCTTCATTATATCGTCTCCCGAACATATGGTGATACCTCTCTTCTTATCGATGGTAACGTCGCCGAAAGCCACGGGAACCGTTCCCAAGGAAAGGTATCGTCTGACGATCTCGTGATCTATTTCGTGAAGTTCGCCCTCGTCAAATATCGTTATCAGACCTCCGGGTATGGATATGCCCCATATCCCATGGTCCAGCATCATCTCTAGTAGCCTGTTGTTCAACCGCCTCATATCCAATTGGACTTTAGCCATACCTTCGGCGGGCCTTTTAGGTTCTATCGAATTCAGTCCGTATTCCTCCGCGCCCGGATGGCCGAAGCTGCCGCCCCCGTGTACTATCACATACTCTTCAACTTCACTTTCCTTTATCTCCTGGATCAGCCTTTCAGCTGTACGAGTCCTGAATGAATATTTTCTATCTTTGTTAGTCAAAACGCTTCCGCCTAATTTGATCAGAATCAAGGGTCATCCTTCCTTTTTCCTGCTGCAGATAGCATATTCGTCTCCATCGAAAAATACTTCTCTATCCGGGTTCTCTTCTTGAATCTCCCTGATCATCTCCTGGATATCGACGATGGAGATGGATTCATCGTGCTTATCTATTTTTTTGTGGATTTTTTTATCCATTCAGATGCCTCTGATATGAAGAAGATAGTGATTTAACTACTTATATTTTTTTGGGGTTGTTTATCGAAGATCGAGGTAAGATAGAAGGACAAATTATATATATGTGCTCGAATACTCTTATGTTTGTCTGATAAATGTATGACATAGTGAGGAATTCGTATGACGGGAGAAGCGATGGAAAAGTTAGGCGAATACAAATACAATATCCTCTATTACATCTATTTCGTAAGTTGCATATTGATAGCCCTGTGGGTCGCGGACCCGGTCAATATATTGAGTGCTCTGATATGATGATAGCGGTGGGAACCTTTCAGGACCTCGGTAACACTTCTTTATAAGTTGTCAGTCAAGGCTCTAACAGTCATAGCTATAGCCTCGGCGCTGTCATGGTTCGGCGACCAACCCAATTCTTTCATCTTCTCGATAGAAAGGTGCATCACCTCTACATCTCCCTTCCATCCTCCTTTGCTGCCGCCGGTTTCTTCAGTCCATCTATACTCTACATCGTCCAAACCTAGCTCCCTGCAGACGGTATCGGCAATCCGCTTCACCGTTATGTAGTCCTCCGAACCCAGATTGAAGAACTCAACTCTCTGCTCTGCATTTTTTGTGGCGTATAGCATGCCGTCGATACAGTCCTCTATATAGAAATAAGACTTGCTCGTACCTGGTGGTGCACCTAATATCTCCAGTTCCGTAGGGTCTTCTTTCAATTTATGCACAAAATCATAGGTGACCCCGTGGGTACTTCTCGGGCCAACCACGTTGGCGAATCTGAACGAAACCGATCTCATATCGAATGTTTCACAGAAAGAAGAGATTAGGGCTTCACAGCTCAATTTTGAGGAGCCGTAGAGTGAGATAGGTTTCAAGGGTCCGAAGTCCTCCGGGGTCGGTATCACGTCGGTCTCGCCGTAGACCGTGGAAGAGGAAGTGAACACTATATCACGGACACCTTTCTTCCTCATGGATTCCAACACGTTGTAGGTGCCTATGATGTTCTGCTCTAGATGGACGTATGTATTTTCCGCACCGACCCTGACGTCAGGATCAGCAGCTAGATGGAAGACCATATCGCATCTTTCCATCTGCTCAGATAGATCTTCTTTGTTCAGTATGTCTCCCACCACGAGTTCAAAGTTCTCCTCACCCTCAAGATGCTCCAACATCTCTTTTTTACCTGAAGAAAGATTGTCGTAGCCGATCACTTTATTTTCTTCGACTAGGGCATCTACAAGATGACTTCCTATGAATCCAGCCGCACCCGTAACCAATATATTACGATCTTTCAGCTTTATTATCTCACTCTCCTATTCTTTCTCATCCTTTTTCTCCTCGAATAATCGGTTCTTTGAGAAGTGATAAAGGAATATAAATGCTACGATAACTAATATGAGTGCTCCGATGCCGGCAAAAACATCGGTCTTGAATATGTCCACTATGGCGCCGCCGGTGTAGTATGCCAATAGACCGATCATAAAACAGCCGGTGAACGAGCCAGTGATTATCGCCAGCCATGCACGGTATTTGTTCATGCCTATGACCCTACCCAATATCGAGCCGCCAACACCGCCGCTACCCTGAAAAGGAAAAACCACGAATACAGCTACGCCGAGAAACGCGAGATTTCTTATCCAATCCTTCTGCTTCATCTTTTCTGCACCGTAATCCTGAAAATTTTGTATCCATTTTCCTATGAGCGGGATCTTTTTAGCTATGTAAAAGTTCCAGAGCAGGAAATAAGACGTGACTATGTCAACGAAGGCGATGGATCCAGCCACCACGAATATCACCAAGTAAGCGGGAAGACCGCCGTGATTATTCTGAAGTAGAAAAATGGTCCCGGGTATCACGCTTTCTTTTCCCGCGGGTGGAAAGAAATAGGTGAGGATCGCTCCACCCACTATCCAAAATATTGTGATATCGTATAGGATCAGATGAAGCAGATAGATGTAAAACGCAGCTATAAGGAAGGGATTGAAGAAGAGGAATAACTTTCCCCATATCGTTTCGTAGAACTCCTCTTCATCTTTTAAGATGTCGATCATCGTTTCTAAATAAAGGTAAGGGTGTAAAATAGCTTTTGAGCGATCCTCTCAAGAGTTCTACTTTTCCACCACTAGAACGGCATGGTCTTTTTGCCATCTCGATATATCTACCTGCATCATCACTTGATAGTTCCTATCTTCAAGTTTCTTCATCACCTTTTGGTAGATCTTTTTTGGCGGGGTCGAAACTTCCATACTTCTAGATTTTACTGCTATCAGGCCGTGGTTATCCAACTTCAAAAAGTCAAGGTTCTTGATGAATATCTCGACTTGATCCCTTTGAGCGATATCCTGGTAAACTATATCGACTTCGTTAATTAGGTCTCGATAATCCTGGGTTCGGCGTGCATCCGCCATTATAGGAAAGATATTTTTCCTTCTCTTGGAAAGTTGAAGCAGATTACGGTAAGGATTTTTTGCCACCTCGACGGCATATATCTTTCCGTCCGTGAGTATGTCGGAGAGATGAGATACGGTGGTACCGTCTCCGGCACCTAAATAGAGTACTTCAGAATCGTATTTGAAAGGAAGGCCCCCTTCCTTTACCAAGAAGGCACCCAGCTTACTGCGGTTCGGATCCCAATGCCTGTACTCTACGTCGTCAAGTTGTAGAAGGTCTTCGCCGTAAACGGATCTTCCCGGTACGAGATTCAGCGTATGATAGCGACCGTCGATCTTGAAGACGCCGTCGGAGATAGGCACTGCTTTCACTTCACTCATCTCAGATCATCCATCACCAGCGCTAATTTTTCTGCGAATTTTCTTGCACCTTCTTCCGGTACCGTGAAAGAAACTCTGATAAACTTATCTCCCGCAGTTTTCGATAAGTAATTGCCGCCGCGTACGAATACATCATGTTCGTAGAGTAATTTTTTCTGTATCTTTTGCGGATCCAGACCCGTTTTTTCCACATCTATCACGAACATGTTCGTGCTGGAAGGATAAACAGGGAGGTGTACGTCCGGTATCTCTTCCACCGCTTCTTTGATGATCTTCTGGTTCTTCCTGGATTGTTCAAGCATGTCGGGGAGCCACTCTTCTTTCGTTTCTAACGCTTTTTTAGCTCCGACCTGAGCTATCACGTTGGCGGAAAGAACGTTGGTTCTGTATTTGTGCAATATATCGGAATACTCTTCAGGCATCACCAAAGCGCCCAATCTCATCCCTGCGAACCCTACATTCTTTGAAAAAGAGCACGCAAATATGGTCCTTTCGGGAACGAACTCCGAAGCTAGAGTGTGCTCGTATGCAAAATCGCGATACGTTATGTCGTGTATCAGTAATAGATCGTTATCTTCCGCTATTTGAGAGATGCCCTTGACCTCCTCTTCAGTATAAGAACTTCCTAACGGATTAAGCGGATCGATCAGTAGTATCATCTTGGTGTCACCGTTGACGGCTTCGTTGACTTCATCTATGGAGAGTTTGTAAGGATCCTTGTAAATATCTATCTCTTTAGGTTCGGCGCCGCACAATTCTATCTGATGATGGATCGGCATGAAGCTCGGGTCCGAAGCGATGACGTTGTCACCTTCGTCGAGCATAGATCTTGTCAATGTGTAAGTCCCCTCGATGCCGCCGTTGGTGATCAGCGCGTCGAAGCCTTCACCTTTTAGTCCGAGGTCTTTCAAGATATCATCTTTAAAACCCAATATACCGTCTCTATGGGGATATAGGTTGTGCTTTCCCTCCTCAAGCGCCTTTATCATAGATTCCATTATCTTAGGCGAGGTCTTGATCTGATTTGTATTCTGACTCATCCAGACTATCTCTTTTTCCTTCTCGTGAGCGTAAACAAACGGGTCTTTTTCTTCCAACATACCACCGCTTCGGTATTGAGAAGTCAGTATAAGTTTTTCGCCCCGATCTCTTGAGCAAGGAGAAAAATATATATTAAGGTCAGCTTTTAAGTGAAAGCCACACGATCGCCCCTGACGACGTGGAA
>Ga0207421_10002500_pt1 | contig 22742 bp, 22 predicted proteins | sample SodLakKL_010_SED_4_FD_187542 | JGI IMG/M metagenome (GOLD analysis project Ga0207421, IMG submission 187542) | Alkaline sediment microbial communities from Lake Tanatar, Kulunda Steppe, Russia - 8KL_010_SED (SPAdes) (version 2) | ecosystem: Environmental > Aquatic > Non-marine Saline and...
TCGATGAATCCATGCCCCTGCGGCAACTACGGAGACCCCCGCCTGGAATGCCGCTGCAGCCCAAATCAGATCGCCCGTTACCGGAATAGGCTATCCGGACCACTGCTTGATCGCATTGATATTCAGGTAGAAGTGCCCGGTCTTAATTATGATCAGCTAAAAAAGGAAAAACCCGGAGAGGGGTCTTCTGGAATTCGCAATCGCGTTGAAAATGCCCGCCATAAACAACGGGAAAGATACAAAAATATCAAAGCAACTACCAACGCTCAATTGCGATCGCGCCAATTTGATAAACACTGTCCTTTAACTGATGAAGCCCGGAACTTGCTACACACCTCTTTTCAAAGCCTGGGCTTTTCAATGCGGGCTCATGACCGAATCATCAAGGTGGCAAGGACCATTGCCGATATAGAGAGTTCCGATCTGATTGGGGCCAATCACATCGCCGAGGCAGTACAGTACAGAAATTTGGACCGGCAGAATCTCTAAACCATTGGAGTGTCATTGAGTGTTTTCAAGGCGGCGCTTCTTTTGGTAAAAAAGCTGGTTTCCGGGGTAGGAAATTCAGTCGAAGTCATGGCTTTGTTTACCTAACCCGGACAAACCGGTCCATAAAAGTTAGATTTCAAAATTGCCCCACTTACTTATCCGGGCACCGCTAATAGACCTTAGTTTTAATTTCCTCTGGCATGAAAAACCCCGGGGTAATTGAAAATAACCCAGGGGTTTTGTAGGCCATGATTTTGATTATTCGCCCGGCAGTGCAAGGGCAAAAAGACCTTCTCACCAATCTAATTTCTTGGTTTGAGAAGCCTCTTGGCCTTTAGTATCGGTTACTGTAAGGTGAACCTTATTGGCATCGTCGCGAGTGCGTAAATTATGCTCCCCGCTGGCTTCTTTACCGCTTACGGAAGTAGTTTCGGAATCAAGTAGCTTTCCTTCCCCATCAAAGAGTTCACTTTTTACCTCAGAGAGTTCTCCGTCTTCGTGGAAAACTTTCCATTCTACATCAGCCCGGTTCCAGGGGCCAGCAGTGCGGGTGTCCACTTCAAAGGTTCTAATCTCGGGTTCAGCCAACTCTTCCTCTTCTTTGGTGGTAAATTCTTTGACTGCTCCTTTGTAAATACCGGCGTCATTTTCAGCTAACGCCCTAAAGTAGTAGGTAGTATTAGGATCCAGGCCGTCGACGGTATTTTCAAAGAATCCAGGGGCACCAAAGGTCATCTTATCGGTGATTTCTGAATTGCCCAAGTCAAAATTGTCTGCCCACTCAAACCAAGCCTTTACTGAATCAGCACCCCCTAAATCTGTAAGCTTTCCTTCAAGGATTGCACTGGTACTAGTGACATTAGAAGATCCTATAGTTTCTACCTCGGGTTCACCGATTAAAGTGACCACCATGGAATCGGAGTCGGATGCATCGTCGCTCTCAGCAGTCAGTGTAATCTTCGCGCTGTCGCCTGCTTCAGCGTCTTCTGTTATCTCCACATCCACATCAATTTCGGCCACTGCGCCTGCTGCTACCGTTACTTCTTCCTGCACATTAGTTATAAAATTCCCGTCACTGGATCCTGCAGTCAGATCGTAAGTATCTTCTTCGGGGCCGGTATTTTTGATCTCAAAGTTATAGGTGTGCATTCCTGTTTCGGTTTCTTCGGCATCTTCAGGTGCCACAACCACAACTTCATATTCCGGTTTTTCAACGTCTAAGACCGCACTTACTGCCCAATCAGCACGCACCATGCCGTAGCCCTGGTGGTTTGAAGAAAGCCCCAGATCCTCGGCTGTATCTTGAAGAATTTCTCTTATTTCAGCATTAGTCAAATCAGAATTACCTGCCCAGGCCAAAGCGGCAGCACCGGCAACGTGTGGTGAAGCCATTGAAGTACCGCTATTTGTCTCGTAGCTATTACCCGGTGTGGTGCTCAGAATACTGCTGCCCGGAGCAATAATTTCCACTTCCGGACCGGTGCTGGAAAAGGATGCCCTATTGTCATTGTTTGTGGAGGCAGCCACAGCGATAACCGAATTATAGGCAGCAGGGTAACCAACACTTTCACCTCTGCCCGGGGGATTGCCGCTGTTACCGGCCGCAGCTACTAACAGGTGCCCGGTTGAATAAGCAGAATCACAGGCATCCTGCAGCGTCTGGTAGTGGTCGGCGGTGCCGAGGCTCATGTTCATCACGGGGATTTCTTGCTCGTTGGCCCACTCGATGCCTTTTACAACAGAAGAAATAGTGCCGCTGCCACCGTCATCGAGTACTTTTACGGCGTATAGGTCAGCTTTTGGTGCAACCCCGACCACACCCATATCATTATCCAATGCAGCAACTGTGCCGGCTACGTGGGTGCCGTGGCCGCTGCCGTCATCACCCCAGTGGGTATCATCAATGGTATTAACGCCGCCCAATAGCTCGGGCAAATCCTCATGCACTTCATCAATACCGGTGTCAATAATGGCAACTGCCATTCCTACCCCAATCGAATCATCCCATGTCGCAAATTTATATTCTTCATCGCCAAACACCCGGTCAATACCCCAGGGTACTGTCTGGTCAAGAGCATGAACAGGACCATCGGGTTCCACATACCTGACACTGGAATTTTGAGTTAAAGCATCTGCTGCCTGCAGCGTCATAGTTGCGGCGATTGTATCAACGATGGTAAATTGCCTGTAAATTTCACCGCCATGGGCCCGGACCAGGGTCCGCTCCGAAGGACCGGGTGTTTGATAAAAACCAATAAGCACATCTACCTTTTCGTTTGTGGAAGAAAAAACCGTATCGTCGGGGCCCGGTAATGCTTGAGCAGTGGATAAGTTTACAGCACCCAGGGAGAAAAGCATCGTCACAACTAGTAAAATTACCAGCCCTTTTCCTAAACTCTTATTTCTCATTTCTCTTACACTTCCTTTCTTAAAAGCCTGTTCCTGTGGTAATTTTTCTTACATAAACGACACCTGTGGTTTCTTTTTGCCATCCTTTATCATGATTTAAAAGTAACTTGTGCCAATATTATAAACGCATTTCGACATCGTGTCAATTTATGAAGAGTTTTATAATTTCAATAAAGCGTTTACGGTAAGTACCACGTAGATCCTTCTCCCCAAGCCCAAAAGCGGACTGGAGTGCCGGACTGCGCATGCAGCGATTTAGACTATATGGCTCTTTTTACAAGAGTTACAATTAACATTACCCAATTTTTCCTATACCCGGGCCATTCTATGCCTAGCTGTGGGCGTAGCAATCACAACCCTAATCTACCGATTCTACAACCCTGTATAAGTTATCCATGGCCGGTTCATAATTTTTTTCCGGAGCAATTACAGTTATAAAGAAAGAACGTCCCTCATCGGAAAAGGCGGCAGCACCTGCCTTGATTATTTCTTTTTCTCCAGCCAAAGCTTCTATCATCGTCACCTGGCGTCCGGCTACATCTTCCGCACCCTTTTTATTAATCGACTGGATCCGGTAAAGGCTAGAGTCAAGCAGCATTTGTGCTTCTGAAGCAAGCTCCTCCTGACTTAAAACGTCCGGAACCATATAAAACACCAACTGCATGGCCTTGCCGGAAGTTTGTTCAAAGTGAATGGTAGCCGCACCGTCACGGGCTTTTTCTGTTTTAATTTCCATTTCATGAGGATATACAAACGAAAATTCATACGCACTTGACGTGTACCTTTGGCCCCAATCATCCTGTGCCGGATCGCTCCCGGCACAGGATGTTAAAAATAAGATTGAGGCTAAAAATACAGCTAAGGATAAGCTTAATTTGCCGTATCTTTGAAAAATGTTATGCCTCATGATCTACGGCCTTCCGCTTCCTGGATCCCTTGAATTACCACCGCCGGCCGCGCCGTTGTTATTAGCAGGAGGCCCCGGGTTAATGTTTTCAGCCGAGCCTGGAGCAATATCTTCGGGAGGACCAGACTGAGCGGAATCTGTGTCATCAGGTTTGCCTGCGCCCTCAGGGCTTACAGCGTCTTCAGGTTTACCGGTATCTTCCGTTTGGCTATCACCTTCTGACCTGCCAGCATTTTCATGGGCCTCTCGTGCCCTTTTCAAGGCTCCCTCAAGCTTTTCCATAGCCATTTCCTGGTTTTTCAGAGCTTTGTCTACACCTGCCCGGGCTACTTCCGGTAGATCATTTTCGTCAACCATCATCTCATCCAGCCGTTCTGATTTTTTTACGCTTGACTCCTCAACCAGGCCAACTATTTCTTCAGCATCCGGCCCCTCTAATTCTTCTAGAAGTTCTCCCAATTCCTGTTCATGCTCGGCATATGTTGCCAGGAGTTCATTAAAATCTTCAGGGTCCCCGGCGTTTTCCATTGCCGCCAGTCTGCGTTTCGAGTATTCATCTTGGACCATAATTTTTTCTTCCAGATCCGTGGCCAGTTCATACTGGGCATTCTCAATAGCCTGGCCTGCATCGTAAAATGGATTTTTGGGGGTTAACAAAGTTTCTGGCCCGTTGCCATCCACGGCCCATACGGAACCTCCAAAAAGCAGTAAAACAGCTGCCGTTATGATCATCATTTTTTTCAGCATTGCTCTAACTCTCCTTTTGATTCTTTTTGATTCTTTCGGTTTACTATTTTATTCGAAACCAGTTCGTTATTTTGGTGGTCACACCAAAATTTCAGCCAGCCCGGTTTATCACTACGGAGGACCGGGGTTGTTTTCGGGAGGGTCGGGAATATCCTCCGGAGAGCCGGGCCCCCCTTCAGTCGGCCCTGGAGTATCCACTGGAAGCTCTGGAGCCTTTTCCCGTTGTAGCGGTTTATCAACCGGCATATCGTCAGGTTTGGTCGGATCAACCGCCGGTTCGGGCAGATCGTCAGTTTCAACCGGAGCCGGTGTCTTTACAGCAGACTTTCCGGCAGAGCGAAAAATACCTTCCGCCGGAGGGGTTTCCAGCCTAGTTACCATTTCCGGAAGGGGTAAATCCTCGGGCACTTTTTCACTAACTTGCTCTTGTAGTGCTTCAAACCATAAATAGCGGTTTAAAGACACTCCTTCAGAATCTGCTTTTTTTCTGGCCTGCTCGTCAGCCTTGTTTATGCCTATATAAGCAGAAACTTTCAGCTGCAGCAACTTCTCATCGATAATATCCGCCAGCGTTTCCGGATCAACTCCGGCCTGTTCCGATTCGACCAGCGTGATGAGAATCAGATTGTCTTCAAGCTCCAAATCGAGGTAACCCTCGTGGACAGAGCGTTCCAGCAGCCATTCCAGGACAACATCCAGCCTGCTCTCCTCAGGACAATTTTCCACCAGTAAGCGGGCCTCGCTGTCAATAGGAAGGCAATCTACCACCACCAGGTTTTCATCAAAAACTAATTCCAGGGTCGGGTTAATATCAAGGGCCAGGTAACCGTACTGATAAGCAGCAGGTTCCGACCAATCATTTTCAGGACCCTCTACCGGAATTAAGAAAAAAACTAAAAAAATAACTGCCGCCAGGGAGGCTGCCGCCGCAAAGATTTTAGGCCATGACAGCGAAGCCGGATTGTAAATTATTTTATCTCCGGCCTCTAAAAATCCTCCGGGATGGGGCACACTGAGATAATCCCCGTCTGGCGTGAGGACGATCACTTTTCTTTTATCAACTTGCAGGACAATACCCTCAGCTTTTTTCATTTAAATCTCTCCTTCAACCGCCAGATCCCGGGCATATTCTTGGAGGTGAGATAACTCATTTTCTGACAGCAGCAGGGCGAGAGCTATAACGTAAATTCGCCCCCGCTCCAGTACACGCGGTGTCAACCCGGTCCATTCGCAAAGCCTGCGTTTTGGCAATCTTCCGTTTTTATTAAGGTAATCAATTAAATCCTGGTTTTCAGCCATGATCCTGGCCGCCCGTTTCAATTTTTCTTTGGTTTCCTTATGCTTTGGCTGAGATTTGATTAGCATCGCAAAGGTAATATTATATTTTTTCAAAAGCCGTTTGTAAGCTTCAACTTCTTGCTTCCTTTCATCTTGTTCCCAGTCTTCCTCGACTGCGGATTTTGACAGAAAGTCGTCGCCGGGCATTATCACCAGACTGTGTTTTCCCGCCCGGCGAAAATGATCAATCAGTCTTCTCCTAATAACAAGTCTGGACAAATGCTCAAAAGAACCACCCTTGGATTCGCGGTAAGCATCAATCGATTCGTTAAAAGCAATTAAGGCTATGCTTAGTTCTTCATCCCGCCCCCACTCCAAGGGCCGCCGGCAGATCTTCTGGGCTTCCTTTAATATAAAGGGGCGGTAGTGGCTGATTAGCTTTTCCCTGGCCTGTTTTTCACCCGATACCGATAACTCGAGCAGTTGTTTTAATTGATCCTGATGCAAGGCAGGAATCACCTCTTCTCTGAATAAGAGTTCGGTATCGTCATTAAATCATCCTTCCGGGTTAAAATTATAGATACTATTGTTTCCTCTATATGTTTATTCGTTAAAGATTTACTTTTTCGGTGGTCCTGGAGCAGAATTTAAAATAATCGGCATTCTACAACAAATCCATATGCTGTAAGAATAATAATTTTAAAAGAACCGACCCAATGACATAAAAGAACTCGAGAGGTTGAAATATTTCTACTAATCCGTTAATATTGAGATAGAAGTTGACAGCTTTTTCGTTTCATCGTTTTTGACAGGGCTTTTGGAATTATATTATCATTTCAAATAATAATCCCACTTCGCAGTCCTAACCTGGTCCGAGAATAAACAATTCGGATCGCTCTTTTTATATTCAGGCAGTTTTTACCGGAAGTTAAATTTCCTTATGGGGGCGAATAATAATGAAAAAGATTGTGTTGGCCGTCTTGATTATCTCCATAGTGGGTGTTTCAGTTTTTATGGTTTACCAGGCAAGAATTATTGATCTTGTAATTAACGATGAGCTAATTGAGCTGGACGACCCGGTAAAAATAGAGGATGAAGTAATATTTGTTCCCGCGAAACCCGTCTTTGAAAGATTAGGCGCCTATACAAGGTGGAATCCCGGCAATGAAGTATTCTCCGGCAGCCTTGGCGAGTTCACGGTTCATCTCCCCGCCGGCAGTCATGAAGTAACCGTTGACGGTGAAACTGTTACCTGGGATGCGCCGGTAAAACTGATCGATGATACAGTCTATACCCCCATAGAACCGACTGCGGAAGCGCTGGGAGCCTTTGTGGAATGGAATGAAGAAACAAGAGAAGTAATCATTTCCACCCCGCAGGAATTTGATCCGGAAAGAGACGAAGAACAAGAGGAGCTGCTTCTGCATGTTGCTTACCCACCCGAATATCAGATCAGTTATTATGCGGATTCTTTATTTGTTTTCGGAACCACCCAGTCCTATTCGCAGGTCGATGTGACCGTAAACGGGGAACCGGTGGACATGTTAAACAGAAAAACCGGGAACTTTCTAACCCTGGTCGATATTCCCCGCGGCGAGGAATATACCGTCAGGGTAGAAGCCAGTGACGGTGTTGAAAGGACCATGGTGGAAAGATCGGTTATTTACCCGGAAGGTTTGCAGGCCATGCCGGAAGCACCCCTGGAAATTCATTCCTCTCATTTGATGCCCGAAGAGGACCAGATTATAAACCCGGGAGAGACATTGAAGATAGTGGCCCGGGGCAGTCCGGAAGCCACGGCTTATTATCAAATCGGTGAAGGCAATTATGTTCAAATGACAGAGTTAGAATACCCGACCGGCCCCCCGGGGAGCGGCGGCATCTATAGTGCCGTATACACGGTGAGCGCTTACGACGCTCCTGCTGAAGGGGTTTCTGATACCATGCCTATTACTGTAATTTTAGATAAAGACGGAGAACAGGTCAGCCGCGAATTGCCGGGCCGGGTAGCCTTTTTTTCCGAACTTCCCTATAAAGTGTTAGAGGTCCAAGAGGATCCAGAACTAAAATTTTCAGGCTGGTTTAGAATTATCCGCGATGATTCTTACCAGCTTTATTCCGACACCCGGGGCGGCACCGGTTACCCCGACAACGTCGCCAGTTACCTGACTGAAGGAACCCGCTTCGAAGCGATAGGAGCTTCCGGAGACTATTACCGGGTAAGACTTGAAGAAAACGAGACCTACCTGCTTCATAAAGACGCAGGCCGGGAACTGGAAGACAAAGATATCCTGGACCCGATATTGTCCGGTATCGAAGTAAAAGAAACCGGCGAAAAAGTTAGCCTGCGCCTGGACGCCGACGAGCGGTTTTCCTTCCTCGTTGACAGCGGTACGAATCAACTGGAGATCAAAATGTACGGGATAGACAGGGTTGAAGATCTGGAAATGCCGGAAATGCCCGGTTCGGTGCAGGAGTTGATTCTCGAGCCCATGGCAGGGGAGCCCAATGCCCTGGTATTAAAAATAAAGCTTAATCAAGCCTTTACCGGTTTTACCCCCTCGTGGGAAGGCACCGCCCTGAGATTTAAGCTCGACAAACCGCCCGGGGCAGATGCAGAAAACCCCTTGCAAGGCAAAACCATAGTTGTTGATCCCGGGCACGGAGGAGAAGACCCGGGCGCACCCGGGCCGGGTGAACTTTATGAAAAAGACGTGGTCCTGGACATAAGCCTTTATCTAAAAGAGCTCCTGCTAAAAGAAGGTGCGGATGTGATCATGACCCGCACTGAAGATGTAGATTTAGATCTTTACGATCGCCCGAAAGCAGAATTTATGGATGAGACCGACTTTTTCATAAGCGTTCACGCCAACGCCCACGGCCACGGAGCGGATGCAGTAAATACCCACGGAATAATGACTCTTTATAACTATGATCATAACGAAAAACTGGCAGATATCATGCTTGACACGGTGACAGAAGAAATGGACCTGCCGGCGCTGTACACCTGGAAAAGGAATATTGCGGTAACCAGGCACACCCAGTTTCCCTGCGTTTTAGTGGAGGCCGGTTATATGATGCACCCTGAAGACAACTGGCACATCCTTCACCCCAGGGGACAGCAGCAATTTGCCGCGGCCATGATGGAAGGAATCAAGGAGTATTTCCTTTCCTTCGATTAGATATCTGATTAGATATCCTTATCAAATGAAGAGTTTCTCTTACTCGTTAAAGTAGCGCATACTGGTCTTTTTTAATTCTCTATCACTAAACAACAGCGCATAGTTGTTGATCCCGGTCGCTTCAGAAATTGTACCCATAATTTCCCGGCATTCTTGATCTGAATGCCCGTGGACCATGCTAAAAAGGTTATAGGGCCAATCATAAAAAGTTTGACGATGGTAGCAATGAGTAACTTCCCTAAATTTAGACATTTTCAGACCGGTCTCGTTTACCCGCTCTTCCGGGACCACCCATACTCCCATGGCATTGGAACTAAAACCACTTTTGCGATGGGCAAGTACAGTTCCCAGGCGGCGCATCATTCCCCGATCCAGTAAGCGCTGAATGCCTGCAAGAAGGTCCTGGGTGTCTATACGCAGTTGATCCGCCAAATCTGAGTAGGGAGTCATTGAGTAAGGCAAATCTTCCTGTAATAGCCGGACCAGCTTTTTATCCTTTTTTGTAGTCGTAGGGTGAGAATTAATCCCGGCGTTCACAGGGGGCCTGATTTGTATTTTTCTTGATTGACCTTGAGCATCATTAGCTCCAAGGTTAAATATTGCCCCTAACTTAAACACTTGTATCGCCGGCAAACTGTAGACCCCGCTACTACCTAAAGCAGCCTGGATATCGAGAATTATACTTTCTATCTGCTGCTGTGCAGAAGCGATGATGGTAAACCACATATTGTATTTAGGGTGATTACGAAGGTAGTTATGGGTAATTTCATCAATCCCTTCAATCAACTCCGCTACTACAGGAACCCTTGTATTCGGCACTTCGGCGGCACAGAGAGTGCTGACATATCCTAAGCGGCGGGAATCAAAAATACCGCCAGTCCGGCGAATGATCCCGTTTTCCCTCAAGGCTCTAACACGCTGCCAGGCCTCTTCTTCGGAAATCCCTACATCTTTACCAATAAGGCGATAAGGGTGAAGGGCCAGTGGAAAAGTGGCCTGGATATTATTTAGGATATTGCGGTCCAAGGCCTCCATCAACAATCCCCTTTACGTCCAGGGTAGGGGCACCAGGGCTCTTCAGCCATATAATCCCCGCCGTGATAATATGCAGCCCGGGCCCTGCAGCCACCGCAGTATTTTTTAAAGTTGCAGCTCCCGCATTTACCCTTATAATCCAGGGAACGCAATTTATTCAAAACGTCATTATCCCGCCAGATCTGATCAAAGGGAGTGTGGCGGACATCACCTAATGGGACGTCCAGATAAGCACAAGGCTGAACCTGTCCGGAGGGGCTGACAATGCAATAAGCAGTACCGGCCAGGCACCCCCTGCTAAATCGTAATTCCATCCCCATTTGCTTTGCAATCCGCATAAACTGCGGCGCGCAGGTCGGTTTTAATTCTATATCTACTGCTTGCTGTTTCTTCATGATCCTTGCAATTAACTCCTCGTACGCTTCGGCTCTCAAGGATTTTACTTCTATAGAAACTGCTCGCCCGGTCGGAACCAGGAAAAATATATGATGGGCCCTTGCCCCTTCATGAGTGGCAAAATCAGTTAATTTTTCCATCTCCGATGAGTTCCACTCCATAACCGTGGTATGAAGCTGAAAGGGAAGACCCAGTTGGCGGCAATTACGCATGCCCTGGACAGCCCCTTGCCAGGCACCGGCAGTACGGCGCAAAGAGTCATGTTTTTCGCTGTCCAGTGAATCTAGCGATATTCCCATTCCCATGGCCCCGGCATCTTTCAGTTCATTAACTGTTTTTGAAGTAAGCAAAGTCCCATTGGTCCCTAATACCGGCTTCAAACCCAGTTCCCTGGCATAAGCAACAAGTTTGAAAATATCTGTCCTCAAAAGGGGCTCTCCCCCGCTGAAGATCATAATTTGGAAGCCCGCCCTGGCAATCTGTTCAAGCATGGTCTTTGCTTCAGCCGTAGTTAGCTCTTCTGCTGCTATACTGCCTGAATCGCGGTAACAGTGGTCACAATACATATTGCAAGCATTTGTGGTATTCCAGGATACAATCAATTTTACATCTCACTTCCCCAGGTGAAAATTACACCCCGATTTCTTGATCGGTAAGATAACAGGCCGGATCGGATTCCCAGAAATCACCAGTTACGGCCTCTGCCCTTGCCCTGAAGTTGCCATTGCAAAAGCTTAAATACTGACACTGGGAACAACGCCCTTTCAGTAATGGTTTGCGATCCCTCAATCCCGCCAGGATCGGATGGCTCATATCTGTCCATATATCTGAAAACTTCCTTTCCCGAATATTACCTAGTTTAATATGCCTGGTAAACTGGTCCGAGTGAACATCACCCCACGGATCAACCTGGCCAAAAGCAATTCCCGACCGGTTCCCGCCATTTATGCCGAGCAGGTTCTTAATTTCTTCAGCCCTTTTGGGATCTTTATTCAACATGCAAAGGTAAAGATAAACCCCGTCACAATGATTATCTACAGTTAAAATCTCCTTGTCCAGCCCTCTTTCTTCAAAATCTTCGGTTCGGCGTATAATTGTATCCATTGCTTCCCTTTTTTCTTCAAAACTTAGATCATCGTCGAACATACCCCTGCCTCTGCCCGTATAGACCAGGTGGTAAAAACAGGCTCGATCGATTGACCTTTCTTCGATAAAATCAAATATGCGGTCCAACTCTTGATAATTATAACGATTTATAGTGAACCGAAGTCCTACGCGCTGATTGGCCGCCACACAGTTGTCAATCCCATTCATCGCATCCTGGAAGGCTCCTTCTTTTCCCCTGAACTTATCATTTACTTCCCGCAGACCGTCAAGCGAAATACCAACATAGCCGATTCCGATTGTTTTTATCTGCCTGGCTATCTCCCCTGTAATCAAAGTGCCGTTGGTTGATAAGGTCGGCCTGATGCCCTTTTCCGCAGTGTACCTGGCAAGTTCAAAAAAATCCGGTCTAAGTAGTGGTTCACCGCCGGATAATAATAAGACAGGCACATGAAAATCAGACAAACCGTCGATAAAGCTCTTGGCTTCTTCAGTTGAAAGTTCGTTAGAATATCTCCATATATCAGAATCCATATAACAGTGCATGCAGTGAAGATTACAGGATCGGGTTATATTCCAAACTACTACCGGACCGGCTTCCTGGTTGCTGCCATGAAGCCCTCCTTTGCTTTCCCTGCTGTAACGCAAGCTGTCTCCAAAATATTCTCTGCCGGATAAAAGTTTGGTAATACTTATCAAGCTGTCACTCCTTAAGTTGAAAGTTTTAAGGTCGGCGTATCGCGGTTCCTAAAACCGTTTATAAATGCCGGAACCATTTACAGGCTGCCAAACCATATCATCCCTTTCCGGAAAAATAGACGGCCAGAGCTACCAGGAAGGTGCTGAGGACAAATACAATTCCGGCATAAACCCGGTCACTGATAAATTTCTTGTCGGTAAACAGGATCAAGGCAATGACCAGCAGCTACGAGAGGTCGGCCAGGACCAATCCGCCAATTATTCCAATTGCCCCTGTAACCTCCCGGCTCCGCCATAACCTGACCCAGGCCAACACCCAGAAGCGCTATTACCAAAGCCTCCGTGATGCCGTGTCCCAGGGTTACCAGTGGAGCGACGACCACGCCATTTTTAGAGTGTATTCCGCAGTTAAAGCCTTAATCGGTCCCGGCTTTAAGGCACCGGAATGCCCGACCATAGAAGCCGTGGAAAACAGGACAGATGGTTCCATTTACAGCCCCACATTAAGATTTAGCTGCATTATAACACCCTCTTCACCGATACTCAAATTTTACAATAAAGAATTAATACTCCATACTGGTTTTAGGTTTCCTTATCCTCACGATCTGACACTGCTACTTACACTTGTTGAGAAGTCCAACCTGAATGTGCCAGATAATGTTAAATTCGCCGGGGCCCTTACAGACTATGCAGTCAAAACACGCTATCCTGGCCTATCTGGGCCGGTTACAGAAAATGAATGTCATGAAGTTGTACAGCTAGCCGGAAAAGTTGTCATCTACACTGTTACCCTTAACTTGTATTAATTGTATAACCAAATAATCATTCTATTAGGTAGGCTTTGAGCAGGGATCGTTCTGTTTTTAAACTGACATGGCAAAAAGGTAACGCAGAAATGCCCCTGCGGCAACTACGGAGATTTACTCCGGGAATGCCGCTGCAGCCCAAACCAGATCGCCCGTTACCGGAATAAACTATCCGGGCCACTGCTTGACCGCATCGATATTCAGGTAGAAGTCCCCGACCTTAATTATGATCAGCTAAAAATGGAAAAACCCGGAGAGAGGTCTTCTGAAATTCTCAATCGCGTTGAAAATACCCGCCTTAAACAACGGGAAAGATACCAATGAAGCCTGATCCTTGCTTAAATATAACCTTAGAATCTCCGGCGGGAATCCTCGGGGTCTATTGACCCCGTGAGGATGTCACGAAACTTGCTATTTAAATATGTATCCCTTATTATATAGATAGTCAATAGCCACCTCAATTGGGCTATCTTTATTTTCAAGCGGGTGACATCCAAGCAATACAAACTACTTCCCGGCATCTAATACTCTTGCAAAATAAAAAGTTTTTTCGGAAAGCATTATTTAATCCCAGATCTAGATTATATCGTTTACTGAATAATATACTGGAATTATATCTTCGCTATACGGGAGAATAGCAATGAAAAAGTTAGTCCTGATCATTTTAATATTATTTTTATCCCTGTTCACCAATTTTACGGATGAGCCAGTCACTCGTGCTGAAATAATCATTAACGAAGAACATGCAGGAACTGAATACCCGGTAAAGTATGAGGAAGATAACTTCCTGGTACCGGTAGAACTTATCTTCAACAAATTAAATTTTGATACCGAGTGGCAGGAGCAAACCGAAACATTATCAGGTTTTCTCGGGGATTTCCGGGTAGATTTCCCACTTAACAGTACAGAAATAACAGCAGATGATAAGACTTTCAGCTTAGATGTTCCGGTCAAAATAATAGATGAGAAAATCTATGCGCCTGTCAGACCAAGTGTGGAGGCAGTAGGTGCATTTGTAGAATGGGTAGAAGAAACGAGAGAGATTAAAATTTCCACCCCGCAGAAATTCGACCCTGCATTAAAAGATGATCAGAAGGGCCCATTACTCCATGTCGCCTACCCACCGGCGAGACAGCACAGTTATTACGAAGATTCTATATTTATATACGGAACAACCCAGTCATATTCCCAAATCGAGGTTACCGTAAACGGTGAACCGGTGGACCTGATGGACAAACGGACCGGCAACTTCCTTACCATGGCAGACATTCCCGGCAGCGAAGAATTTCCCATTATAGTTGAAGCAAGTGATGGTGAAAATACCACCACAATTGAACGTTCGGTAGTTACCCCCGCAGGGCGGCAGGCTATGCCTGAAGAACCTTTAGAGATCCACTCCACTCATTTACTCCCAGCCCAGGACCAGGTATTAAACCCGGGAGACACCTTAAGGATAGTAGCCCGGGGCAGTCCGGGAGCAACCGCATATTATCAAATCGGTGAAGATAACCTGGTCCAAATGACCGAATTGTCATATTCTGGAGGTCCTGTGGGAAGAGGAGGAATTTATACTACCACTTACAGGGTTAAAGAAGATGATGCGCCTGGTTCGGGGATATCTGAATATAGGCCTCTGACCGTAACATTGATTAAAGACGGAGAACAGGTTAGCCGGGAACTACCGGGAAAAGTAGCTTTCTTTTCCGATACCCCTTATAACGTAGTGGAAGTCAGGGACCAGTCCGAGCTAAAATATTCAGGATGGTTACAACTCATTGATGACAGTTATTATCTTCTCTACTCCGACACTCGTGGAGGAACAGGTTACCCGACCAGTGTTTTTACATATATGATCGAAGGGACCCGCTTTGAGACGGTAGGAATTTCCGGTAATTATTACAGGACAAATTTTCGAGGAAATGACACCTTTCTGCTTCATAAAGATGTTGTTGATGAACTAGAAGACAAAGATTCTCTTGAACCAGTCTTGTCCGGAATAGAGTTATCTGAAACAGATCAAAAAGTAAGCTTGCGTCTGGATGCTGCAGAAAGATTTCCGTTTCGGACTGACAGCAGTAAAAATCAGCTGAAAGTAATACTTTACGAAGTAGCAGAGGACGAGGATTTATCTATACCAGAAATGCCTGATTCTGTTCTAGATTTAACCATAGAACCCAGGGCCTGGGCTTCTGATGTCCTGGTATTGAATATCGAACTTGATCTTCACTTTACCGGTTATACCCCCTCATGGGAAGGCACCGACCTGGTGATAAATTTTGACAAACCTCCCCTGGTTGATAAAGACAAGCCCCTGGATGGTAGAACCATAGTCGTTGATCCCGGGCATGGCGGTGATGATCGGGGCGCAGCCGGACCCGGTGATATTCACGAAAAAGATGTAGTGTTGAAGATGAGCCTTTATCTCAGGGATCTCTTAGTTGAAGATGGCGCTGAGGTGATCATGACCCGCACCGAAGATATCGATCTAGATCTCTACGCTCGCCCGGAAGCTAAATATATTGATGATACAGATTTTTTCATAAGTGTTCACGCCAATGCTCACGCTCAAGGGGCTAATGCAGTAGATTTACATGGCATAATGATCCTCTACAATTATGACCATAATGAAAAACTGGCAAACATTATGCTCGACACAGTGTCAGAGGAAATGAACTTACCCGCTATGAGCACCTGGAGAAGAAACATCGCAGTAACCAGGCTCCCTCAATTCCCCAGCGTTTTAGTTGAAGCAGGATACATGATGCATCCTGAAGATAACTGGCACATCTTTCATCCGAGGGGCCAAAAAAAGTTTGCCGGTGCAATGAAGGAAGGCATAAGAAAGTATTTTCTATCCTTTGAAGACAATCAAAGCAAATAATGTGATCTCTAATGATGGAGTTACTTCCGAATGAATTCCCCTATGCTTTGGCCAGCTCGAAAGCCTTGGTTACTGCCTCTTCTGCTTCTTCTGCCTCAATGATACCGCTATCGATTTTGCGCGGCGCTTTGAGTGACCAGCTATTTAATCCAATTACAGGTTTGCCCATTTTTAAAGCGAGGGCTATTTCAGATAAAGTACCATACTCGCCGCCGACTGCGATTACCGCATCAGCGGTGCGGGTAATAATTGCATTGCGGGCCTCTCCCAGGCCGGTGGCAACAGCAGCTGTCAGGTAAGTGTTCCCGCTGCGGGGGTCGTGATCCGGAAGAATGCCCAGAACCAGCCCCCCTTTTCCGGCAGATCCTTTCGAGGCTGCTTCCATCACTCCGGAACCTCCCCCACAAACCAAAATCCCCCCTAACCGGGCTACTTCTTCTCCGACCTTCCGGGCCGCAGATTCTTCTTCTTTTGTACAGACAGATCCTCCGATTACAGCAATATAGATAACTTCAAAGCACCTCCTATCCGGCCAGTATTCCTCTAATATGATTCACCTTTTCCACAGAGTAATTCACTTTACTGAGGTTAACAGCAATTAAGTCAATCCGGCAAGAAATATCCCTTCCCGATACCGTTTTTAAGTAATCTAGCGCTAAGCGCCGTAAGCGCTGCGCTTTTCGGTCTGTAATTGATTCCTCCGGTCCGCCGAATACCTGGCTGGTGCGGGCACGGACCTCCACAATAACAATGGTCCCCTGGTCCCGGGCAATAATATCAATTTCACCAAACAAGCATTGATAGTTTGTATCAAGGATTTCGTAACCAAGGTTCTCTAAAAAAATGCAGGCTGCTTTTTCACCGGCTAATCCAACTTTCCTTTGCTTATTATTCATTAATAAACTCCAGTCTGTGATTTCAAAGTTTGTAGATTGTACCCTGCTTAATCATAAATCAACCGGAACGATCTTCGGTGAACCGGACAAGGCCCAAATTGAGATAGAGCTTCGCAATGCTCTGCTGTCCCGTAACCCATGTTCCGGAGAAATCCGTATTGGGGGTATTCTTTATCCAGGCCGGCCATAATTTTATCCCTGGTTACTTTAGCCAGAACAGAAGCTGCTGCTATGGAAAGGGAACGGTCGTCCCCCTTTTTTATTGCTTTTTGTTTGAAATTACAATCCCGGATCGTAAAACCACCGTCTACAAGGATGAAGTCAGGCAGCAGAGATAGTTTTTCTATCGCTCTCTTCATAGCCAACATAGCAGCAACATGGATATTCAACTGATCTATTTCCTGATGTGAAGCACTGCCAATGCCGTAACATCCGGCATTGAAGACAATCTGGTCAAATATTTTTTCACGGGCAGCCGCTGAAAGCTGCTTTGAATCTTTTAAATCACTGATCACCTGGTCCGGATTGAGAATAACTGCCGCAGCCACAACCGGCCCAGCCAAAGGACCGCGTCCAGCCTCATCTACGCCGGCTATAGCTTCAAAACCTGCATTCTGTAATTGTCGCTCTTCAGAAAGCATATTTTGCAGGCGGGCTTCTTCCCGCAGGCGGAGCTCTTTTTGCTTATAAAAACGTCTGAGCAGTGCTTTTGCGCCACTCCGGTTGTCTGATTCAAGCATCTTTGCCTCTGCGGCGGATAACTCTTCCCGTTCGCTCAGAAATTCCGTCAACTCTGCGATGGTCATCTGCTCAAACGACATATCAAGATCTCCTTAATTTTGGACCACTAAAGCTTCTGATCAGAAAAGCGGCCTGAAAATTTATTTTATTATATTGGGTGGTTCTTCTAATGTAATCCTGCCTAACGAGCCATTCTGGAAATCCCTCAACAAGATTGCAGCCGTTCTTTCTAGGTCCAGCTTTCCTTCAGACTGCAGGCAGCCCTGGGATATTCCAAGCTGCTCAAAGATCTGTTCTGGCTCCGCGATCTGCAAAGCAGGGTATCTTTTAAGCAGCAAATGGACTTTACCCTGGTTGACATATTGATTAAGCAACCACAGGGCATTTTCCTGCCTGTCAATTTGACCAACCGGCAATGCTCCCACAGCTGATAAAGGTTGGATCGTATCATCATTTATTTTGGGCCAGAGGATGCCTGGTGTGTCTAACAATTCCATGCCAGGCATGATCTTGATCCACTGTCTTCCTTTGGTGATGCCTGGCTGATTACCGGTTTTTGCGACCGATTTATGAACAAACAGGTTTATAACAGTAGATTTGCCGACATTGGGAATACCGACAAACATCATGCGCAAAGGTCGCTTTATCCTGGCAGGGGGCATATTATGCTTCTGATTTTTTAGGTAACCAAGCAGTTGGTTAATATATGTTTTTTTCTTAACACTAAAAGCCATGGCTTTTTTATCCTCACTCTCATAGAATAAACGCCATCGCTCAGTGATTTCATCTTCAGCCCGATCGGCTTTATGTAGTAATACTAAGTGTTTTTTGTTCTGCAGTAATTCAGAAAAAATTGGATTTCTGCTGCTTTTAGGAATACGGGCATCCAGTAATTCAAAAACCAGGTCAACAGACTTTAAATCCTGGCGCAGTTGATCAACTGCTTTGGACATACTTCCCGGGTACCATTGTCCCTTTGTCACGGTTTTTCAACCTCAGAATTAATGACCCGTGCCTCCCATGGGGGCCAGAATATAAGAAATGCCCGGCCTTTAAGATATTCTTCGGAAACAAAGCCCACACGCGGATCCCTGGAATCCATACTGTTTTGACGATAATCACCCAGTACAAACAGATAACCGGGTGGAACTTCCTTCTTTTCAAAGTCGTACATTTCCATATTTGAAGAAAGATACGGCTCTTCCAGAGTTTCACCATTGAGATAAACCCGGCTATCTTTGATTTCAACTTTATCGCCCTCTACTGCGACAACCCGTTTAATGAAGTCCCTGCCGGGTTCATACTCAAAAACAATAATATCTCCTATTTTAGGATCATCAAAATTGTAGACCAGTTTATTGACCATCAGGCGTTCTGTTTCAGCAAGGGTTGGTTCCATGGATCTACCCTCAACAACAAACACTTCAAACAAAAACATCCGGATCAATAAAGCAAGTATAACCGCAATCAGGATTGATCTTGTCCAATCCCACAGTTCACTCCATCTACTCAAATCAGATCATCCCCGTATTATAACTTATCGGCGTTCTCTGATACGTGCCGCCTTACCTTTGCGCTTCCGTAAATAATAGAGTTTCGCCCGCCGAACCCGGCCTTTTTTGACAACTTCAATCCGATCAACTGAAGGCGCGTGAATAGGAAAGACCCTTTCAACCCCGATACCGAATGATAACCGTCTGACAGTAAAAGTCTCTCTCATTCCGCTCCCCTGACGCCTGATTACTACCCCTTCGAATGCCTGGGTTCTCTCCCGGGCCCCTTCGATAACTTTAACATGTACTTTAACCGAGTCTCCGGGAATAAAATGCGGCAAATCAGTTCTCATATTTCGCTTTTCAACTTCTTTTACTAAATCCAACTTAAATACCTCCTTCACTCAGTGGATAATTATTGCATACATACTTACTTTTTAAGTCTCTTTATTTTTTATATTGTTCAATATAATTTCAACCTCCGGCATAAGAATTGACGTGTCCAATAAATCAGGACGCCGCTCATAGGTTCTTATAACCGACTGTTCTCTTCGCCAACGTGCTATTTCAGCATGATTCCCGGACATTAAAACCGGCGGCACTTCCATCCCCCGGTAGACAGGAGGACGTGTATAATGAGGATGCTCCAGCAATGGTTCTGTAAATGATTCATTCACTGAAGCCTCTTCTGCCAAAAAACCGGGTAATAATCGAACTACAGCATCAACCAGTACAGCAGATGCGAGTTCCCCACCGGTCAACACATAATCACCGATTGAAATCTCCTGATCCACTAAAGCACTGCGTACTCTTTCATCTACACCTTCATAACGTCCACAAATTAAGATTAAGTGCTTCTTACAACTCAGGTCATGGGCTAACTGCTGGTTGAATCGTTCCCCCTGGGGGGTCAACAGAATGACCCATGGATGTTCCTCATTTGCTTTAGCCTTAAGATCTTCCACTGCCTCAAAGAGCGGTTCCGGTTTTAATATCATGCCCTTACCTCCACCGTAAGGGGTATCATCCACCTGGTGGTGCCGGTCATGAGTATAATCCCTTAAATCAACCAGGCTAATTTCCACCAAACCCTGATCGATAGCCCTTTTAATCATACTTTCTTTAAAAGGACCTTCCAGAATCCCGGGGAAAATTGTAACCAGGTCAATCTTCATCTTAATCGGCTCCCTTATAAATCAAGCAATCCTTCCGGCAAATTAACAATCATAATCCCTGCAGATAAATCAATTTCTCTGACAAATTCTTTAACCGCCGGTATAAAGCTTTCCTTCTTTTCCTGGCCAGTTCTTTTAAGCAGGAGTTGATCATGACCACCGTTTGAAACAACATCGGTGATGTGACCCAATAATTCTCCATCTGTGCTGTAAACTTCCAGGCCAATCAACTGATCATGGTAATAAGCATCCTCCGGCAGAGAAACCCTTTCCTGCAGCGGAATCACAATATTGCTTTCCCGAAGCTTTTCAGCTTGAACCCTTGTATCAATACCCTGCAGTTTAATCAACCAGAAACGACCATGGATACTGGTTTTTTCCACAATATATTTTTTTCGCTCTGTTTCTAACTCCAGATGAACATCTTCCAGGTAGTGAACCCGTTCAGGGAAATCAGAAAATGGATAAACCTTGACCCGTCCATCAACACCATGTGGAGCTATAACTTTACCGATAACCGCTTCATTTTCACTCGACAATTTCAACAACTACCCGTTTATTTTCACTCGCTGCCGCTGCGTTGACAACTGTTCTGATAGCCTTGGCTATCCGTCCCTGCTTACCGATAACTTTTCCCATATCTTTTTCGGCAACCCGCAGCTCAAGGATTATTAATCGATCACTTTCAATCTCTTTAACATCTACCTGATCCGGCTCGTCAACTAAAGCTTTAGCCAAATGTTCCAGTAGCTGCTTCATTTAAACCGACCTCCCTGCAGAACTACTAACTCAAACCGGCTTTATTTAAAAGGGCCTTAACAGTATCCGAAGGCCTTGCTCCCTTTGAAAGCCATTGCTGAACCTTTTCTGCATCGACCTCAAACGTTGTCGGTTCGGTTGTAGGATTATAATAACCGATTTCTTCAATAAAGCGCCCGTCCCGAGGATAGCGATTATCTGCTACCACAATACGGTATGCAGGCTTTTTCTTCGCACCCATTCTCTTTAATCTTATGCGTACTGCCAATGATTTTCACCTCCATAATTTAACTAAACTCCTAATCTATGTTAACCGGAACAAACTATCCGGGTTGTCTTTAAAACGGAAATCTCTTCTTCATTTTTTTCATTTTTTTCGAAGCCCCTTTTTTATCTGCGCCTCCCATTTGTTTAAACATTTTCTGCATCTGGTTAAACTGATTGATCAGTCGATTGATATCCTGAACGGTAGTCCCGCTGCCCATGGCAATCCTGCGACGGCGGCTGCTGTTTAATATTGCAGGGTTTTGACGCTCACCCTTTGTCATCGACCCGATAATTGCTTCAACCCGCTTAAAGTTGTCTTCATTCATCGACATCTGTTTAACTTCTTTGGGAAGGTTGCCGGCTTCAGGCAGCATATTCATGATTTCTTCTAATGAGCCCATTCCGCGCAGCTGAGCGATTTGATCCTTGAAATCATCTAAAGTAAACTGCTGTTTACGCAACTTCTGTTCCATTTCTTTTGCTTTATCCTGGTCTATAGAAGCTTCCGCTTTGTCAATCAGGGAAAGAACATCGCCCATCCCCAAAATACGGGAAGCCATCCGGTCCGGGTAAAAAGGTTCAAGGGCATCTAGTTTTTCACCAACCCCGACATATTTTACAGGACATCCGGTCACTGCCCGGACTGATAAAGCCGCTCCACCGCGAGTATCTCCATCAAGTTTGGTTAAAATAACTCCACTTAATCCAAGTGCTTCCTGGAATGAAGACGCGGCATTAACTGCATCCTGTCCGGTCATCGCATCAACCACCAATAAAACTTCATCGGGGTTGATAGTGTTTTTTATCTCGGTAATTTCAGACATCATTTCATCATCTAGATGCAAACGTCCCGCCGTATCAATGATTGTGACGTCACAACCTTCGCGTTCAGCCATTTTTAAGCCCTCGCTGCATATTTTGACGGGATCTTCTTCTAAATTGCTGTAAGACTTAACACCGATTGATTCGGTAAGGACCTCCAACTGCTTAACCGCACCCGGGCGATAAATATCGGCAGCAACCAGGAAAGGGCTCCGTCCCTCACGCTTCAAATGAGAAGCCAGCTTAACAGCAGTAGTAGTCTTACCTGAACCCTGCAATCCGACCATCATGATTGAGGTTTGCCCCCTGGTGAAACTAAGGGTGCTCTGATCCTGACCCATCAACCTGGTCATCTCTTCATTAACAATTTTCACAACCTGCTGACCGGGAGTAAGGCTGCTCATAACTTCGTGCCCGACTGCTCTCTCACGCACTGCAGCCACGAAATCCTTAACCACTTTGAAGTTTACGTCAGCTTCCAGTAAAGCTAACCTGATTTCCCGCATCGCCGCGTCCACATCTTTTTCATTCAACTTACCTTTGCCTTTGAGCCGGCGAAGCGTATTCTGCAGTTTTTCACCCAGGTTTGAAAACATAATATAATTTCACTCCTACTGTTCGCTGCTGGAGCGAAGATCTGCGATTATCTTTTGCAA
>Ga0207421_10002502_pt1 | contig 22731 bp, 22 predicted proteins | sample SodLakKL_010_SED_4_FD_187542 | JGI IMG/M metagenome (GOLD analysis project Ga0207421, IMG submission 187542) | Alkaline sediment microbial communities from Lake Tanatar, Kulunda Steppe, Russia - 8KL_010_SED (SPAdes) (version 2) | ecosystem: Environmental > Aquatic > Non-marine Saline and...
CAGTAAGGAGCCGACATGACCCGCTATCTGCTGCCCCGGAAGTGCGAAGCCACGGACGAGGTCTGTGAGGACTGTGACGGTGACCCGTTGACGTGCCTTGTCCGGTTCACCGAAGACGCCGGCCTGTACGACGACAACGACTACGAGGGTCGGTAACGCCAGCTATTACTCTAAAGGAGTAAATATATGTCTAGCGAAGTAGGTTTAGGACGCCATTACTCACGCGATGAGCGTGACAATAAGTTTTTGACTGCACGCTATTTACTTAATCGTAAGTTTCCTAGGATAAGAGCACACCGTTATTGGAATAGCAACCGTTGGTGGGGTGATCAGGGGGGTACTTCTCAATGTGTAGTATACTCTTGGGCACATTGTATTGAACGTCCTAATACTACTATCACACCTTGGAGGTCTGAAGGAGGGCATGAGCTTAGTTGGGGGTCATGGAGGTTTACAGGACAGCAGCCTCTCATCAACTTAGATGAAGCTTATAATTGGGCACAGCGTAATGACGAATGGCCCGGTACTGACTACGATGGGACTTCTGTTCGTGCAGGCGCTAAGTACTTGCATAAGCATGGTCATATTGAGAGCTATACTTGGGCTTATGATGTCTATACAGTAGTACATGCTGTGAACACAGTAAGCCCTGTAGTAGCAGGTACCTTATGGACTATAGATATGTTCGTACCAGACAAGCACGGCTTCATTGAACCCACAGGTGACTCTGTAGGAGGACACGCTTACTTAATTGATGGAGTCAGCAACCGTAATAAGTTCTTCCGTATCAAGAATTCATGGGGTAAGAATTGGGGACGCGGAGGATTTGCTCGCATTACATTCGATAACTTTGACAAGCTACTCCTCGCTCATGGAGAAGCGTGTCTACCTATCTTCAGAGCTACTTAGGAGCAGCTAAATGTTTAAGCATACAATAAGGCTTATGCATGATAGAGAACCATTAACTAGTAGGCTAGATAAGGCTGATTCTGATTCAGATATTGAAATTAATGTTCAGTCAATGGATTTACAAGCAGCTTGGGAGGAATTACTTACCCGTATGCCGACTGATTTATATGAAGCGCTTAGGAGGGCAATGCCTACATGACAACCTATAGAACGAGCGAACGTATTACGTTTAAAAAGTGCCGCAGACTGTGGGACTACACCTCTCAGAACCGTATGGCACTCGAACCTACCCGTATGGACAACAACTTATCGTTCGGCATCGCCGTACACGTAGGACTGGAGGCTTATTACAACCCTGACACTTGGGACTACCTTGATGACAAGAGCAAGGCTGAAGTAGCAGTAGCTAAGTTTGTAGAAGAAATGACGCGGCAGCTTAAAGAGGAGAAGAAGGCTAACCTTGGCTCAGTGACCACAGAGCGCCAGCAGCAGTTTGATGAGTACATCGAACTTGGTACTGGAATGCTACGGCATTACGGCGAGTGGGCACCTGAGCGTGACCGTGAGTTGGGCCTCATCCCTGTGGCAGTAGAAGAGGCTATCAAGGTACCTATTGGAGAAGTTAACGGAGAGACTATATACTACCAGGCTCGCATAGACATGGTAGCGCGGCATGGCGACGGCTCTCTGTGGTTATGGGACCACAAGACAGCTGCGTATATGTCTACGGACTATGGCTACTTAGACCTTGACACTCAGATTAGCTCTTACTTCTGGATCTATGAGCAAGCCTTTGGTGAATTGCCAAAGGGTATGATGTATAATGAGCTTATCAAGAAGGTACCAGGACCCCCAAAGCAGCTAAAGAATGGTACGTTGAGTCAGGACAAACGGCAAAACACTACTTTCGCTTTATACGTTAAAGAGATTGACCGGCTGGGGCTTGACAACGAGCCGTACGGTGCTATGCTTGATTACCTGGCCTCTAAAGAGGAAGACTACTTCAATAGAGTTAAGGTCACACGCAGTATAGCTGAGATAGAAGCACAAGCACAGTACATTAGGGCTGAAATCGTAGATATGCTCTACGACCCAGCCATCTACCCAAACCCTAGTAAGCTCTATTGCAATCGGTGTGAGTTTCGTACTCCCTGCACCATTCGTAATGAGGGCGGCGATGACTCATTCCTCTTAGACGATAGAGCGCTCTATAGAGAGCGTGAAAGTGAGGAAGTAACCGTTGAGTAAAGTCAGCGAACTTTTAGACGGCGAGGAACCGCAAGCTAAGCCTAGAGATATAGCAGGCTTTCCTATCGTGTCAGTAGGCACTATGGAAAAGTATGTCAATATCCTTATCTATGGAGAGCCCGGTGTAGGTAAGACGGTTCTCGCTGGCTCTGCTGCGGCTGTAGACGCAATGGCTCCGGTCCTCCTGCTGGATATAGAGGGCGGAACCATGAGCCTCGCAGATACCTACGCCAACGTCGATGTCATCCGTGTGCTCCACTGGCGCGATTTGCAAAAGATTTACGACAAGTTGCTCAGTGGTGACCACGAGTATAAGACCATCATTCTTGATTCGCTCACAGAGGCTCAGAAGCTGTCTATGGGTGACATTATGAAGAGGGTAGCAAAGGAGGACCCAGACCTAGACCCTGACATTCCTACCATGCGAGCATGGGGTAAGAACATCGAGCAGATGAGGAAGTTTACCCGTGCGCTGCGTGATCTACCTGTAAATGTAATCTACACAGCACTCGTAGACAGTGAGAAGGACAACCGAGGTAAGACTGTAGCTCGTCCTAGCTTCCAAGGGAAGTTGAAGGGTGAGGTACCAGGCTTCATGGACATTGTAGCTTACTACTACATCAGGCAGGTTGGCGATAATCTTAAGCGCATCCTGCTGACGCAGCAGACAGACACTACCATAGCAAAGGACAGGAGCAACAAGCTGCCCAAGTTGATGGAAGACCCAACGATGCAAGAAATCTACTCAGCAATCATCACTAAGGAGAGCAACTGATGGTACGCATTAACTTCGCAGAGGTAGAGGACAGCCCACAGCTTCCCGCAGGGAAGTACCACTTCGCTATTACTGATGGCGAGGTACGTGAAACCAGTGACACTAGTAAGCACCCAGGTAATGATTTCTGGAGCTTGGAGCTGACTGTACAGGACGGTGAGCAGCAGGGCCGTAAGCAGTACATGTCAATTATGCTGCCCCCGTACGAAGTCTTTACTCTTGCTCGTTTGATGAGGGTTACTGTCGGACAGCATGAGTACACTGAAGACCAGCTTGCGTCTGGTGAGTTCGATGTAGAACTTGACGACCTTATGGGCCTTGAGTTTGTAGCTTCTGTTCGCCCACAGAAGGGCAACACTGACTACAATGAGGTTCGTAACATCAAGGCTTTCGACCCGGAAGACTGGGAAGACGCTGACCTGCTTCCGTGACATAGTGTAAGCCGTGTGGTGGTTGAGCCGTCAGTAACGAGCGCTGAGTTGGAAGCCCCCAACACCGACGGTCGATAAGCGCTGACCACCACACCTACTAGGTCGGCGGAGGTAGGTGTGAAACGGGTAACTAACGAGGAATTTTTCCGATTCCTGTTTGGAGAGGAAGAAGGTTACCTGTGCATTGTAGAGATAAGTAGGAACACGCAGAAGGTTAAGTCAAACAAGAAAGTTAAGCAGCACTTCTACATGTACCCACAGGAGCTTCCAAAGGTATTAGAACTTGTAGAAGCAATGAAGGCGCAAGTGGACCTTTACTTCGCTCCATTCTTGTTGACTGAGCCTAAGCGTAAGAAAGCCTTTATCACTGATACTCCTACAGCGTGGGCTGACGGTGACCTTTGTCCCATTGAGTCACTTAAGCTAGAGCCCAGCGTTATTGTACGTAGCTCAAAGAGCGAAGACCAAGAGAAGTTTCACTTCTACTGGAAGTTCGATGAGCTACAACCGTCTGACGTAGGTGAGTCAATAAGCAAGCGGATTGCTTACACTCACGAAGCAGATGGCATGGACGTCAGTGGTTGGGACCTAACGCAGTTACTGCGTATTCCTAATACCTATAATCACAAGTATACCCCTCCAGTACAGGTTAGTCCTGCACTTCTTACAGAAGGATCTGTATACGCACCAGAGCATTTTGATAGTCCCTACCCGGAAGTAAATGGTCAAGTAGACTATGTTGAGGTAGAGTCAATTGACTTGCCTGACGAGTCTGCAAGGCAGTTGCTATCTAGGTATAAGAATGCACTGTCACCACGAGCCATAGACCTGTTCGTAGAGGTACCACTTAATAACTGGTCATCACCTCTATACGAACTACAATGCACGCTGTTTGAAGCTGGACTCTCTAAGGAAGAGGTCTTTGTTATAGCTAACGAAGCAGCATGTAATAAGTATGCTAGGGATAACAGACCGCAGGCCCACCTGTGGAAAGAGATTCAAAAGGTCTATGCACAAGTACAAGCAAAGCAGGAAGCACCACCGGAGGACGATTCTGATTTAACAGAGAGTATAGAGCGTCCTCCTATCTTACTTACAGAGGAAGAGGTAGAGCTAGTCCGTAAGGATAGAACCTTTATAGAAGACTATACGGATTGGGCTAAGGGGCTAGGCGACGCTGCTACTCAGTATCACCCTGTGGGAGCATTCGTGATACTCAGTAGTCTTATGTCAGGTACAGTACGTATCCCTACCTCATTCGGCACCCTAATACCTAACCTGTGGTTCTTGATTCTCGCCGACACTACTCTTACACGTAAGTCTACAGCTATGGATATAGCTATGGATTTGCTGCTAGAGATAGACGACGACATCATGCTTGCCACAGATGGGTCTATTGAGGGCTTGATGACGGCTATGGGTACACGTCCTGGTCGGCCTAGTATCTTTCTGCGCGATGAGGTAACGGGACTCATCGACTCTATTTCTAAGAAAGAGTACATGGCTGGCATGATGGAGATGCTGACCAAGATGTATGATGGTCGCCCTATGAAACGTATTCTTCGTAGGGAGACTATCAATGTTATTGATCCCCGCTTGATTTTCTTTGGTGGGGGCATCCGTAATAAAATGATGGATATTCTTGACTATCAACATATCTCATCTGGCTTTCTACCCCGCTTCATCTTCGTGACAGCAGAGTCAGACATAACGAAGCTAAAGCCTATTGGTCCCCCTACTACTGAGGGACAAGAGGAACGTGAGGCTCTAATAGAGTATTTAGATAAGCTGTATGATAAGTACAACTACAAGCCTGTTCGTTCTTCTAGTACCAGTAGTAAGGTTAGCTTTCCTAAGCACTGGCCTGTCCAGTTAACAGAGGAAGCATGGTACCTCTATAATTCATTTGAGGTCAAGCTACTCGACCATGCTATGAAGTCTATAGATCCTTCTATTATGACTCCTATGATGGACCGCTTGGCAAAGAGTGGATTGAAGGCCGCTGCTTTGTTAGCCGCTAGTAAGCTACCAGAAGAGAAGATTGTAGTAGAGAAGATAGACATACTACATGCTTTCTACTACATCGAGCAGTGGGTCAAGCACACTATCTACATCATCAACAATATAGGCAAGTCTCACGATGAGAAACTGATTCAAAAGCTCTTTGACACTATCAACGGAAACCCAGGCATTCTCCGTAGTGAGATAATGCGTCGTAACTATATGTCGGCTCGTGACGCTGAGCAGATTTTCCTTACTATGGAGCAGCGTGGACTAATCAGACGAGAAAAGAAAGGTGGGCGCGGTGAGCGAATTTACCCCTCAACAAGAAGATAACATCGAAGTTTCATTGGCTAATCTTAATGAACGTGTAAGTGCAGCAGCTTCTGAATATCTTAGCTATCTAGAGTCTGACCCCGAAAGTGATGTTATCTCTAACCTACAGGATGCTCTAGTAGATATGATTGCTATAGGTACTGTGGCATATACAGCTCTTGATAAGTTAGCTGGGTTGAAGGAGCAGGAACAGTGATTCACAAGACACTATCTACATATCAAGCTAACCTACCTTACGACGACAACCAAGAGCACCCTGATGGGGACCTGTGGCTTATCAGTGAAGAAGACTGGCCGCAAGTACCTTATGGCGTGAACTTAGAGGAAGCGACCACAGGGCGAGTCGTTAAGCATACTCAGCACACTGGCACACCTCACCTAAAATTAGGCATTAGAGGTTATCATGGCGACTGAGCGGTAAAGTCTGTGACGACCCAGCACCCTGTGGACCCCCTCCTACCCCCAGCTTCGACGGGGAGCCCGTCAGGTCGCGCAGGAGCGCGCGAGGGGGCAGCCCATAGCATCACACCACCTACCCCGCTATCTCACGGCAGGCGCGAGCTGACAGGGCCGCGCGCAGCACTAGTAAGGGATTCAGTATGGTAAAACGACATCACCCCGAAGCTAAATGCGAAGAATGCCCTTTATATACAGTAGGCAAGTATGTACCCACAAACTATCAGGGTAACAAAACTGCTGAGTACGTATTAGTTGGAGAAGCACCTGGCGGTATGGAAGCTAAAGTAGGTAAACCATTTGTAGGTATGAGTGGTAAGCTGCTTGATGCTACGCTAGAAGAAGCAAGTATAGACAAGAGTAAAGCTGTATTAACTAATACCTGCCTGTGCCGTCCTCCTGCTAATGAGACTCCTACCCCCGCTAGCGTGAAAGCGTGTAAGCCTGCGCTTAAATCACTTTTAGAAGAGGTTAAGCCAAAGTACGTTGTAGCTATGGGTAACACTGCTGCTAGCGCGTTGCTCAACCGTAGCACACGTATCACTAGGGACCGTGTGGGGCCACCAAAAGATGTAGGCAAACCTTATAAGCTAATTCCCACAGTCCACCCAGCAGCTACTCTACGGAATCCTAACCTGTTCCCTATGCTCGCTGCGGATTTAAAGAAACTGAAGCCAGGAGCAACGAAGCAATGGAACCCGCCTGTCTATAAGGTGTATGACGATGAAGCTACAGCGTGTAGGGCGATTGCCCAGCTTCGTACAGCTAAGTCTTATGACACATTGGTTGTGGACCTTGAAGTTGGAGAAGAAAAAGACGACTCGTTCGGTCACCCTAATACGCTTCTTGCCGTCGGTATCGCATACAAGGATGACACAGCTATTGTAATTGGAGCCAATGCAGTCAAGAGCCGTCGTGTGCGGAAGGCTCTGTCTGATCTATTCTACAATAAGCAACTAGTCTGTCATAATGGGAAGTATGACCTTGGTGTGCTGTACCGTATGGGCTTCGGCACGTTTAAGTTGTATCGTGACACCATGCTCATGGCATATACCATTGACGAAGTACCTGGCACGAAGGGTCTTAAGTACTTAGCCAAAGAACTACTTGGTGCTCCCGATTGGGATGAAGAGATTAAGCAATACACCACAGGCAAAGACGGCAGTTGGGATAAGATTCCCAAAGACATTCTGTACAAGTACAATGCATATGACGTTAACTGTACTTGGGACCTGCTTCATTTACTGCCCAATCAGATGGACGGGAATGACTGGCAGCTACATGACTTCCTATGTAGAGCTAGCGATGCTCTTATGCTTATTGAGTCTGATGGTATCTATATCGACCAAGAGGAGCTAGAGCGTCTGTCTGTGGAGATGGAGTATAAGATTGAAGACGCCAAGAAGGAGCTACAGGAGTTTGCAGGCGAGTACATCAATAAGCTTACTCCAAAGCAACGTGAGCTTGTTGAAAAAGGTGGGGGCTTTAACCCCAACAGCCCCTTACAAGTTGCGGGCTTACTTAAGGCAATCAGCAGTATTACTTTTGTCACCACAGATGCAGAACAGCTTACGAAGCTACTCAATAAAGTACCACCACTAAGTACATTTGCAAAGCAGATGCTGTACTACCGCAAGATAACCAAACTATACGGTACCTACGTCAAAGGCACCACAGAGAGGATTGACGAGGATGGGCGGGTACGAACAAGTTACTTGCTGCATGGTACGGAAACTGGGAGGCTATCTGCCAGAAATCCAAATGTGCAAAACGTGCCTCGCACTAGTGAGTACGGAAACATTAGGAAGGTCTATGCGGCTGCACCTGGGAACAAGTTTATCTACGCAGATTACTCCAACATCGAAGGACGAGTAGTAGCAGTACTAAGTGGTGATAAGAAAATGATTGAGCTGATGAATGACCCTAAGTCGGACATTCACAGTACTGTAGCTGAGTCTATCTTTGGGGCTGACTTTACAAAGGACAACAGGTTCATTGCTAAGAGTGTTGTACACGGAGCTAACTATGCTCGTACTGCACATGGTATAGCAGAAGGCTTAGGTATCCGTGTGGGAGAGGCTACAAAGGTCTACAACGGATACCACAATCTGTTTCCTAACGTCAAGCCGTGGCACGCAGCTATCAAGCACCAAGTAATCAATACAGATGAGGTACTTATTACCCCCTTTGGACGCAAGCGTAGGTTTGCTCTGATTGTCCCTGACAACATTGAGGATGTCTACAAAGAGGGCTTAGCCTTTCAGCCACAGAGCATCGCTAGTGACATCTGCCTGCGTGCAGCAGTACAGCTAAAGGAAGAGGGCTTCGCTGTCAGGCTATTAGTCCACGACGGTATCGGTATTGAGGTCCCTGTGGACGAGGTTGAGCAGGCCGTTCCACGTATCCGTGAGGTCATGGAGCAGTCAGGTAGGGAGTTCACTACCGTCGTGCCGTTCTACGTAGACATCAATGTCGGCGATAGCTGGGGAGAGGTAGACTGATGTACATAGCATTTGACCCTGGAGGCACTACAGGTGTCTGTGAGCTAGACCCTTTTAACTATGAAAAGATACGCTCGTTCAATATCACTAGCGACGATATACAATTGTTCGTGTGGGACACACTGAATATAGTAAAGCCCAGTACTATCATCTACGAGCGGTTCGATTATAGGCCGTATCAAAAGACAGCAGACCTGACTCCTGTGGAAGTAATAGGTGTTATTAAGCTTTATGCTCAAGAGCACCTTGATATAACACTTGTTCCACAGCAGCAGTTGAAAGGTGACAAGGGCTTCTGGACCGACGACAAGTTAAAAGCCCTTGACCTGTACCACAGTGGAGAGCACGGCCACTCGAACGACGCGGTCCGGCAGATGCTCTACTACGTGACGTTCACGCTGGGGGACCGCTACTTCGTGAATAGACTCACAGACTGAGTATGCTTTCGTTTTAGTTATGCGATAAGAGAATAAGCAAGGGCCAGGCCGCCAGCACCCTAGGGGCACCGAAGGGAGGCGCGACCTGGCCCTTGTTTATTCTCCATCAACATCAGATATCGGCCCAGCAAGACCATACTTGCGTAGCTTTTCATCTATGATTGTGTGTTGTTGGTAAGACCACTGCCTATGGCTTTCTAGGTCTTCACCCAACCTTTCTACAATTATCTGTATACCATTAAGCTTTTGACGCATAGAGTTGTTATTGTCTGAAGTAAGCTCCTTCAGTATCTCTTCTTGCTTACTTTTCAGTTGTTCAATGTCATATGTAGCTGGAGCTAGTACAACTTCTTGATGCTTCTTGCTAACCCACGTCAGTCCTGTTATTAATTTTATAGCAAGTAATATGAAAGCAGTAAGAGCGCCAGAGATAGCTCCAATGAGTATTATCCATTCTACTATAGGTGAAAAGTCTAACTCTGGCATCTTATCCTCACTCCTCAGCGGTCACGTTGAACTTTGTAGGCATCTTCACGTCAGCCTTTACAGCCGTGCGGCCAGTAGCTATCTGACCAAGTGCAGCGTTCGTCTGCCACGTACGAGTACGGATGGTAGTCTTGCCATCAGCAGCAGGAGCATCCCTACCCTCACATAGCTCTTTGTAGACTGCTTCTAGCATCTGTTCTTGCCTTGGCGTGAGAGCCACGTCAGGCTCCTTTATAGTAGTATTGTGGTACTTACGAATCTCTCTGCGAAGTTGGTCGCCGGGGCACGTAGTACTAGTAAAGTTGCTGTGTGGGCGTACTTCTCGACCAGCATTGCCATTAGTACGAGCCTCTACTATGCACCACATTAGTGCTGATAGGGCATCCTTACTAACAGTCTGTCCTTCGCCACCTATCCACACGAAGGCGTAGAACCTATTGTTGCCGTCTGTAGTACCTTGTGCAGCAGTACGTACTCCAAACCCTCTTCCAGCAAAGACGTAGCCGTGATTACAGAATCCCATAGTGTAGGCTATGTCAACCCAACCACGGGTTTCCATGTGGAATCTCTGCCACGCTTGCCATGTAGCAATGCAACCTGCATGAGTATTTATATTCTGTCTGCCCCCTCCCCAATGCACAGCACAGCCGCCACGGTAAGGCATGATGTTACGGCTGAATGAGTTGGGCCTAACCAGTCCAGCCTGCGTTCTGGTGATAAAGCCCTTCATGGTCTACTCCAGCGTCTTCGGGTTCTGCATACTGTAGCTCCGGTATGTCTAGCTGTTGCCATTCAGGCTCTCCCCAACTATCTACATCAGGCATCGTCGTCATCCTTGTTAGGAGTCTGATATACACCGAAAGTAGTAAGCAATACTAGACCTATGACTTGCCACTGATGAGTAACGTCGATACCTGTATCGACTCCTAACCAGTTAGCAAGAGCTGCGACCAACAACAAAGCAAAAGCTACGATGGCCTTCGCATATGGCTGCAATGCAGTTAGCATGATAGCCTCCTTTATGATGCCAATTTGCCTAACACTATAATGTCAGGCCCGTTTACTATAGCCCACACAGTATCCCCTACACTAGGGCTATAAGTGTCTAAGTAACGAACCTCAGTTACTAAATCGTAGTCTTGTACTGTGATAGTGCCTAATTGCACACTGTTTACTAAATACTGCCTTAGAATTAGTCTATCTGAAAAGCGTTTAGTTTGTCTATCTAGAGCTTCAATAAAGTCCATTAGACTCTGCCCTCACGCATAGTAAAATTCATTGACCCGTTGTATTCTAATGGAACGTTAAATTTGTCTAATACGTATCTAGAAGAAAGCTTACTTCTAATACGGCTTAATTTAATTATGTCCCCCGCTTCATGTGCTGGATTTACAGTTACTATAACTCGCATTGTTTCTGTAGTACCTGTAACCTGCCGTAGTCTAGCCTTAGCAACTTCTTCTGCTTGCTCTACTGTACTTACGTAGTTAGAAATTAAAAAGGTAGGTACCATTCCATAAGGACTAGAGCCTGGAGGGTCGCCTACATACGTAGGTGAGGTTGGGTCTTCATCCATAGCTGTGTATTGTACAGGCTCTTCGTTAGTTGTAGACTCTCCTCTAACAATTACTGTGTTGAAAGTGTTTTCTATACTCAGACGTCTTGTATTGTAAAGCATAGTAGACGTAGGGCCTTCTTGATAGTGCCACACTGTAGGGCCTGTACTAACGTTAGGTACAGGTCTTAGAGTAACTATTCCGTTAAGGTTAAAGTATAATTCGTGGCCGATAGAGCTTGCCATCTCACGAGCATACTTCCACCTATCGCCTCCAGCAAGGTCCCCTGAAGACCCAAATACTAATTGTGGAGTTACAAAGTTTATTGGCGGAAAGTTATATAAAAGTCCTGGTACTCCATCTTCTATAATACCTTTTATAGCAGTAGCATAATTAGTACCCATAGGTACAACGTAGTTCTGAAGTAACCTAGCACGTTCTACTAATCTTGCCCGGTCAAACAAACTTAACTCTATAGACAAACTATCTACGTTGTCTTCTATGTTAGTGTCAAATATACGAAACACACCTAATGGTACTAATTCTTGCGTACCATCGTTAAATTTTATTCCTCTATACAGACGTATTTCATTATTAGAAAGTGGGTGCAGTAAGGAATTAAAGTCATTTCTGCTAGGTACTTTGTCTCCGTCTTTACAAACTAACTTAACTCTAGCTCGCCTTCTAGTAGAACTAGAAGAGTCTACACTAACATTACCGGATACAATGTTTAATTGATCTGTTATTAGTTCGTTGCCAGATAAGACCTCAGCCTTATATACAATCTTATGTGATTGCTGTACATAAGATTTAAACTTGTCGCTGATGTTATACATTAAATGGGTCCGCTTGCTCGATCACTTCAATAGTAAATAATTGGTAATCATCTATAGTATTGACTACTGTCTGTCTAGTATTCTTACCAAAAGCGAAGTACCATTGACGCATAGGAGACTGTAGCAATAAAGTCTTCTGCCTATTTATAAAGTCTAATAGCTTTTCTCGTTGTTCTTTACCTATAGTTTGTATAGTTATAGAGAATTCATCTAACCTTACTACATCACGTATTATGACTTTATCTTTTCGGCCTAGTGCAGTAAACTCTGCCATATCTTCATGTATAGTAATGTTTAAATCAGAGCTACCATCTACAAACACTTCCATCATATCTATAGAAGTATCTGGATCTTTAATAAACCACTTATTATAATATACTGTTACTGTTTGCATATTACTAGAAGTAGTAGTACCATTGACTGCGAATGCTATTACTATGTATTCATACGTAACGCCACTTGCTACTTGATAATCAATAAACATACTGTTTATTGGGAATTCATCAACTAAAATAGCCCAATCAGTATCACCAATTACTCTTCTACGAATACTGTTGTATTGAACTATTGGCTGATTTATTTCAGGGTCAGAGTCAGGGTTTTGTATATAAAGTAAGGTAAAGCCTCTATCACTATCAGTATTTGCAGAAATTATAGGCGTTGGAGCTTTAGTATAGGTAACTTCGACGCGAATTTCAGCCCAAGGTGACCACAGACCGTCATTACGAATTCGCCATCTAATCCACTCAAAACGATTATTGACTGGAAACTCTACTATAGCAGAGCGAGCACTACTACTTTCTACTATACCACTATCCCAGTAGACAGTATTAATATCAATGCTGCCGGCGTTGTCTGCTACTCTTTGCCCTTGATAAGCCTCTTGCTCACTAGCAGACCATTCAACTACTTGTGTTTCATCCCCAATAATACTGTTATTTGCATGAGAAGTTATAGTGGGAGCGCCAGGTACTTCAGCAGCAGTAAATATTTCGTATTCAGACCAAGGACCTTCTAAGCCAGAAGCGTCATAGGTCTTAACTCTCCAGCTATGCTGTCCGACAGTAAAAGTATTGGCAGAGATAGTTCTCTGAGTCGATGTACTATTTACGTCCCAAGAATAAACTATGGTACTCTCGCTATTTAGTACCTCACCTCTAGACCTAGATTGAGTGTCCCCAGAGTCAGGGTCATTAAACTGCCATTTAAATACCTGGGACTGTTCTAAATTAATACTGGCATTGTCAATAGGAGATAAAAGCGTAGGAGTATTTGGAGGGCTATTTAATGTATCAATATAAAAGTTATCTAGTGACTGCCCATTTAAGTCTGAGGTAGCTCGACCTATACCATGCTTATTAACATTTATATGAGCTGAAGAAGTAGCTGAGATAGACGCACTGGTAGAACCATTTACAAATACTTGTAAAGACGTACCAACAGCTAGTAAACGTAAGCTGCTAGGGCTTGCAGTAGTAATGCCAAGCTGACTTACAGTACCGTTTACACATTGTTCAAGTATAGCTCGTCTATGAGTTGAAGTGGTAGAAATCCAAGTTTGTCTAGTCTCTCCTGTCAAGTAGGTACCACCAACTAGTCGATAACCGTGAGTGTGGCTTCCCCACGTCGAGGTTCCATCTGAAGTTGAGTGGGCATGGAACCACCCGAATTCACACTGAGAAAACGAAGGAGCAGTGGTATTTGAAGTACTCCACTTCGTTGCAATTTGAGTGTTACCTGAAAAAGCATTTACTAGTGCATCTGTATGGGTCTGTCCACAGTCTGTCGGATACCCGTGCTGGTAGCCTCGTGCCCACTCGTACTCAGTTATGTAGAACCCACTAGTTGTAGTAAACCGACGTACTCTAACTCGAATCCAATTGTCTTCATCAGTTACACGAGCATAAACTGCGTCACCACCATTACTACTGGTAGTACAACGAACGTCTGCGTCCCCGGTAGGGGTAGTGATAGCAGATATAGGATTTAATGATCTACTTGTACTAGTATAAGCTCTATTACTAAGAATTCTCCAAGAGCCGTTAATAGTTTCCCACGCAGGGCCGCCAGGTATAGTACCTAGCCCAGAGCCTTCTGGTGTATCAGCTCTGTTAAAGTCGTCAGTGTAAATTGTCATGCTACAACCGCCCACAGAGCAGGAACGTTAGGCGGCTCCCATCCAACTTGTGTGGTGTGGCCTTGTAAACATTCGTACTTAATGCTATCATACAAGCGTACATCGCCGGGTACCACATCCTCTCCTGCGATCCATTGAGGTACTTCAGATATTTCTAATTCTGGAAGAATCTCCCACAGTTGCATGAGAGACAGCACCTCTCCTAGATTCTGCCACACACCGTCAACGTTTTTTACTAAATTTACAGTCCAAACCCCTGTGGAGGACCTTCTTAAAACACGAAGTACTAAACCCTCTGAGTCTTCAAAGAACCAGCGTACAAAACCGTCTCCTACCTGTACATGTAGCGTAGTAAGACCGTCAACTAAAAGCGCATCATCTAAAACGTTTACTAAGACTGAGCGAGCTTCTTCCTCTGAAGCCTGTTGATTACTAAGCCACGTATCTCTAGCAGCTTCTCTAAGGCTCATCAGTCGCTCCTAATTCTATCAATAATCTCTTCAAAAGTCTTGTCTACGTAGTCTTGTACGTCCTGCATATTAGCACTATCAATGGGGCCGTTGAAGTTAAGTTCTACAGCACCCTTTTCTATAGTAATAGTATCGCCAGAGGGAAGCTGGTCTTTCCTAAATACGTACTCATTCTGTCCAGTCTTGTTAAATGCTAAGGTGAGGCCAGGGGGCAGTATCCCTCCCCTATCATAGACTCCGATACCCGCATTGCGAATCCTGTCAATAGCTGTACGTATCTCGTCTAGGGTTCTGCCTTCTCCACCTATAACTTCTAGTGCCAGCCTTCTCAAACGCGCGTGCTCAGTTTCATCGTCTGTAGCAATAGTGACTCGACGGTTCTTGAACATCTCTTTTATAAGTTTCATAACTTCGGGCAAGCCAGCCTCTAAAGCACTAGTATCGCGCTTTCTGTGGGCATGTGCTTCCATAACTTCGGGCTTAACACCCGATATTGTTCCCATAGCCTCCGTCAGTTGTCGCACGGAGTCTGTAGCTACTCCAACATGGTATGCTAAGTCGATAAAGAATTCCAACTGTTCTGGACCATGCATAGCTAATTGGTGGCCCGCGTCAACAACTCCTAACATTGCTTGCATAGCAGCAAGCTCTGCGTCAGCAAGGTTGTGCTTAGCGTCGCGCAATTCATCAGTAATTTCAGCTTGACGCTTCTGCAATTCAGCAAGCTCATTCTGAAGGTCTATGACCTCTTGAGTAGGAGCTGTAGAGTCTAGCTCAGCTTGAGTTAAGTTCTCACGAGCAATCTGTAGCTGAAGCTCTGCTATACGCTGTTCCTCGCTAAAGTACTTAGCATCCTTACGTATCTTATTAAGTTCCTCTGTACCCTGAGCTAGTTCAATCTCGGCTATGCGTAGCTCACGCGCTGTGGCAGCGGTTTGCCCAGCACCTTCCTCTGCCTCCTGAAGCGCCTGAAGAGCGTCTGCTAGCTCTTTCTGCGCCTTGAAGGTCATAAGTAGGGCCTGGACCTCATCCTCAATGCCAGGGGCCACAGCCTGTACTGTCGCCATATCTAAGCGGGCCGCAGTAACCCTAGCCTGAGCGGCAGCGATGTCAGCCTCAGAGCCTTGCACAGCGCCCTGTAGCTCTTTGTACTGCTGTGTAAGCTCTTCTACCCGCTGCTCCTGCCGAAGCTCAGCAAGCTCTTGATCCATAGCAGCCATGCCATTAAAGAACCTGCCATAGGCGTGCTCAGCGTCCCTAAGAGCTTGAGTAGCAGATATGATGTTGAGTTCCTGCTGAGCAGTAACTCTTTGCGCTTCTTCCATAGCACGATTTAAGTGCAAGTACGTACGCTCAATCTGGTCATTTAGAGTGATGTACTCATTGTTCAAGCTAACGATTCTGCGCTCTGCATTAGCTAGCTCATGCTGAGCTTGATTCTGTACTCGCATAGCGCCAATAGCGCCAATCATATCCCTTGTGGCAGCAATGTTGGTCTGTGTGGCTGTGGACAAGATGTGTTCGTACTTATCAACGAACCTATTAGCCCAATTGTCTAAATCGGCGCCCCCAGCAGTAAAAGTACCGCCACTACTAGTAGGCCAATCACTTATACCAACACTTCCACCTGTATTAAAATTGTTCAAGTTATCAAGGAAGTCCACACCAAGAGCGTCCACAGCAGAGCGGCGTAGTACATACTCGCCTCTCGTCAGCATGGCTAGGACGGTGTCTTCGTCAGGGCCACGACCGGGTATAATACCGCCCTTGTTTCTAAATCCTACAATATGTCCCATGCTATTGTATTGCGCTCTAGGAACAGCAGGCGGTTGTATAGCAGGCATCTTTGGAGTAACAGACTGTAACCCAAAGCCAAAGGACTCAGCTATTCCTACACCCATAGTACGAGCGTGCGCATTCAAAGAATCGCTTTGGTTGCCAAGCTGTGTACGCCAGTATTCTGCTGCACCTTCAGGGTCAAGGTGGTCACGTGTGGCAGCAGTAAACTCAATACCTATGTCCTTACCAATTTCCTTTGCTTGCTCAATTCCTACCCCTAAAGCTTCAGCAAGCTCTCGTACAGTAATCTCTCCCCCATTTTGTGCTATAATCCACATGGCAGACATAGCTGCTTCAAAGTTCTCTCCCATTATATCTCCCCCATTTGCAACGTAGGAGAGCATAAGACTCATCATAGAAGAGATTTCTTCGTTAGTAAGATTGCCATACTTTTCTGCTGTAAAAGCAACCCTCTCCATAACTATTTGCATTTCATCTATAGAAAGCTCCCCGCCCTGTTCTATGTACTCCGCTACAGCTTGCATCATACTTTCTATATGACCTGTTACAACCTCTCCATACCTGTCTGTGGTTAAGATTACTGCTTCGAGTATGTCGTTCCAACTATTATTGACGTCTTCGCCATAGTTGTCTATTAAGCTATGTACTCCGTCAAGCATCTCATCTATGTGGTCCCTTACTACCTCACTAGTAAGAGCAGCATTAAGTCGAATAGCTCTTAATATTTCTAAAAATTCATCTGGGTCAGCAGTAGCTAATACTGCCATAGCGTCAGGACCCGCATCACCCATAGCTAGTACAGCACCTATAACAGAAGTGAGGTCTTCAGTCATAAGGTCACTGTTGTTCCTGATAATAGTAGTCATATCAGTAAACATATCGCGTGTGGTATCGCGGCCGTCACTCATAGACGCCATCCACAGTTGAAGAGCATCATCGTGTTCGCGCAATGATTCTAAGGGCTCTTCTAAGCCTTCATTAACCTTAGAAAGTGCGTCGCTCCAAGCAGTACTGATAGAAGTCAGGTTCCCCAGTACATTGCCAAACTCTTGTGCAGCTTGGCTAGCCTCTATTAAGTTTTCTGTCAGCTCACCAGTCTCTTCATCTACAATACCAAGAGCTATAGCAGCTTGATGTAGCTCATCATTCATTAGTCCCATGCTGTCAAGTTGCTCTATAAGTACCTTTATAGCTTCTCTACGCCTGGCGGCCTCTAGCCTAGTAGCATCGTTAGACTTGTCGTGCATACCTAGGTAGTCAGCCATCAACTCGCCAAGACCACCACGGGCACGAAGCTCAGCTTGAACTTGCTCTAAATTCTCCCTACTAGCTTGCAAGTTCCTCTGCATCTCATTACGTACTGTAATAAGTGCGGCTCTTTCAGAGTAATGCTGCTGAGTACGCTCTGTGTGGCTCATAGCATTTATAGCGTCTATACGACTCTGAGTACGACGAATGAAACGTTCTTGGTCTGCTATGCCACTAGCACTTATCTCTAGGAACCTTTGCTGACTCAGCCCTGCGTCATGAATACTAGAAGTTAAACCTTCTTGTTCAATTCTAGTCTTCATTAACTCTGCACGAGCCCTACCTATATTCCTAGTGTAGTTAACAAAGTTGTCTACACTTTGGTCAATCTCGTCATTGTACCTTGATTGCGCTGCTACCATGTCAGAAACAAACTTGCGATTGTCTCTAACTTCCTTATTCATGAGGTAAACAACGCCTACAATAGCTCCAAGAGTAGCTAATATAGCTCCCATTGGAGTTAGAGCAAAAGCTTTCATAGCACCAGCAGTAGCTAATGTGCCCGTTTTAAGAGCAAGCATCTTTGTAGTTAATGTACCAGTTACAACTAATAGAGGCTTAAACCCTGACATATAAGCAACAGTGAAGAGTGCAATAGCAGTTGTTATTGCTGCTAACCTTCCTTCTGCTGTATTAAACCATTCTACTGCTGTACGTATAGCTTCTGATACAGCCTCCCAATTGTATGCTAGATAAATCAAGGCACCTACTACCGCCATTAATGCTACAGGAGTACCTAGTATAAACTTAAGTGCTGTCTGCCATGCAATACCCAACTGAGATACAATACCTACCATAAGTGTAATTGTACCTATAACTATAAGCATTATACCTGTTATAGCCATTGCAGCAGAGCTTAGAGCCAAAAACCTAACTACAGCTGTCTTAGTCTCTTCGCTTAGATCGCGGAACCACTGCATTAGAGCTTGTCCCGCTTCAACAAGCCTCATAACCACGGGTATAAGACGCTCACCAAGCTCCATTCGGAACACTTCTAATTGGTTCCTAAAGAGTTGAATTTGGTTCTGTGGCTCATTAAACATTATCTCATAGGCTCGCCGCATAGCGCCAGCGTTATTTTGTTGCTGCTCTACATGCCAAGTGAACCTATCGAAGTTTGTAAAGACGGTGTCGAAGAACCTACGAGCCTGGATACGGTAGCCAGCACCGCCAAATATGTCCCACATGGCCTGTGCGCGGCCAGGAGCAGTCATGTGGCCTATCTCATCGTTCATAGCAGACAGTATGTCAATGAGAGGCAGGAACTCGCCTCGTTGGTCCCGTATAGCTATCCCAAGGTCTTCCATACGAGTAATGACCCTGGGATGAGCGATAAGCTCTAAGGCTCGCGAAGCCGCTGTAGTAGCCATTTCTGCACTCAGACCCTGCCTGGTCAGGAATGCAAGCATCGCACCGCCAGTCTCAATCTCCTGGCCCGCACGCGCAAGGGCTGGAATCAGCTTACCTATGTTAGCAGAAAGCTGCTCGTAGGTGATAACACCACGACGTACAGTTTGGAACTGGAAGTCCTGCACTCTCTGTAAGTCTTGAAACTCTAAGTTCATACCATTCAAGATAGCAATGGTAGACCGGGCAGCTGCTTCGATGTTAGTGTTACCTGCCACAGCCTCTTTAGCGAAGCCTTCTAGCAGTTTCTGAGCTGTAGGAACATCTGCTCGCAGAGATGAGAAGATGAAGAACATTGTGCTGCCCATAGTATCCATAGCAGCAGGTATGTCTGTTCCTACTATCTGACCAATCCTAACTAGCCCTTCAATAGTAGCAGGAGTGTCATTCTGAATCTGTGTCATAGCGAGTGCCATACCATAACGGAATGACATAGCCTCTGTTGCCATACTGCTTAGAGAGGCAACTCCCTTACGACCAAAGGACGTTAAAGCTGCACCTGCAATGGTAGCAGCAATACCAATACCTAAGAGTCTAGCAGCAATTAACTGCTGCCTTTGTAAAGCAGCACGTTGTAGCTGAGCTTGTTCTTCATACCTTGCGCGCTCAGCAGCGCCCATCCTCTTTAGTGCAGCTTGGTGCTGTCTAGACTCCTCACCATAACGGCGACCAGCCTCTTTCAGCATATTGCGGTTGCGCGCTTCTCTATCTTGAACCTGCTTTACATAGGCATTGTGCCTATCTACCTCAGCTTGGCGTTCCCTACCTAAAGCAGCTATTCTGTCTTGAGTAGCACGCTCACTAGCTGTCTTAGCGTCATTAGCCGCATTTACCCTAGCATTTTTAGTTTGGTCTATAAGACGCTTATCGGCAGCATGAAATTCTTTTCTAGCATCAAGTTCTCGTTGAAGGTCACCCATAGCCTTTGCGTTACGGGCACTTTCTGCTCGCCACATATCTCCAATGCGACTAGCATATTGCCTCTGAGTTATCCTACCCTGCTCTAGTGCGTCGCTATACCTTCTAGCTCTTAAGTAAGCTTGATGAGACTCAGAATTAGTTCTAACTTGTTGAGCAGCTTGCTTACTTAATCCTTTAGTATACCTTGAAGTGGCATCAGATTGTCGTTCTAATTGATTAGTATAATCTTTAGCTACTTTAATAGCATTTTTTCGTGAAAAAAGTCCTGCTTGCATAGTAGTAAGATTTTCACGAATGACTTGATTGCGTTCTTTAAGTTGATTATATGCAGCCCTATTCCTTTCTGTATCTACTCTTAAAGCATCATTATTTGCTTTAGTAGCAGTAGTATGTGCCCTTGTTGCAGCAGTTACGTCATCCTGTAAAGTACGAGCGTAGTCTTTATGGCTTTGAGTAACTAGCTTACTTAAATGTGCGTTATTCTCTAAATTACGTTGGTGCGTTCTATATGCAGCAGAACTCTTACCTATAGCAGCTTCTTCACGAGCAAAAGACTTTGTTATAGAATCATTAATAGTTTTAGCATATCTAGTTGCAGCCTCTTGATTCTGCTGGATCATTCGATTCTGGTTCGCCATAGACCTATTCAACTTGGTTTGCAGTTGAGTGTCTACAGCCTGAATTGCCTTACCCAAAGCACCAAACGCACCGCCAACATTGCGAATCTCCCGTGACGCATAGTCACGAGCACGAATCATCAACAATACGTCACGGGAGGTAAGCGACATCAGCGCTTCTTTCTACTTTGGGCTTTCTCTTCCGCCTTGCGTTTTTGCTCTTCTTTCTTTTGACGCTCATGTTGTAGGTCTAGAACTATATTCATATGAAGCACTATCCAGTAGTCTTGGTCTAACAACCCTCCCTCATTAGGTAGTACTCCAAACCTATCACACATGTTTACTAGGTTAATGTACTCGTAGACTTTAGAGTTATCTACATGTTGGTCCCAAACTATAACTCTGTTAGCGTCTACTCTGAACTGTTCAAAGGGTCGTCATCGTCTGCCTTGTTAAACCCATTGTACTCGTCAATGAGGTCTGCAATCTCTTCACCCACAGTGGGGTCAAGATTAGCGAAGGTCTTAGAACTGCGGAAGTCAAGTTGGTGTCCGTTGTCGTCCTCAAGGTTGTGATCAACTATACAGATTTGGAATTCGTAACGAGTAACTACCTCGTTAGCCATCTCCATAATTGCCTCGGTATCCTTACCTTGCCCCTTCATGCTCATCTTGGAAATCATGTCACGACGCTTAAGGAACTCTCCATAACTCATCTTACGGAGTACGACGAAACCAGCCTCTTCTCCATCAGAAGACGGCAGCGTTTTAAGCTCGAAACGGTCAGTACGTGCAATATCTACAGTTGCTTTTGGCATTGTAGTGGCCTCCCTTTGGCCTATTCGTATTAGTACTAGCGAGAGTGCTGGCAGTCCTACTGGCTCAGCTAGGGCTACCAGCAACTCCCACAACTCAGTCAACTACTCAGTGACCTCGCCCTCAACGGGCTCAGCCTCTTCATCGTCGTCCGCGAGCAGTTCCTCACGGGTCTTACCAAGGAACTCCCCTTCGGGGCGATTACCAACGACTACGAAACCGTCAGCCTTAGCCTGCTTGACGTCAGGGCCGCGGACATCCTTCACTTCTTGCGTGTCTGGGTTGTAGACTTTAGGCATTAGCAGCTCTTTCTCTTAGTGAACCCCACAGGTCAGTGGGGGAGCGTTATTAAGCAGGAATAGTAACATCCTCTTCAGTCGTAATAGTAATCTTGTAGGAACCGTCAAGAGTCGTGTCATTTACACCAATGTACGTCGTGCTACTACGAACAAGGTCACCTACGCCGCTGAGGTTTACAGCGTAAGCATCAATAATAGCAGCAGCCATTTCGATAGAAAACTTATTATTAGCCGACTCGCTAAGAGCAACAGTTACTGACTGTTCAGTAAGAGTCTTAAAGATGTCGTATTCAGTGCGGTCATCAAAGTCTCGGTCAAGAGTAAGCTGTACGTCACGCTCACCGAACTTAATAAACTGAGCCCCAAGTACGTCCTTCAAGCGGTACTGAACCTCTCCGTTGTCGTTAATATCAAACGAGAAGTTGTCCGCGTCAAAGATTTGACTCTCAGTAGGAATCTGCAAGTTCCAAGTACCAGCACCAAACGGTACATCGTCAGTGTACGTAGGAGTAGCAGGAACGCTCACAGACTCTTCGGCAGTACCAAGAATATTGTACGTTACAGTAGCCATATCATTGTCAACACCAAAGTTCATGTTAGAAACAACGCAGCCAGTGTAGCCGAATGCTTCTGCACCCCTAACCACAGTGATACTCATAGTGTTATTAGCTAACGCACCGTGCGTAGGAGAAAACTCATACTCAAACGGCGTAGTAGCTACCGTCTGAGTTAAGTCACCTCGCGCGCACAACAGCATGTATGGCAGTACGTCCGTCAGAAGCTCGGACTCGATAGCTCCTTCTACGTTACCGTTACCCGGTACGGCACCAATAACGTCCGTAGTACCACGAATCACTCGACGCCAGTTAGTATTCTGAGTCCAAGTTACAGACTCACTCATAATAGGGAAGAACTTAGTAGGAGCTATGTACGTACCGCTAGTCGATTCAATGCCGATTCCAATAAAACCGGCAGCACCAATGGT
>Ga0207421_10002504_pt1 | contig 22720 bp, 26 predicted proteins | sample SodLakKL_010_SED_4_FD_187542 | JGI IMG/M metagenome (GOLD analysis project Ga0207421, IMG submission 187542) | Alkaline sediment microbial communities from Lake Tanatar, Kulunda Steppe, Russia - 8KL_010_SED (SPAdes) (version 2) | ecosystem: Environmental > Aquatic > Non-marine Saline and...
GCCATCAGTCGCTTTCAGCGACTTCTTATAGCGCAGATCTAAGAAACTGTGTTTTGAAGGGTCTGCCCACAGGTAAACACTTCCGCCGTCGCCACCATCTCCACCATCGGGGCCTCCTTTAGGCACATACTTTTCCCGCCGGAAGGAGACTACACCATTGCCACCACGGCCTCCGCGTACTGAAAGCTCTAATTCGTCTACGAACATTAGACCACGATCACCTGCAGCGTCGCCCTAATAAAAGGATATTATAAACAAACGCCCGGGTCTTAAGGCCCGGGCCGTAAAGCACCTAGCTAACTACTGCTGCTTCTTCAGGATAAACGCTAACCTGTTTCTTTGCACGACTGTCATGCTCAAAGACTACGCGTCCGTTAGCCTTGGCAAAGAGGGTGTCATCACTGCCTTTACCAACATTTAAGCCGGGATGAAATTTTGTGCCCCGCTGCCGGATTATGATACTGCCCGCCTTAACCATCTGGCCTCCGTAACGTTTAACGCCAAGTCGTTTGGCGTTACTATCTCTTCCGTTACGTGAACTGCCTACTCCTTTTTTATGAGCCATTTATAACACCTCTCCTTCATGCCCAACTTATGAGCTAATTTTATTAATTAATACATCAGTATAAGGCTGCCTGTGTCCCTGTTTGCGGCGATAGTTTTTCTTGGCTTTAAACTTGAAAACCGTAATTTTTTTACCGCGCCCGGTATTAAGTATTTTTCCTTCAACTGAGCAGCCATCAAGATAAGGTTTGCCTACCCGGGTTTCCTGGCCATCATTTAGCATTAACACTCGATCAAACGTAACTGCTTCACCTTTTTCTTCCGGAAGCTTTTCCACACGAATGGTTTTGCCTTCTTCAGCGCGGTACTGCTTCCCACCTGTTTCAATAATTGCGTACATAAATAAACTCCCCCCGTAAGGACTCGCCGAAGCTGGTAGCCCGATTTTGCGGGGCATTTTCAACCTTCTCCGTGCGGTAATAAATCTATTGCAGATTTTAACACGCACCCCTGCCTTTGTCAATCAAATTAAGGCCTGAGGCGTTAAAAAGAAATATTAGCGATAAAGGTACTCCCTGGTCAGCGGCAGCTCATTACACCAGTCCCGGCAGAATAATACCTGATGGACATCCAAACCGCTGCTCAAGAATAATTCCGATCGCCCCACCAGGTAAAGTTTCCATAGACGGACAAAGCGTTCACCGTATTTTTCACTGACCTGGTCGGTAACTTTTTCAAAATTTTCTGCCCAGCGGCGGGTGGTCATAGCATAGTGCAGGCGCAGGCTTTCCATATCAATAATGTGAAAGGAATACTCGGGCAGGTTCCACAGCACCTCACGTAGCGAAGGCACATAGTTCCAGGGGAAAATATACTTCTCCATCCATGGCATTGGTGGAGACTCAAGGGGCCTGGTTACGGTATGCAGCAGTGATAGCCCCTGCGGTTTCAGGATCTTTTGCAGGCTGGAAAAATAGACAGGGATAAATTCCTTGCCCACATGTTTCAACATACCCAGGCTGACTATTTTATCAAAAGTCAGTCTTTCCACTGCCAGGTCACGGTAATCAGCCAGGCGAACCTGAACCCTGTCTTGAAGTCCTTCTTCCTCAATTCTTTTCCTGGTTTCTTCCTCCTGTTCACTGCTCAGGGTGATGCCAAGCGCCTTAACCCCGTATTCACGCGCTGCCCTGATGATCAGCCAGCCCCAACCGCAGCCGATATCAAGCAGGGTTTCCCCTTCCTTCAGGTTAAGTTTCCTTAGGGTATAATCAATTTTCTGCAGCTGGGCCTGCTCCAGGCTGTCAGCGGGGTCTTTAAAATATGCACAGGAGTAGCTCATGGTCTTATCAAGCCATAGCTTATAAAAATCATTACCAAGGTCATACTGCCACCAGGTATCTTCCTGTTTTTGCGCTGATGGTGATGCGGCGCGGTATTTCATGAAGCGCTGAAAGAGGCCGTCCTTAAAACCACCTTCCCTGAAGAGGTGTTCGTTCTGCATTAAAAGCCTGAACAGGTAATGCAAGTCTCCTTCAAAATCGATTTTTTGATCCAGGTAGGCTTCGCCGAACTGCATTACAGGGTCGAGCAGCATTTCCTTAAAATTAAGCTCTTCATTAAAGATAATTTTCACCGGCGGCTCAATGCTGCTGTCATCTCCAAAAACTTCTGTCTGCCCGTCCCAGTAAGTAACGGCAAATGTTCCACCTTTAAAGCTGCGCAAGATTGCTTTCAAGAGATTTTTCTGCATCCCTTCCTCACCCCTTAATCAATTATGTCTCAATTCTAACTATTTTGCAACAACTACTGTGGGTATGCCCATTTGACACATTGCCCACATAGTTGTATTATATGTTTCAGGAGGTGCTTAACATGAAAGCAATTAATTTATCAATAGATTCGAGAAAGCGGATCTCGTTGAACAAGTTGTTGCCAGATGTTCCTGTTAGTTCAGTCAGAGCTTACCAGGACGGGGGTAAAATTATCCTTGAACCGATGGTAGAGATACCCGCTCGAGAGGCATGGTTATATCATAACGAGAATGCTCTTAGCAAAGTAAAAACCGGCCTTACGGAACAAGGCACAATCAAACGCGGTTCATTTGCAGAATACTTAGAGGAATAAAAAATGTATGAACTACTCTTTACACCACAGGCTGATAAGGATTTGAGAGAATTAGAATCTAATCCTTCTGACAAGCGAATTCTAAAAGCTGTCCGAAAAACCTTAGGCTATATGGAAACAAATTTAAAGCATCCTTCTTTACAAACACACGAATTTAAATCTCTTAGAGGTCCAAATGGGGAGAAAGTATTTGAAGCATACGCACAACAAAATACACCAGGTGCTTATAGAATATTCTGGTATTACGGGCCAAACAAAAATAAAATAACCATTGTTGCTATAACTCCACACCCATAAATTCACAACACGATTTTTCTTGACAGGAATAAATGCATGTTATAAAATGCACATGGAATCAAAATCGAATATATTTTCCTTCGATCCATTTTCATCTAAGGTAACATCAGGTTGCTAGGAGGGATGGACGTTAGGGTTCAGCTGGAAACGGCCGGGCCTCCCGTTGCGGAAAGAAGGTACGGCAAGTAACTGAGTTTATCGCTTATTCCAACGGGAAATGGCGATTTTTTATTTTCAAAACGATAAGCTCATTAAGGACCATTGCCCGGTGTCAGACACACTGAAGACCCGCCCGTACAAGGCTTTGCTTCGCCGGCACATCCATTTCTGTTCTAAAGGCTCGCTTCAATAATCTTAAGCAGGCCAGTTAATTTCTGCTCGTAAATTAATAATCCTAAGTGGTGGCATATTATGAAATGTAGGAAAAATAAGACAGGATTAAAATTTCAATTCTTAATACTTGCTATAGTGATATTTTTAATGCTGCTATCAACCGGATGTAACAACGGAGAAACTGATGCGGATCAAACCTTTTCCGAAGAGGAAGAGTTTATCTATCTTGCTACAACAACCAGCACCTACGATTCAGGGTTACTTGACTTTATTAACCCTGTATTCACTGAAAATACCGGCATCTCGGTCCGCGTCGTATCACAGGGCACCGGGGCAGCCCTTGAATCAGGCAAACGCGGAGACGCTGACCTGCTCCTTGTACATGACCGTGATGCCGAACTGGCCTTGGTTGAAGAAGAATACTTTGTAGATCGCCACGATTTAATGTATAACGATTTTATTATTGTCGGACCGCAGTCTGATCCAGCCGGTATCAGGAACGCAGAATCTATAAAACAAGCCTGTACTATGCTTGCTAGGTCAGGCAGCATATTCGTATCACGCGGTGATGATTCAGGCACTCACAGGGTAGAAGAAAGCCTGTGGCATGATGCTGGAATTGAAACAAAAAATCAAAACTGGTATTATTCTATCGGCCAAGGCATGGGCGATACACTGCGTTTAACTAACGAGGTATTAGGTTATACCCTGGCAGACAGGGGAACTTTTGAAGCAATTAAAGCCGACCTGGATTTGATAATATTATTTGAAGACGATCCGGCACTTTATAACTACTATGGGATTATGGCTGTGAATCCTGACAGGCATCCCCATGTAAAATATGAATTGGCCATGGAATATATTAACTTCCTAATTTCTGAAACTGGTCAAGCATTAATAGATTCTTATGAAGTAAACGGGACAAAACTATTTTCGACAGATATCGAACTGGATTAAGACAAGTTTATTAATTTGCGGAGGTTATTGATTGTCTCAACTCGCTGAAGGTATTTTAGAAGCTTTCCGTTTGATTATCTCCCTTGATGCAGACCTGCTGCAGATAGTTTTTTTATCGCTGCGCATCTCGGGCCTTTCGATAATAATCGGAACTGTAATAGGAGTGCCCCTGGGCACTTTGCTTGGTTTAAAATCAGAAAAGAAAACCCGGCTAATCAACAAGTTAATCTTTACCCTGATGGGCACTCCACCTGTAGTTGCAGGCCTCTTGATCTATTTACTGTTATCGCGGATGGGGCCTTTCGGAGTTCTCGGCTTGATCTATACTCCTACTGCTATGATTATAGCCCAGGTCACCCTGGCTACGCCTATTATTGCAGGCTTAACCATGGTTGGAGTCCGCTCCCGCGGCAAGGAAGTGGTGGAAACTGCCCTCTCACTTGGTGCCGGACCGGGTTTAATTACCTGGACAGTTATTAAGGAATCACGCATAACAATTCTCGGTGCAATTATTACAGGCTTCGGAAGAATCATCGCCGAGGTAGGTGCCGTTATGATCGTAGGCGGTAACATAGCCGGGCACACCAGGGTTATGACTACGGCTATTGTCCTGGAAACCAGGAGAGGTAATTTTGAATTAGCCATCGGGCTGGGCCTGGTCCTGCTTATCCTTTCTTTCTTTGTCAATTCCTTTTTATATAACATCCAGAGAGGGGGGCGCAGTAATTAAAAGGCAAACCCCACTGATCCACTTACAGGACATTAAAAAGAACTATGACCAGGAAGTACTAAGCATTGACTCCCTGTCTTTATACAAAGGGAAAATATACGGCCTGATCGGCCCAAGCGGAGCCGGGAAAAGCACTTTACTTCGAATTATTAACATGTTAACCAGGCCCGATAATGGCTACCTATATATACGGGGCAAAACGGTACCGGCTAACAGCAACAAGCGGCTCGAGCTTCAGCGTAGAATGGCCCTGGTGTTCCAAAAAACACTGCTATTCAGGGATAGTGTCTGGAATAACGTTGCTTATGGTTTAAAGGCCCGAAACTACAACCGCAAAGAGATAGAGTTAAAAGTTGGACCGATGCTCGAGCAGGTAGGCATGGCAGACCTGGCCCACCGCCGTGCCGATACACTCTCAGGCGGTGAGGCCCAGCGTGTAGCCATTGCCAGGGCTGTTGCATTTGACCCGGAGCTGCTGCTGTTAGATGAGCCGACAGCTAACCTTGACCCCGGTAATATTGAATTAATTGAAAAGATGATCTGCCAGATGAGCCGTGAAAAAAATATTACCGTGGTGATTGTTACACATAATGTTTTCCAGGCCCGGCGCATTGCCGATGAGGTGATTTTTTTAGACAGGGGCAAAATAGTAGAAATGGGACCAACCGAGAAAATTTTTTCCAACCCCGATCAGGAAAAAACCCGCCTTTACGTGGAAGGGCGGATGATTTACTAGAATTAATAATCCACCTCACGGCGGGTCTGCAGCCCCGCCTATTTCTTTAGGAGACATTAAGCCTGACTACTAATAAGTTAATTAGTTAGTAAGTTAGTAGTCAGGCTTGAGTTTAAAAGTGTTTACTTTTTCAGGACAGCCCTGGCATAGGTGCGGTTTACTTCTTTTACTTCGACCCGGACTGACTGGCCGGCCCTGTCACCGGCTCCTTCAACGTTAATTACAAAACCCTGGATCCTGGCAATACCATGGCTGGGGTTGGTTGAATGGGGTTCTTCAATGTTCACATCCAGGGTATCTCCCGGCTTAACCGGCAGAGCTAAGGCCTGGATCTCTTTCTGGCTGCCCCTGGCCACTATGCGGTACTGTTCTATGTGCATATCCTCGATCCCCCTGATAAAAATCTTTCTCTTTAATTCCTCTTCCAGTTTCTTTAGATTGCCTCCACCGCTGCCAATAATAATGGCTGCTACTTCATGATGCATTTCGACGAGGACTGCTTTACTGCGCTCTTTTTTCAACTCTTCTTTTAGTTCAGTTTCGATCCTGGTGCTAACCACGAGCGGTGTTAGCACCCGGCCTGATCCGCCACAGTACGGGCAGGGCTGCTGCAGATATTCAGATAGATCCTGGCGAACTTTTTTCCTGGTCATTTCAACCAGCCCCAGGTTGGTTAAACCAAGAACATAAGTCTTGGTCCGATCGTTCTTGATAGCAGAATTTAATTTATCAATTACCTTACGCCGGTGTTCTTCGATGCTCATATCGATAAAATCAACAATGATAATGCCGCCAATATCACGCAGGCGGACCTGGCGGGCAATTTCTTCAGCTGCCTCCAGATTGGTCTTCAGGATGGTATCGGCCAGGTTGCGCCGTCCGATATAGCGGCCGGTATTTACATCAACCACTGTTAAAGCTTCTGCTTCATCAAAGACCAGATATCCCCCGCTTTTTAGCCAGACCTGGCGGGCCAGGGCTTTTTCCAGCTCCACGTCAACCCCGTAACGTTCAAAGATAGGTTCCTTTTCTTTATAATATTTAACCTTGGGAACCAGGTGAGGAGAAATATATTCAACGATCTCACGGACCTTATCATACTCGTGTTCATTATCGATTAGAAAGCTTGAAAACTCTTCTACGAAAAGATCACGGGCTATGCGGCAGGTCAGGGAAAGATCCTGGTAGAGAATAGCCGGAGCCGCTTTTTGTTCAAAACGGGAAGAAATGCGATTCCAGAGCTGAACCAGGAACTGCAGGTCCTGTTCCATAACCTTTGATTCCACTCCTTCAGCAACTGTTCGCACGATCAGGCCTAAATCTGCGGGCTTTAACTTTTCTACTTCCCTTCGCAGGCGATCCCTTTCAGCCTGGCTTTCAATGCGCCTTGATACCCCGATGTAGTCGGCTCCAGGGACAAGGACCAGGTAGCGGCCGGGTATGGTAATCTGTCCGGTCACCCTGGCACCCTTACTGCCATAAGGTTCCTTGATTACCTGAACCATAATTTCTTCTCCGGCTTTTAATAATTTTTCGATCGAACCGCGGGCCGGCGGGGGGCTTTCATCATCCCAGTCGGTAAAGATATCGTCAACATATAAAAAAGCGTTTTTCTCGAGACCAATATCAACAAAAGCTGCCTGCATTCCGGGCAGAACATTGGCCACAATCCCTTTATAAAGGTTGCCGACAACCCGGTGCTGCAGGGGCCTCTCAATATCCATTTCAACCAGCTTGCCTTTTTCAAGGAGGGCTACGCGGGTAGCCCGGTTATCACAATTAACAATTATTTTTTTATCCATTCAAATGCTCACATCCCTTCGGATAGAGGCTGCAGGGATTCCGGCGGACCTTTGTAAAGCTTTTGACGATGGACCTGCCAGAGTCCTTTATCTGCTGTCTTAAGCGCTGATCCAGCCTGCAGCTGTTCAATTACAAAAAAAGGAGACACTCCCCCGCTGCTGCCCGCCTTTAAAAGCAGGTTTAGCTCCAGCCCTTGATTTTCTTTCTCTTCAAGATTCGCCCTGAATATGTAGGGGCGAATGTTTTTATAGGCAGCTTTCTTTTTTTTATTCTTTCGCTCCATCAATACTTCTTCTTTATTCATCAGATTATTCAGAGCATCGTTTAATTCCTGAAATAATATTCCCTGATTTATATATGTTTCTATGAATACACGATACTGTGCAGCGCTAACCTCTGCAGCCAGGGCCGGCATGTCCGGCTTGCGAATGACTGCTCCGGTTAGCTCCAGGGCCGGAGGCAGCTGCCGGCCAAGCTTCTCCAAAAATAATTCAGGCCCGAGCGGTTCAGAAAAAAATACTTCTCCATATTCCTCCGAAGCAGTTACACCAAGCGGCAGGGGCAGGGCCAGAGTTAAACGAGGATGCGGATTGTAGCCCTGGCTGTAAGCTATAGGCAGCCCGCTTCTGCGCAAAGCCCGCAGAAAAAGGCGCATCATATCCAGGTGCGAAATATAAGCCAGCTCAGTCTTCCGGGCAAAGCTATAGCTCAAACGTTCCATTCGCTTCCCCTTTCCCACCATCAATGTGCATAGCTTTGTGGTGCTCACTAATAAATATTTCTTTTTTGACGCCGCAGTCAATATGGTCCCAGGGCAGGGGCTGGTCGTATTTAAACCGCTGGTATGCAAAATTTTCGGGATCACTACCTGTATCATGAAAAGCCTTTTCCCAGTTTTCAAAAGAAAAATGTTCGGACCATCCGTCAAAGCGGCATCCCAGCTGCCAGGCCCTCTCAAGTACCGGGGCAAGCCTGCGGTCACCACGTGCGTATACCGCTTCAAGCATGCTGGCCTCAGCATCGTGCCAGCTGTAATCAAAGCCCGGCATATTGCTGAACCCTTTCTTTAGTATCTCCTGGCGCCTGGCCACCTGGTCAACAGGAAGTTGCGGTTCCCATTGAAATGGTGTATGTGCTTTCGGCACAAAGGTGGATACTGACACTGAAATCTTTAAACTTCTATCCTCCTGTTTTTTAAAATACTGCCTGATCCTGCGGCAAAGTTCGGTAATTGCCTCTACATCTTCTTCCCTTTCGGTGGGCAGGCCGATCATGAAGTAAAGTTTAAAACCCTGCCAACCCGCTTTCACCGCATCTTCCAAGGCCTTAATAATATCCTCTTCAGAAATATTTTTCTTTATAACCCTTCGCAGGCGCTCTGTTGCTGCTTCGGGAGCAAAAGTAAGGCTGCTGCGGCGGCCCCTGTGCAGCTGATCGGCCAACTTAACCGAATATGAATCAAGCCTCAGTGAAGGCAGGCTGCACTTGACCATGCCATTGGGAAAAGCGGTGTCAAGCTGACCTATAAGCTGATCCAGGTTAGGATAGTCAGTGCTGCTAAGAGAAGAAAGCGCGATCTCGTCATAACCTGTAGCATCAATGATCTGTTTTGCCGTATTAACAATAGACTCCTGGCTGCGTTTGCGGACCGGCCGGAAAGTATAGCCGGCCTGGCAAAATCGACAGCCCCGGGCACAGCCGCGGAACAGTTCCACCACAGCCCGGTCATGGATAGTTTCAATATAAGATACGATTGGTGCTGCCGGATAGGGGGCGCGGTTTAAATCTTTAACAAACCTTTTTTCGATCATATCCGGGGCCCGGGGTTCAAGCTTTTTTAACCCCTGCAAGACATCTTCTTTACCATATACCGGTTGGTATAATGAAGGCACGTAAATACCTTCAAGAGAAGAAATTTCGATCAGCAGATCTTTTCTATTCAAACCCTTTGCTTTTAATGATACAATTTCGGACAGTACTTCCGGCAAAACTTCTTCAGCTTCCCCGATTATAAAAAAATCGAAAAATGGCGCCATCGGCTCAGGGTTATAAACACAGGGTCCGCCACCGATTATAAGCGGGTCCTGTTCATCACGCTTGTCACTGTATAAAGGTATTCCGGATAAATCAAGCATGTTAATAACATTGGTGAAACTAAGTTCATACTGCAGAGAAAAACCGACCAGATCAAAATCAGCAAGCCTTTCCGCGCTCTCCAGGGCAAAAAGAGGCATACCTTGCTCACGCAGCAAGCCTTCCATGTCAGCAGCCGGGGCAAAAACCCGTTCCATCAACAAGTCAGGATTTCTGTTAACACTATCATATAATATTTTCAGGCCCTGGTTGGACATTCCCACTTCGTAGAGGTCAGGAAAGGCTAAAGCCATTTTCAGTTTAACCAGCCCGTGATCTTTATGGCAGGAATTCCACTCATTGCCAAGGTAACGGGCCGGCTTCTGCACGTTAGCAAGGATATTTTTTAATATATGTTCGTCAACTGGCATTTAAATCTCCATGTTATAAAGTATTCACATTTACTTAACCTTAACCTGTTGCGATTGCATGCTTTGCAGTTACAATAAATATTCTAAACGACCTGTTTAATGAAATTAATAATACTTTTTAAAGCCCTACTTGTTCTAGTTAAACAAATCTTACTATATATTGATAATCATAATACCATATAATACCTGCGATGATAAGAGCACCTAAAGCAAACCTTTTTCCCGAAAACTAAAGAAACATCCATCCCCTATAATGATATGGTCGCGTACAGTTACCCCCAGTATATTCCCTGCATCTACCAGGCGCCTGGTCACCTCCAGGTCCTGTTGGCTCGGTGTGGGATCACCGCTGGGGTGATTATGAAACAGGATAATAGAGGCAGCGCTTTTACGCAGGGGAATGTTAAAGATTTCCCTGGGATGGACTATTGAAGCGCTAAGGCTGCCAACAGAAATTTCTTCTCTTGATATTGCATGATTCTTTGTATTTAAGAGCAAAATCTTAAAATACTCTTTCTTTTTGTAGCGAAGCTCTTCCATGAAAAGATCTGCCGCCTGTCCCGGGGTGACTACACTTTCCGCCAACTGGCGCGGCATGGTAGCCAGCCGGGAACCCAGTTCCAGGGCAGCTTTGATCATTACTGCCTTGTCAGGCCCTATCCCTTTATTCTCCTGCAGTTCTTCCAACGATAAATTAGGCAGGCTCCTGAGCCCACCAGCCCTGGCCAGGACCCTGCTTGCCATCTGCACTGCTGATTCATTTCTGCTGCCGGAACGAAGTAAAATCGCCAGCAATTCAGCGTTGGAAAGTGCACCGGCACCCAAAGCCTTCAGTTTCTCCCTTGGCCTCTCTTCAAGTGGCAAGTCCCTGATCATAATTGCTTCATCCTGCATGTTCTTCATCCTTTCATCTTTTTCTGCATCGCAAACTGTAATTTTTGGATCATCTCATAGAGCAAACTTAAAGGCAGACCAACCACGTTAAAATAACAGCCCTCTATTCTGTCCACGAAAAGGGCCGCACTTCCCTGAATACCGTAAGCTCCGGCTTTATCCAGCGGTTCACCTCCTTCCACGTAATCATTAATTTCAACTTCTGATAGATTCTTCATCCAGACCGTGGTTTTTGAATAACCTTTCTCCATCAGCCCGGAAGCAGCATCAAGTAAGAACAGCCCGGTTATAACCTCATGACTGCTACCGCTCAACAAACGAAGCATTCGCCTGGCCTCGCCCTTATCCACCGGCTTACCCAACAGCTCTCCCCGGTAAACCACCAGGGTATCTGCCGCCAGAACAACACCGCGGTCAAGCTTCTGCACAACAGAACGCGCTTTTTCCTCAGCCAGGTCCAGGGCAATATCACAAGGATTTTTAGCCGGATCAGGCTTTTCTTCAAGCTCAGGTTCAATTATTTCATAGGAAATACCAGCCTGGCTTAACAATTCTGCGCGGCGAGGTGAAGCTGATGCCAGGATCAAGTTCATTGTCCCGCCCCCGGGCCAGATTTAATAATCATCCTCCTGGTTACGTCTTCCAGGTAATGTGCTGTAATACCCGTAAAAAGTCCGGTTGGTATGGAAAGCAGTAATAACAGGGGATAGTAACCTCTTAAAAGATCCGGATTGGCAATGATCAGGCTGGCCATCCCCAGCTGGGTCAGGTTGTGGGCAGCGGCCCCGATTACACTGACCGAAACAAGGCTGACCAGGCCGCGCTTTTGAAAAACCAGTACCAGGCTCATAACCAGGCAACTGGTTACACCGGCGGTAATACTAAGCCAGAAGCCAAATCCAAAAAGTCCCCCTATGAAAAGGCTGCCAAGGACAGAACGGACAACGGCAATTAATAGTCCACTGCGCAAACCAAACAAAACCAGGGCAAGAATAGTGATTACATTAGCCAGACCCAGCCTGACGCCAGGCACAGGCATCGGCAGGGGCAGGGCTGCTTCAACAGTATGGATAACAACAGCAAAGGTAATCAGGACTGCCAGGTATGTTAAGTAATTTAAACGGTTACGCAGCTTTAAAGTTGCAGGTTGCACGTTTTATTCCCTTTCATTAGATCTGTTTATTTCGCAATACTTAAAGATATGTTTAAAATATATATTATTCTTCGGCAATTTCAACCTTATCTTCCAAGCCGCTGGACACCATTACTTCCAGGTCGGGGGTAATTAAAACTCCTTCTACCTGATCCAGATCTTCTAGCAGCTGAAGCCCCTGCTGAGGGCCTAACACAAAGACAGCCGTGGAAAGAACATCGGCAATGAGGGTTGTACCGGCCACAATAGTGACGCTGGCCAGTTCTCTGGCAGGCATGCCGGTATCAGGATCAAGAATGTGGTGGTATTTTTCGCCGTCTTCTTCAAAAGAACGTTCATAATCACCCGAGGTCACCACGGAGCAATCTTTAAGTGAAAGCACCGCAATTATCTGATCGGTTTCCCTCGGGTTTGTAATACCTATTCTCCAAAGTTCACCATCAGGATTCTTGCCAACTAAACCGATATCACCGCCGGCATTTATAAAAGCATGTTCAACTTCTGCCTTTTTTAGCACTTCCATGGCCCGGTCAACAATAAAACCCTTGGCAATGCCTCCAAGCTCAAGCCCCATCTCACTTTGAGGCAGAAACAGTGTTTTGCTGTCCCTGTCAATTTCCAGGGCAGAGTAATCGACAAATGGAAGCGTTTTTTCCAGCTCTTCCGGTTCCGGCACGCGGTATTCCTGCCCCAGGAACCCCCACAGGTCGATCAGGGGAGCTATGGTCGGTTCAAAGCTGCCCTCAGTAAGCTCAGCATAATAAAGGGCTTTCCCTGTTACAGATAAGACTTCCGGGCTAACCTGAACACTACTCAGTCCCGCTGCAGCATTAACCTTACTTACATCACTATCCTCAAGGCTGCGGCTAAAGAGCTTTTCAAGCCTGACAATTTCGGCAAAAACCTCTTCTTCAAGCTGATCTGCAGGCATGGAACCGGGGCTGAAGCGCAGTTCGACCGAGGTATCCATGGTCATTTTATAGGCTTGATGCAAGTCATCTTTGCCAAAACCCTGGTAAAAAGTAAAACCAACCAGTCCAAGGATCAATAAGAGCGGGACAATCAGGCCGGCCACGGTAAGTTTACGCGGGCTCTTTTCTCTTAAGTTTTGTTTGTTATTAGAACTGTTATCAGTCAATAAAAGCCTCCACCATCATACTACAAGGAACGTCCGAAATAAAATATAACCAGCAAAACAATTCCCAGGACCAGGACCAGTAAAAGCGTATCAAAGCTTAAATTCTTCGTAGACCATTTCTTAGGATCGAAACGTCCTTTTTTATCTTTTTTCTCTGAAAACCTTCTTTCTACCTGCTCCCGGGCTTTTTTACCGGCCTGATCATAAACTCCATCAAGTTTACGTTCAGCATCAGAGGTCTGGTCGGCCAGTTTTTTAGCTGCCTTACCTGTTTTTTCATAGGCTTTATTTAATGCTGAATCCATATCAGTAGATCTGTCTGCCATCTTGCGGGCTGCTTCTCCAGATTTTTCATAAAACTGATCAAGTTTTGAATCCATATCAGTAGATTTATCAGCCAGCTTACGGGCAGCCTTACTTGATTTTTCATAAAAACGATCGAGCCCTGAATCAACATTGCCAACATAGTTACACCAGGTCCTGGCGGCCTTACCTGAACGATCGTAAGCGCTATCTACTGAAGAGTCAACCAGGACTCCCGCACGGCAGGTGAAATCAAGCAGGCGGTACGTAAAAGGACGGTAAATTATAGCATGAACAGAAAGCCACCATGGTGGTTTCCAGTCGAACCAGCCCCGGTACGCGGCCGGCACATATATCACTATGGCCAGGACGATTACAATTAGCATGGCTTCCAGGGGCATCCACTCAAAGAAATTAAAGTGGTAGAGATGGTCCATGGCATAGCCTTCATAGCCAAGCCTTTCAGCAGCGGGTACCAGGATGCGTTCAAGGATCTGGTTAGGGAAAAGACCTATGGCAATTATAATCAGGGCAAAAGTGGAAAGCACTGCATTAACAGAAAAAGGTAGTTTGTAATCTTTATCTATTTTTTCCGGTACAGGGCCCAGGAAAACTCCCCTGAACAGCTTGATGAAATAACAAATAGTCAATGCACTGGTTAAAACAAATATCTTTTCAGCTACCACCACACTCAAAAAGCCATAGTCTTTAATAGCAATTAACATGGCATCGTGAACCAGGGTTTTGCTGGGGAATCCATTGAAGCCGGGAATACCGGCAATGCCAAAAGCCGCAACCAAGAAGGTTACCCCAACCAGCGGCATCTTTTTAAACATTCCGCCCAAACGGGGCAGTTCGAGCTCGTGGGTATAAATGTAGATAGTCCCCACCATCATAAAAAGGCCGGCTTTAAAAAAAGCATGGTTAATCACGTGGTAAATGGCTCCGGTGTAGCCCATGCCTCCTTCAAGGCTTAAGAAAGTGGCACAACCCACCCCGGTGATAATATAGCCCATCTGGCTGACACTGCTGTAAGCAAGAATTCTTTTCATGTTAGTCTGCAGAAGGGCCATAGTTGCGCCTGCCAGCATGGTAACTATCCCGATCCACATTACTGCATTGCCCAGTATAAACATGAAATCACCGGCAGGAACAGTTAAGCCGTCAGTTGGTGCAAATAAGTTAATTGAAACCCTGAGAATACCGTATGCACCGGTTTTAATCATAATCCCAGAGAGCAGGGCGCTGGCCGGGGAAGGAGCCACAGGATGAGCTTCCGGAAGCCAGATATGCAGAGGAACTATCCCGGCTTTAATACCAAAACCGATCAGGAAAAATATAAAAATAGCGATCCGCTGCCCTCCTAGGAGTTCAAATGATGGAACAATATCAACCGACCCGGTAGCGCTAAATAGCATCATGATGGCAAAAAGCAGGGCCAGGCCGCCAAAAATGCCCAGGTAAAGGTAAAGTACACCCGCTTTCATAGATTCCATATCCTGTTCGTGTATAACCAGGACAAAAGAACTTATTGTCATCAGTTCAAAAAACAAAAAGAGAGTAAAAAAGTCCCCGGCCATAACCACGCCTAAGGTCGCACCCAGGGTGAATATCAGGAAGCTGTAATAGCGGCGGCGTTTATGCTCAAGATCCATGTAGGCAAAAGAAAATAGGGTTGCCAGAAACCAGACCAGGGCAATTAAAAATGAAAAGACCCAACCGACAAGGTCAACTTCAAAAAAAAGCCCCATCTGCATAAAGTCAATCAGGTCATATTTAACAGCACCTTCCAGGCTGTAAGGAAAGAGCGCTGTAACACCAATCAAAACCAGGAAGGATACGGCCAGTGAACATGCTTTACGGGCATTTTCCCAGTGATCTTTTAGAAGGTAAATACCTATCCCTGCCAGCATGGGCAGCAAAGTGAGCCATAAGGGAAGGCTTGAATAAAACATGGGGCCGGTTAAAATATTTAATTCTGCCGCTGCAGGAAACAACTAGAAGCCCCCCATCAAGAGATACTCCGCAGTCAGGCGTGAGAGGTTAAAGGCAACATTATTCGGGGTTAAACCAAATATAAATGTGCAAAGGGCCAGGACAATCATCACCGCCAGCATTAGGGGGGCTGCTTCTTTTATATCAAACTTAATCTCGTGATGCTCTTCCTGATCGTGTTCATGACCATGGCCTGCACCGCCACCACCGGGCATCTCGAAATAACCGGGAATAATAATTGGCAGGTAATACAGGGCGTTAAGCAAACTACTGACCAGCAGGACAAAAACATAGATAGCCATATTTGCATCCAGGGCTCCAAGCGCCAGGGTCCACTTGCTTAAAAAACCGTTTAATGGCGGAATACCGATCATCGCAAAAGCAGCAATAGAAAAACAACCCAGGGTTATCGGCATCTGCCTGCCGATACCCTGCAGATCAGCGATCTGTCTTTTACCCGTATTCCAGATAATCGCCCCGGCTGCGAGGAAAAGAACGCTCTTCATGAAAGCGTGGCTGAAAATGTGAAATACAGCACCAATTATTGCATTTTCGTTTAGAATGCTCAGGCCAAGCAGGACATAGCCGAGCTGGCTGATACTTGAATATGCCAGACGGCGCTTGATATCAGATTGAGTTAAAGCTACTGCCGAGCCAAGTAAGATAGTGATAACAGCCAGGACTCCCATAACCGTGTCCCAACCGCCGCTTTGCATCAGCTCCGGAGAAAAAACGTGAAAAATCACCCTGATCAGCCCGTAAGCACCGGTTTTTAACATAATACCTGACAGCAGGGCGCTGGCCGGGGAAGGAGCAACCGGGTGAGCATCTGGCAGCCAGACGTGCAGGGGAAACATCCCCGCCTTCATGCCAAAGCCAATCAGGAAACATATGAAGGCTATAAAGGCAAGCAGTGAATTTTCCTGGACAATTACACCGACGCCGAGGGAAACGGTACCGCCAATCTCAAAAATTATAATCATGCCGAAAAAGAGGGCCAAACCACCGATAATGGTCATAACCAGGTATTTATAACCGGCCTTGAGGGCTTCTTCAGTTTCTTCGTGGATAACCAGGATATAGGCAATTAATGACATTAACTCGAAAAAGACGAATAAGCTGAAGAGGTCTCCGGCAAAAAAGATTCCCTGGCAGCTGCCCAGGGTAAATATAAAAACCGGGTAATAACGCCCACAGGCATGTTCCTTGGCCATGTAATCAAGTGAATAGATGGCGCATAAAAACCAGATAAAAGAAGCAAGAATGGCAAGGCAAAAACTGAGCAAGTCAAGGCGCAGGGAAATTTCAAGGTTTGGCAGCACCTCGAAAAGGGTAAACTGTATTTCGCCCCCGCCTATAACAAACGGATAAAGGCTTAATGACAACCCGAATGCGATTGCCGAGGTGATAATCACCAGTATATTGCGCAGCTTGTCTGATATGCGGCATGAATACATTATTACTGGAGTCATTATAATCGGAAAACCGACGATTGTTATTAATATGGCAATAACTGTTGACTCACCCAAAAAGAACACCTCCAAAAGACTATAAAAGCTATTATAGCTGCTATTCCCTGAATATTTCAACTAAAAGGAAAGGATTTCCTCTATTGTTTTAGAAAAACAGTTCTGCTGCCTGCTCCAGCAGGTTAACTACCGGTGTGGTGTAAAAGCCGGAAATTACCACAAAAATCATACCCACAATCATGCAGATCTTCATTACCCTGGGAACCGGCTTAAAGTTATTACCAAACTCGTTATGGTGCATAAAAGCATTAATTACGATTGGCATATAATAGACGGCATTTAACAGGCTGCTGGCCAGAATGACCAGCACAAAAATTGGCCGCCCGATTTCAAGGGCACTCAAAGCTAAAAACCACTTGCTAATTAAACCACCGGTCCCCGGCAAACCCACCATGGATGCGCTGCCAATTGAAAAAGCAATCATTGTTACAGGCAAAACCCTTCCGATACCGGCCAGGTCCTCAATTTTTCGGATCCCCGTCGAATAGATGATCACACCGGCAGCCATAAACAGCATGGCCTTCGTAACAGCATGAACCATGAGGTGATAGAATCCACCGACCATGGCCAGGTCATGATGAAAACCGATTCCCATGAAAATATAAGCAATCTGACCTATGCTGGAAAAAGCCAGCATTTTTTTCAAATCAGATTGCAGCATAGCATATACCGATCCAAATAAAGCGCCCAGTGAAGCCAGCCAGAGCACAATTTCATTTAGAGGTATCGTCCTAAGCAGCTCAGGGGGAAATACCTCGTAGAACATCAGGAAAAGGCCGAAAGCGTAAATCTTAATGACCACGCCCGATAACATGGCGCTGGAAGGAGAAGGAGCAGATGCATGAGCATCAGGCAACCAGACGTGCAAGGGGAATAGTGCGGCCTTCGTGCCAAAAGCAACTATAAATAGAGCGGCAGCAGTAAAAATATTGCGCGGGTAATAGTTGAAAGCTTCAACAAGTTCTGCCTGCATAAAACTGTAATTAAGATATCCTGTAACCATGTAGAGCATTACCACGCCGAGCAGGAAACAACCCGTTCCCATAGCACTCATGATTAAGTATTTAAAGCTGGCTTCCAGGCATTCCCGATCTTCTTTGATTGATATAATCGCGCAGGCTGATATGGCACATATTTCCATAAGGACAAAAAGGTTGAATAGATCATTGGTTAGAGCTATCCCGGCCATGGAACCGACCAGGACCGCAAAAAGTGTATAATACCAGCCTATTAAAGCTTTTTTTAATTCATGTTGCAAATCTCTTAAAGCATAAATAAATACCCACAAGCTAACCCCGATAACTACCAGCAGCACATACAAGCGCAGCGGATCTGCCTTGAATTCAATTCCCCAGGGGGGAGGCCACCCTCCCATATGATAATAAACAGGACCTCCCTGCTGAACCTGGATGAGCAGGGCTATCACCATACCAAAAGCAGCAACCAGGGTCGCAACCAGGTAAGCTGCCGACAAATACCTTGCCCAGCGGTAAATCAGGGGCGATAAAAAAGCAGCAGCTAAAAAAACTGCAATAATTAAAGCTGGAAAATGCTCAGATAACCCCACTACTCGCGGCTCCTTATCTCACATATTTCATCATAATCACAGGTTTCATAATAACGGTAAATTTTTACAACCAGGCTTAAAGCGTAAGCTGTTACTGAAACGGCTACAACGATTCCGGTTAATATTAATGCCCCGGGCAGGGGATTTGCATAAAAAACATCTGCCCCCTCCCTGATGATCGGAGCCTGCGAACCATGTGCATAACCGACTGCAACAAACATCAAGAATACCGAGGCATCCATAATGTTCATGGCAATTACTTTTTTGATCAAGTTGGAATGGGTCAGCATAGTATACATACCAATTACAAAAAGGATAATCGCCACCATATAGTAATAGTTATCTATTATTCCGCTTAAAGTTTCCATATTACTTTTCCCCTTCGATTATGTAAAAAAACATAGTGACGATGGTGCTGGCAACCTTAATACCAACAAAAACGGTAATCACCAGGATCGCACCGGCGCTAAATAATTGACCGGGCTGGCCCATTGGAAATCCTGCCAGTTGATTGGCCAGGAAGTAACTTCCTGCAAATACTCCAACCAAACCCGTCAAAACATAACCCAAAGCTCCACCACTTTCAAGCACCGAGGCTGTATGATGAGGGATTTGCCTCGATCCAGCTTCAAGGTTAAAGGAAAGCGCTACCAGAACCAGACTGGCCCCGAAGATAGCACCGCCCGAAAAACTGCCCCCGGGAGATAAGTGTCCGTGTAGAATCACGTATATACCGTATACCTGGATAAAGGGCACAACCAGACGGCTTGTTAAACGAATGATTTGATCTTCGATAAATATCTCCCCCAGTACCTAAATCAAGTATCTAATGAGATCTTAAAGTAGCGGCAACTGCTGCAATAGCAACAAATAATACTGTCGCTTCACCAAGGGTATCAAAAGCGCGGTAATCTATAATAACTGAACTTACGATGTTTACCGCCCCGGTTTCTTCTACCCCTTGCTCCAGGTAACGCTGCGGCACCTCATTAAAAGTAGGATTTTCCGGTGAACCAAATGTTGGCATTTCAGCCACGGTAAAGCTGAACAGAAATATAATGCCTGCTAGCAAGTAAAGAGTAACCAGTGTTCGTGGTTCTACTCCGATTATAAACCTCAAGACAAAAGTAAGAATAACCACAAATACTGCTAAAAGTATATATAGCATAATGTATACTCCTCTCCTATACTTTGTTAATCATTCTGTTCTTTTTGTTTTAGCGATAGCGGCTATCAAAAGCAGGGTTACAACACCGGTACCAAGAGCTGCTTCGACCATGGCCACATCAGGAGCACTCAACTGCTGCCAGATTATGGCCATAATCAAACCAAAAGTGGAAAATAGTATTACAGCGCTTAGCAGATCCCGGATATATCCGACCCCTATAGCGCAGACAATTAAGAACAACAGAAGAAGGACATTAAGCGCTTCAGTCATCCTAGTCCCTCCCACTTTCAATCGGCTCAAACCCGATTTTATAGGCTGCCCTGGCAATAGCGTGGGCGGCGGTAGGGTTCGTAATTAAAATAAAGAATATTAACAGGGCTAATCGGATACCAATTGCCAAAGGGCTTTGCAGGGCGAGTGAAAGTAAGATCAGACCTGCTCCCAGGGTATCGCACTTGGTAGTGGCATGGAGCCTATTATAAACATCAGGAAAGCGCAGCAGACCAACAGTGCCGACAAAAAGAAAGAATAGGCCGCCAATTAAAGTAATAATTGAAATTATGTCGAGTGCAACTTCAAACCAGGCAGTGATCAGTCCAGGGCTCCCTTCTCAAGATATTTCGCCACTCCGATAGTAGTAATGAAACTCATCAGGGCATAAATCATGGCAATATCTAAAAAATAAATCTGGTTATAAATAAATGCAATTAGAGTAATAATAACCAGTGTTTTGGTGCCGATGATATTGATCGCAGCCACCCTATCAGGGGCACTGGGCCCTATCAGTGCACGGATCAGTGATAAAAATATCATTAACATCACCAGAACCGCGCCGAGACCATATAAAAGCTCAAGGATTTGGCCCGTATTCATGGCTTGTCGACCTCCATCTGTTTTAATCGATCTATCAGGGGCCAGGTTTTCAGAGCTTCGCCATTGTGCCTGGTTAAAGCATGAACTAAGTACTTGTTGCCCTCAGACAAAACAGTTAAAGTCCCGGGGGTAAGAGTTATTGAATTGCCCAGCAAGACCCTGCTGGCCTGTTTGTCAATATCAACTTCCAGTTCAACCATGTTTGGCTCTATCGGCATTTTAGGATGTAAAACCAGCCAGGCAACCTGAAAATTTGCTATAAATATATCAGATATAAGTTTAAAGAAATAGCCAAGCAGCCAGACAAGAGTTTTTAGGCGGACAGGAGGCCTGTCTTCAAGTGTTATCAACATTGAACGATTAAAATAAGTGACAAAACTGGCCGCTGCTAAGCCAACCACAAGCTGCGGCCAGTCCAGGGTCCCGCTTACAGCTACCCAGAATACGAATAGCACCACGGTTACACCTATAAAATTTAATCGGTCATTTTTCATATTATCAGTTACCTCTGTAAAAGTCGGGATTTATAAAGCAATACAGCCCCCATGGCTTAACCAGCCGGAGGTATCTTAAAAGATGAAAATGACTTGCTTGTTTAAGCTGTTGCTTCTTCTTTTTCCTTTTCAACAGCTGCTGCTTCTGCATCAGCTTCAGTAGGAATAGAACGGCGCTGGTAAATGGTGTTCGGCGGGCATTTTTCAACGCATTTACCGCAATCATCACATTTATCAAGATCAATTACTGCCAGCTTGCCGTCCATTTCGATTGCTTCCTGTGGACAAACCTTAACACAAGCCCTGCAGGCTATACAGCCAACTTCACAGGCCTTGGATACAGTTTTGCCCCGGTCCTGTGAAGTACACAGCACCAGGTGACCATTATCGCCAGGCGGCAGCATTTTGATGATATCGCGCGGACACTCTTTTGCACAAAGCTCACAGCCGGTACATTTTTCCTCATCAACAACAGGCAGGCCGTGTGTGCCCATCCTGATAGCATCAAAGGGGCAGACTCTCACACAGTTGCCCAAACCAAGACAGCCGTAAGTACATGTCTTATGGCCGCCATTCATTTCGCCGGCAACCTTACAATCCTGCACTCCGTCATAAACGAAGTTATCAGCAGCCCGGTATATATCACCGATACAGAAAACTGTTGCCACCGGTGAAGCACTGGAGGATACTTCTATACCCAGAATCCTGGCCATCTCCTGTATTTCCTCTTCGCCTGCCGGAATACAGTCCCCCGGTTCTGCTTCGCCGTGTACAACAGCTTCAGCAAATTTAACACAGCCGGCATAGCCACAGGCACCGCAGTTTGCACCCGGAACAGCTTCTTTTACTGCATCAACCCGGGGATCAGTTTCAACATAAAAGACCTTAGCTGCCACAGCCAGGCCCAGGCCGAAAAGTAAACCGATTAAACCCAGGGCCAGAATGGCGTATATAATTAGCATTGCTATAATCACCTCACAAGTGATGTTTACTTACTCGATCAACTTACCCATTTACTTACAGTGACAGCATGCCCTGGAATCCCAAAAAGGCAATTGATAAAATTCCTGCAGTAATCAAGGTCACTGCTGAACCTTCCAGAACATCTGGCATCTTAGCCATTTCCAGCCTTTCCCTGATTCCGGCCATAATTACCAGGGCCAGGGAGAAGCCGACCGAAGCGGCAACAGCAAAAACAATGGACTCCACGAAAGGGAATTCCTGCCGCACAGCCAGCAGGGTTACTGCCAGCACTGCACAGTTTGTGGTTATCAAGGGTAAGAATATACCGAGCCCCTGGTATAAAGTGGGGCTAATTTTCCGTAAAACCGTTTCCACCAGCTGCACAAGTGAAGCAATGACCAGGATAAAGGTCACGATTTGCAAATATTCCAGGCCAAATTCGACCAGCACAAATGTGTAAAGCAGCCAGGTCACCAGTGTAGCCATGGTCATAACAAAAATAACCGCCATACTCATGCCGATTGCCGTCTCCATTTTACGGGATACGCCCAGGAAAGGACAAATCCCGAAAAAACGATGCAAGACAAAGTTGTCAACAAAAATATAGATGAATATGATTGAAAGCAGAGTTTCCATAACAACCTCCTGCCCA
>Ga0207421_10002506_pt1 | contig 22712 bp, 44 predicted proteins | sample SodLakKL_010_SED_4_FD_187542 | JGI IMG/M metagenome (GOLD analysis project Ga0207421, IMG submission 187542) | Alkaline sediment microbial communities from Lake Tanatar, Kulunda Steppe, Russia - 8KL_010_SED (SPAdes) (version 2) | ecosystem: Environmental > Aquatic > Non-marine Saline and...
CCACCATTATCCCACTCTGCTCGCTCAATGATGTGGTGAGCGTCCTTCGCATTTTCATCGCACCACGGCACCAGACACTCGAAGCCGTCGCGTCTGAATACTCGGTTGCGAAATTCTTCTCGTCTCATACTAAAACCAGCGGTTCGTGTGTGGCGCATCCTCTGGCAAGACACGCTGTACATGCTCTTTCACATCTTCGTCATACTCGACTTCACGGAGGTAGACGTTGCCACTCTCCGTATCAACGACAGCATACGTGTTGTCGTAGCCGAGCGTCCCCGGATTGACGAAGTGTACATCGTGGCTCCAACGGTTCGCATCAAGCGAGTACTGCTCGTGACTGTGGCCAACGAACACATAGTCGTAGTCGTCAGCCACAACTGAAGCGTAGTGAGGGACTTGTCCCTTACGCACACCAACATTCCCTGCCTCGTAGCCACTTGCCATCTCTGGCCACGGGATTGCGTGTGCAGCAGCGATGCGCGAGTCACCGTCTTGCCAGACCTCCATGAATGGTAGGTTCGACAACCACTCCTGCTGTGCTACGGTCAGGTTGTTCTTCGTATGCTGTAACTCAAACTCACTCAATGCGTCAGAATTGACATGCCCCTCGTTGTGATGGAACATTGCCTTGTCGTGGTTGCCTGCTAACAAGACTGTTGGTTCCATCTCGTTGAGTAGGTCCATCACCTCAGCCGGATACGCATTGAGTCCGTGGATGTCACCAAGCACGATATACTCTACGTCGAGTCCTTCACGCTCCACGACTGCTTCGAGAGCGGGAGCGTTCCCATGAATGTCCGAAACGAGGACGTATTCAGTCATACAACAACCAATGTCGGCTACCTATATAAATTGGACGGAAGCTCTCATCCAAGTCCCAGTCTCGTGCCGTCATGCGCCGACCACATCCCAACACCAACCACACACTCCGTCATCTATTTCATCCTCCTCGAAATACTCGTCGCAGTCATCACACTGCACCAAGTCGTTACTCATTCGTCCCCACCGTCACAGTCGAGTGGTTATTCTCTGTCTCAACGCGCCAATCCTCACTGTCCGGCACATCGATTCGAGTAACGCCTTGTTCGGTGATGTAACTCACGGCTGCGTCGAGTGCTTCATCCGAGATGTCAATGCTGTCAGTCGTTATCCGTGTGTTTGGAAGACAGATTTGATACTGATAGTCTTCTGTCTCGATACCTTCACGCAGTTGTTCTCGAATCTCCAATGTGTTGCTCATTAGAATTTAGCCCTCGTGTCAGTCGCACTCTCTGCGTCGAGCATCTGTTGCACTTTTGCGACCTCTATTCCCTTCTGAAATGCAACCATCGCCGTCGCTCGCTCGATGTGGTCCCCGACCTCGTTTCTGAGGCAAAGGTCTTCTGCAAGGTCAAGTGCTGCCTCACGCACCTCTTCTGGCTCCATCTCGTCTACAGCAGGGTCATCGACAACAACACTGAGGATTTCCTTGGACCGAGTTTTTGCGTCTTTCATTGTAGTTCTTCCTTCGACGTGTGTTCACTTAAGTATTCCGTTACCCGTTCTCGTGGGAGGTCTCCCGACCAGTGGCCGTCCTCAAGTTGTTTGTACTCTCGGAGTTCGTGTGCAGTCAGGCCAAGTCGGTTCCGCTCTGCCTCGAACGCACAATCATCATCGTCACAGACATACTCCGTCTCCTCGATTAAGAGGTACGGTCGGAACTTCGTGCCACAGTACTCGCACTCTCGCAGCACTTCATCTCTGTCGAACGACTCCTGTAGCATCGTCTGCATCTCCGGTGAGAGGTCAGTCCCGTCAAACCTATTGTCGATGCACTGGCCGATGATTTCAGCACACTCTGGTGGAGCAACACCACCACGGTAGTCGGTGTCAATACCACCAAAGTACTCTATCAACTTTTCCTCAAGGTAGTCAACCTCACCAGCCGTGAGTTGCGCCGAGAGGCGTTCCTCGATGTAGTCGAAGAGGATGCCTGCAAACTCGGCCTTCGTCCAGCCGTCAATGTCTGTACCGTTGTAGTACAGGTAATACTTCGAGCCGCCGGGAATGTCTACGTAGGAGCCTTCTTGCCCCATTCGAATGTAACTCATACTCTGAACAATGGTCGGGTATTACTTATAGCTTTCGGTAGAAAGCTATTCAGTGAAGTGCTTCACCGAAGCATGAACTTATAGTTTTTGGTCACTCGTACACAGCAACATCGTTGCTTGGCTTCGCAACAACTGTGAGGGAAATGATGAGTAGTGTGCCGAAAAAGAGCACACTACCTGCCCACAGCCCAAGCCACATAACAAATGTGAGGTGTGCTATTACCAAACCGAGGACAACGAGTCTCAACATACTCATCGGTACTCGTCTAAGTTATCTATATCTTCGGGTGGTTCGTCAACAACCTTGTATGCGTGCTTACAACCGTGGTCTGCATACACTTCCATTATCTCGCAGAACTCGCCGAGGATGAGGATTGCTCCAAACCGCTGTGGGCATCGTGGACAAACTTCGTCAAACGTGGACGACACAACCCACTCACAGTTCTGTCCCTTGATGTGTCGGTACAGTACATCAATGACTTCCTCCAATTCAGGAGTCCTCTCAGTACGATATGCTGCTTCTGTATTGAGTTCTTTTCGTACATGTGGCCTGTGCCCATCGTATATCTCTTCACCGTTGATGTAGCCTCTGTGGTGCTCTCTGTGGCGACCGGGTTTTATTTCGAGCAAGTGTCCGTTGACAATCCATTTATCTTGTCTCATTGGTTTTCACTAATGTACTGTTGTGCGTGGCTAACGAGTAGCCGGTCGGGGTCTGCTTGTAGCCGATACCGTCGAACTTGTCCAAACGCTTCACTGAAACTCATACCATCTCGCACCGCAATGGCAGCGGTCACAACGGAGACAGAGCGACTCTGACCCATATGACAATGGACAACGAGTGGCTCCGCTGCATCGAGAACTGCATCAACAGCTTCCTCGAATAGCTCGTAGCTGCTGTCACCACCATATGCATTGTGTGGACCATCTGCCATGCAGAAGAAGTGATACTCCTGCTCGGCTGATACATTGTCCTCAACACTGTCCTGACATACCGTGATGATACTCTCGAACTGGTTGGTTGGCTCTTCACGCACACCGCTAATATCGCTTACCCAAATACCATCCGATACTTCGTTCATAATCTATAATTGTCGGGGGAGTATATAAGTGTTACGCTTCTCCGATTGCTTCACCCATGATAGCCAGCGTAATTCCACCAACTATCATTATGGATAGCCCCTGAAAGAATGTCAGGTACGTGATTCCAAACGGTAGTAGTAGGAGTAGAATTGGTGGAATGATAAGTGCAAGTATTGCGGCAAGCGCCATACCTCCTGCCAGCACAATACCCACAGTCTTTGCCAAGCCCCAACCAATGTACCGACCCTTCTTTCGCAGTGGTACATTCTGCTTGGCAGTTGTCTCTGTCTCAATCTCCCACGTCTCAGGGTCGGCAGCAATTCGCTCATCTTCGAGGTCACTGATAGCAGCGAAGTCGCCAACAGTAGCCCGACAAATACGGACGAGTTTGTAGTCGTCACTGTCACGAGTTGGCCAGTCCATCTCCTCCTTTTCAATTTCCGCTGTGGGCGTGGAGAAGACAACGACGGCGGTCTTGTCATTACGCACCACATCCTCAATCGTCACATCGACAGTGCCATCATCGTTGGTCGCTTCAACAATCCGATACACCTCGTCGGACATCTCTCCTGCACCGAGTGTCACAGTCTCCTTAGAATCCTGCTCGTATTCGGTGACGAGTTGCTTTGTTTCCATTAGTCCATCACCTGCTGGACCAACACTTTCGCCTCATCGTGTGCGTCTTCCTCGTTGTCGAAGCGGTCATCTGGTGAGAGGAAGTACCCCTCATCGTGGTTCTTGAGACGGACACTCCACCCAAGGTCACTGATTTTCGAGACCTTCACGTATGGGCCACCGTCAAGCCGGTACTCTGTGATAGTGTTTGGTTCACGGCCTCCTTCAACCGGCGTCATCACCTCACGCTGCCACTTACTCAGGGGGCTATGCTCTGCGACTTTCTCGAACTCGTCGGATTGCGAATCGGATTTCGACATTACGACTAAACAAAACTGGGGGATAGTAAAAAGCCTTTCGATTTACTCTACGTCTTGCTCGTGCAACGACACACCATCAAGTCGTAGAGAGTTCCGCAACTGCGTCCAGTTCGTGTTCTTGTTGATTTTGTAGAGCACGTAGCCCCACACCAGTACCAGTCCCGTCAGTGCGATGATTGCTCCTAACATAGTCGTGGGTCGTCAAGTCCTTGCAGTATTCCCTGTACAGTCTCTTTCGCAGCGTCGTTTGCTTCATCGAAGTCATCGTACCGTCCAACTTCTCCCAGTGGTCGTGCGCCGCTGTCATACCACTTCACAAGCCACTCACGGTCAGCCTCGTAGACCATTCGGACGAAGTATGGTTCATCCTTACAGTGGTACTCTCGAACCATCTCCTTCCCATCTCCACGACACCGCTTGTGTAACTCCAGTGGGCCAAACTCAGCCACACTCTGAAGTGTTTCTTCTTGTCGAAGCATCATCGGATAGTTACTTCGTCGGCCTCTTCAATCTTCCGATGTAACGTGGCTTTGCCGACTTCACAGCGCACCTCCTCACCATCACCGGGAACTGTGTATCGAACGAGTCCGGTGTTGGTAACAGCACCAATTTCCCCGAACACAGTGCCGTCGAGGAATAACACATCGCCGTTGTTCAATTCAATATCTATACACTGGTCGTATGCCGTGTTAGTTGGGTGAGTCATCGGTCAATCGCCTCACGTAGTGCGTTCTGCTCTGCATCATTTGTGACAAGTCTGATGGCAACCTCAGTGACAACGAACGCAACGATAACTGCGACAACAACGGACAACAGAATACCCAAGACAGCAATGCCCAGTGCTGTAAGAATACTCGCTGCACCGAACGCTTGACTCGCTGTCACAACAAAGCCAGCGATGAAGACAATAAGAGCAATGCCTGCGGCAAGAATCATACTGCCAAAGGCTTTGGCTCCTAACTCGTCGTAGTCTACATCACTCGTGACAGAGTTCTGTACGTCTTCGAGTAGTTGGTCATTCATTACGTGAACAAATAGAAGAAGCGACTATATAACTCTTACGACGTTACTCGTGCTTCACTCATACATCTCCGCAAGCATGTCCTTGGTGGACTGCGGAATCGGCGCAATGTCACGAGTGTCTTCAATCTTCTCCCACTTCGCAGCGTCGTTGTTGGGAGCATCCTCGAACACATCGAACGGAGCGTTCTCGAACTCCGCTCGACGCACTGCCATCTCGTGGACGCCAGTGTGGTCGTAGGAGTTTGCCCACAGCTTCTCGATAGCCTCATCCGTCACACTCAGGTCACGCAGGTCGTGCTTCGTCTTGTCGTGGCCGTGGTGTAGGCCAGAGCGAGTGTCGGTGAAGGCAGAGAGGTGTGCGCCTTCAACGATGTCTCCGATGACACCATTGCCGTGGGTGTAGCCGTGCTCGTCTTCGAGGATGTACTGCACAGTCACGAGGAAGTCAAGCTCCTGCTTGTTCAGCATCACATCATCGCCAGTCGGTGTGACAACAGCCACGTTGCCATCAGGCGTGTCGAAGTGAATCTGCCGAGCAGGTCGCGTCTCATCGAAGGCCGTGGCATCAGTGTGGGAGTACGTCGCGTCTGGCTTGACAGCGAAGTTCTCTGCCTGCCACGTGACGATGATTTCGTCGTCAATCAGCCAACCATCCTGCGTGGTCTCCAGAATGCCATCCTCACGAGCATCTGCGAAGCGGAGCAGGAATCGGTCCATCACCGAGATACGGACACGGCCATCCGTCAACTCGTTGTAAATCCGTTCGAGTCGCGGCTCGTCTCGGTCATACGTAGCCCACAGGACATTCTCCTCAATGTCGTCAGGGATACGCACAGTGTCGAAGCCACGCTGTCGTCGTTCGAGACGGAACGTGTTTGCCTCGAAGTCGAGGTGGACAGCCATGCTCCCAACATCAATACGCCCACCGTCAGGCGTGATGTCAGGGTCTTTGACGAGCAGCGTGTTCCGCCCGTTCTTGGGAACCATCTCATACTGCTCTTCACCAACACGGAGAAGCCACTGTTCGGGGCCACCCATGTCTGGCACAATCTCTGCGGTTGCGATTTGGTCGAGTGTTAGGTCCGTCATTGCGATTAGTAGTTTGTTAGTATCCGTATTAAAGCTTTTGATTCGCTATTCGAGAATCGTGACAGTCGTCTCGTCCCAGTCGATGATGCTATGCACCATGCCACTACGTCTTCAACTGTCTTCATCGTTCAATGCAGTCTCCAACTCTTCAAACGTCGCTGTTTCAAGCGTCCCCGGCTCATACAACGACTCGAAGTGGGCTGGACCGTGGTGCGTAAAGTCACGCAACTCGTCTTCGTCAATCTTGCCATCCTTGTACAATTCCCAGTACCCAAGCTTCATCTTTGTGTACTCGGTAGACCAGTAGCTTTCATCCAACTGATAGTCCTCCGGCTCTCCACCAAACATCTCAGCGAGTGCGTGGTAGAACGTATCGTATTCGTCAAGTGGTGTCTGCTCCGGCCTGATGGGATTCCAGTCTTCTTCCTCGAACAGTGTGATAGACAACCCATCGTCCACATCCTCAACATACACCACATTGAGGTCGAAGTGGATGCACTCGTTCTCAATCTCGTCGGTGTTATTCTCAACAGTAACAATGTGGTCCACAAACGTGTCCGGCGCGTCTACTTCCAAAACAGCATCGTTGTTTTCGAGTGCAGTGGTAATGATGTGACTATACCACTCCAACTCGAACATAGTTCGTTGCATACTACAATGGACGAACTACAGGTATTTAACTCTTTTCAACGAAGATTTCCTCGTGAGGCCCAATTACAACACGCTCTACGAACTCGTCTTTATTCATCTTGGAGTTCCTCCCAGTACTGCTCCCCCCAGTCGTCCCAGTTGTTGCCGATTAGCCAGAGCGCACCATCAACGACCATCGGAGAGATGTCATCCTGATGGCCCTGCACTCGCCAGAACTCCCGAATTTCATCATCCGATAGCTCATTTCCTGCAAGGTCTTGCGTGAGTCGGCGGATGTGTACGTCAACTGGTATTTCTAACGTCCAGATGTTGTCAAGTTCAGCCACGTTCTCGTGAATCACCTTGCAGTAGAACGGCTTCAGCTTCTCTCCACCGAGGTACTTGTAGCCATCTTCCTCGATGTTCTCGGCCAACTGCGCTGCATCCCGATGCGAGTCGAGGATTAGCATTGCCCACGAGCCTTCGTGCTCTTCGCAGACAATCTCGCTGTTCTGAATCCAGCCATCAGCATCACGGTTCGGGTAGCGGAAGCCGATGTCTGACATGACAGCAGACAGTTCATCCTGCGTCAACTCAGCAGCCTCACGTGGGTCGAAGTAGTCAGGGTCACGCTGCCACAACTCCAAGCAGTTCTGCCACAGGTTGGCAGCATTTCGATTGTAGTCAAGCATACACCCATACGTCAGGAACGCAGTGCGCCGAGTGTTAATGTTGGGGTTTTCGTCAAGGACTGCACGCTCAGGGAGCAGTTCTGCCTTGTTCTCGAATGGACCCTCCGCGTTCTCGAAGTCGGACTGGATTTTACCAATCATACCCTAACCAAAGCGGGGATATAATATAAAGGTTACGGCCAGCTACTTACCGCTTACTTCATGCCAAGCTTCTCTGCAACTTCGAGGGCTTCCGTCAACTCACTGCCAGTCGGAGAGTGTCCGAAGAGGAAGTCGAAGTGTTCGTGGGACTCGTCAACACTGTCAAGCGCAATCTCTCGCTGGAGTTCAACGAAGCTGCTGGAGTCATACTCGTAGTCGTCAAAACTCCGAGGAGTCGTCCCACCACTGGTCTTCACAACATCAGCACCAATGTTGTCGCCCCAGTGGTCTGCGAATGCGTTCTGGTCAGTCATTACGACGTACTTGTAGTCAGTCACGTCGTAGCCAAGCGTTTCGGCAACGTCCTCCGTGTCGAAGCTCGTCATCGTGTTGCTACCGACAAGCAGGAATAGCCACTCGTCGGTGAGGTCAGTGCTGTCAATCGTGACAGTGCCACTCCCACCGAGAGCCGTTCCTTTGGCGAAGTCGATTTCCAACTCCGTCCCCATGTTGTCATAGATAGCAGCCTGCTTGTTTCCGTAGACGTTCGGCTTGTCCTTGAGGTGCTTGAAGACGTACTTCGGGACAGCGGTTGCCGCAATTCCCTTATGTCGGTCTGCTTCACGGGCCACCTTACTTGCCGTAACGTGGTCCTTTGTCTGGTCAAGGATGACGAGGTAACGGAACTCGGAGCCGTACTTCGACCAGAAGATGTCGTCGTTCTGCAAGTTGTCAACAACATCACTCACAGTTTTCTTCGTCCACTTGGAGCGACGGCGAGTGCCGTATCGAATCTGAATACGCTTCGTGGATGGGTCACGGCTGGAGCGACCACTGCTACCACTGGACGAAGACGACGTGCTCTTGTTCTCCCACTTGTCGGCCACGTCAGGGTCGAGGTTCGGGAGTTTCTGTCGAAGCTTCCGGTTGGGCAACTCTTTGGCAGGCTCCCAACCGAGGTCAGCGTACTTGCCGTAGTCCGTGTCTTCCGTTCGGACGAAGGCAGCGTCGAGTCCCCACACAATCTCAGCCTTCTTCTTGGAGACACTCTTGCCGACGTACACGTTGTCGCCGTACTCGTCAACCAACTTCCACATCTTCTTACTCCGCTGTGCCCCCTTCGTGTGAGGTGCGGAGTGCCCTTCTTTCAGCATCTTCACACTACTCTGCATCCGGTGAAGCTGCGAGCACACGTCTTCCGGTACAACAGTGTCGAACTTCTCTTCAATCTTGTCCTGCAAGTCAGAAGCGTCAGGGTCGTCGTGGTAGCCGATGAAGTTGTTGTAGGCACGCATCAGGGCTGCCTTGTCATCGAGGTCAACGAAGTCCTGCCACGAGTTGAGTTCTTCGAACCGAGTAGCGGCAACACTTGCCCACTCATCCTCAAGGTTGTCCGAGACATGTTTCCAGAAGTCGTCGTGTCCACTCATGTAGGAGTCACGACTGGATGCAGGCTTCGGCATCCGAATAGCGTCGTCAGGCACACTGCTCATCGGAATGTGGCTTTCCTGCTGTCGTGGCTGAAGCGTCTGGTACTTGGTGTCATCAATGGGGACGAGTCCTTCGATGGACGGGTCGGACTTGCACTGCACAATCGGCCCATCCTCACGCTTGCCACGGAAGTCCCACTTCCACGACGCATTGTACGACTGGTTCGTTTTGTAGCTCGGCCCATCCGTGTTGCGCTTGATGGGCATAGTCACGTTGTACGTGATGATGCCATCGTCAGTCTCCTTGCTTTCGGGAGACATGACAGCCTTGAAGTACTCGTTCTCGAAGGAGACAACCAGTTCGTTGTCAGGGTAGTAGTCCTCGATGAAGGTGGGCAGGAACTCGTCACTCTTGCCAGTCTCCTGCCCTTTCTCGTCAAAGTCTCGGTACAGGACAGTCACCTGCATCCCGTCAGAGTACCGCTGGACTGCATCTGCAACATCGATGTTCTGCGCTGCTCCGGCAAGCGTGGCAAACTCGAATCGAGTGCCAGTGGACTCCTTCTCGTCAGGCAGGTACTCGAAGTTGGCGAGGTACTCAGCCGTGGAGTATGCCTCGTAGTCTCCGTATGGGTTCGTCTTCAGTCGGAAGGAGCCGTTCACACCACACAGGAGGAAGTGAGACATGTAGCCAATACCGAACTGCCCACCACGGTTGCCAGACATGTGGTTCTCGGAGTAGCCGATGCTCCGAAGAATGTCGTACCGCTGTGGGGTGATGCCAACACCGTTGTCCTCGATGATGAGGGTAGTTGCGTTCGGATGCTCGTTGTACGTCACCTCAATCTGCGCCTCGTAGCCGAGTTCGGCTTCCGCTTTGTTGAGGATGTCAAGCACGTCACTGGGGACATCAAGCCCTGCGTCTTCGAGCATCTCTTCGGCTCGGTTAATACACGCAGTCTCAGCATTGTGGAGAGACTCACGGATGGCAGCAGCGGGGTCGTCATACATGTCAACGAAGCGTGCCCCTGCCTGCTCTGCATCGTACTTCCGCTCCTTGTCATCACCGAACTTGTGTTTCAGTGGGTGGTCTCCAACAAGGTCGGCTTCACGTTTTGCAACGCCAGCCGTGGTCTTGTACTGCTCCATCTCGTCGGATTGCGAATAGGATTTCGACATTACGACTAAACAAAACCGGGGGATAGTAAAAAGCCTTTCGATTACCGCTCGTTATTTCGCTCACCGTACTCCAACAACTCTGCAATGTGTTCATCAATCGTTCTCTCTGTGTACAGGTCATCCTCGTACCAGTAGTTACTATCTTCTGATGGGTGTTCCTCGTGTCCACACTGTGGTTCTTCGTCACCTGCTCCAAAGAGTTTACTAAATAGTCCCATATGTAATCGTCTGCGCCAACAGTACTAACTGTTACGGTGAGTTGTTTAGTCTTTTACCAGTGCGACGAGTCCGATGAATGGCAGGAACGGGATGATTGCAGCAATAGCAAGGATGATAACTACAAGCAGGAAGGCAAGTCCTGTGAGTAGTCCAGCAACCCCTGCCCCAATGGAAATGATGGGCAGCCCAAGCACTGCGTACAGTAGTCCATACGTTTGGAACACGTAGTATAGTCCTGCCAGTGCGTATCCAACCCACGACAAGACGATGATGCCTACTCCGCCGCCACCGCTTTGATTCGTTTCCATACCCAATTGTTCGGAGTTCGGGTATAAAAATGTTCCGACTAATACTGGTATACGAAGAAGTCAGGGTGCGCCTTACGTATTCGGGAAGCAGTCTCCTCCTCGTAGTTTCGAGCTTCTGTCTCATTCATGGAGTCCCATATATCAAGTAGTCGAACTGGTTCGAATAATTGAGTAAAGTCTGCGCCTGCGCCTGCCGTGTGCGTATTTATTCTATCCAGTGGTTGCTTCGAGTAGCCAACATAAATACGCTCTTTCGACCCAACTGCACGACCGAGCCAGTCAGGACTCCGAGCAAGCACATCTTGTGCTCGTTTTTGTTCTATGTCGTAGCCAGCAGCAGTTCGGCAAAGTAACACATAGACAGCCCGTTGCCGGATATTTGGAGACACATTGAGTGAGAACGTATCACTCTCTACAATGTGTCCATCAGCATTTGTCTCATACATATATCTGTATAGAGTCACAACATATATAAGTATTACGGTAACGGAACCGTTACAATTATATAGGTAGCCCGATTAGTATAGACTATGAGTCGGCAACTACGTACATCAATTAGAGAATACTGCCGTGAGAACCCCGGCCTTGTGAAAAACAGATACCGTGGACTCCATCCACTTGCAGGCCACTGTTACCATGCGTCTGAAGCATACTTCCACGAAACTGGTGGCTACGATGCGTGGGAAGTACTTAGACTCCAGCATGAGGGAACAACGCATTGGTGCTTGCGAGACCGTGACTCTGAAAAGATATTCGACCTCACCGTGGAGCAATTCAACACAGTACCAGACTACGATACCGCAACAGCAACAGGTTTTCTCACAAAAGACCCAAGCTACGCGGCACAGGAAATACTGAATGTTGTTACAGAATGATAGACGAATCACCCCCAATCTTCGAGGTACTCCCCGGACGACTCGTTGATGACTACAACAACGCGACAGACAGTACCCTGAATGACATAAACATCGCTGTCTCATACAACATTTCATCGTGGAACTCCTCATACCGATACAATAACGTGGAGGTTGGCTACGATGGAGAGAACTTTCGCATCGCAAATGAGGACTGCCGGTGGAGTTACTTTAACGATGCACAGCAGGAAGAACTGAAGGTCGTAACAGCTATTATCTTCCGAATGATACACCCAAACTACCACAATGCTACTCAACACTGTCAATAGCGAAGAGAACCTGACTGCAACGACACTTACATTCAACACACGCGAGCGCGATGATGATAATACTCTCATCCGACGTGAATACTCGTTCGACTACTCAAAAGGGTGGGATACGTGGACCTTCAGTAGCCTCGATATATACGAAGACGATAACCCACACTCAGGCGAATGGGAACACGTCAAACATATTCACTGGATGGAGCCGGAAGGACTTGCGACAACTGTGCCAAGTATCGTGCTGGCACAACTCGCGGAGCTAATTGGTGAAGAAGAAGTCGAGAAGATGAAACGCTGACCGAAAGATTTTTATACCCTGTAGTCCCTATTATAGTAGTAAGTGGGTTGCGGTGGTTCCCCTATTGTGTGTATTATCACAGTAGTTTCTATTATAACAGACAGTTGTACCAGAAGCTTTAAATAGGAGCAGTTATTATATCATAGTAGATGGTATCAACATCGTTCGAGGGACCGCCCGATAAACCACGTAACCCGATAGAGTCCATACTCGTTGGTGGATATGTGTTTGCCGGTGTGTTGGTCGCAGCAGTTGTGACTGGCATTATCTGGTTTCTCATATCAATGTTGTATGGATTTATCGGATTCTGGTTGCTGCTTGGGCTACCGCTAACGCTTGGAGCAGCAACCGCTGTGGGGTATCTGTGGAGACACATCGACCCGCAAGACCCGTTCTCACTACGTAAAGTGTATCGTGATAGCTCGTGGTGGTTGACTCGTAAGAAGAACAAGCATTGGAAATCACTACAGTTGAAGTGGCATAACACAAAACAGCGTGTTCGGAATAAGCTGAGTGATATTCGTAACTTCCGTGACAACGACGAGGAAACGGAGCAAGAAGAAGAAGCAGACGACGACAAGCAGAAGGCCCCATATTCAACCAGTGATGACTCGCCATTTTCGTAATGCCCACATTACGTTATTAATTGGTGGTATTATTCTATTAACATTCTTATTTGGTGCAGTTGCGTTGGCAATTGGTACAGTACTGACACTTGTTGGTGTGAGTTTTGGAATGTACACGCAGGCAACGCTTTCTGAGTAGTCGAAACACTTTTATATTGTGGCGTTGTACATACCATATGGAAAGTCCAGAGTATGTACAGACAAAACTAAAACTCCAAACAGGAGCGTCTGGCATCTCCGTCGATGTTGTCGATGGCGAGCGCCTTGAGTACACGCTCTTGTTTGAGGACACTGTGGGCCTCGACTGGCTCTCCTCCGAGTTAGGAAAAGCCTTTGCCCAGTTGAGTGTGGGGATGCAGCGGTGGAAGATTGAACCACACGAAGCAGGTGTCTTTGGAGTAACTGTGCGTGAAACTGATAGACGGGAAGACCTTGAGTCTGACCAGCAGTCATTATACGAATGGGAGTAGTACTTATTGCTGCTGCAATTGGTGGGGTGCTGTTCCTTGCCTTATCAGTATATGGTCTTGTTGAAGTTGGCAACCTTGCTAAAGAGAAACAGTACAATCAAGCGATGGAGGCGTTGCGTACTGAGGTTGACGATGAGGTAATGAATGCCTTTGAGGAGTATGATGAATGGGAGAAGGCATCAATACTCGCCACAAACCCACAAACTGCAAGCGAGTTTGCAACGGTTGTTCGAGGATGGCGACCATCGGAAGATATAAGTTCGTACTCCGAATAGCGGAGTACCTCACTGAGTAGCATTCTACCGAAAGCTATAAGTAGATACTCGGATACATAAAACTATGAACTTCACGATTTGCACCGTAAATCGATTCAGTGAATCGTGCAACTGTGGTGGTTGCACATGAACGTCACTATCCAAACTGACGGCACATACAGTTATGAACTAAACGATGAGGCAAGAGAGCGGTTGCTCCGAAGCGCGGAGATTGCCTACGAGCAGAACCAGTATGTTGACTGTTGGTTTGAGACGTATGATGACTCGTTCGAGGAGGCACATCCCGGTGCTTGCCCACGAGCACAGTACGGCGACCCCATCATCGTCATCGAGACAGAGGGACCAATGGTTCCAGCAGACCGAGTTGTCCAACCACAGGAAGCCAAGTCTATTGATTCGTCACAGCTTGACGATGACGATGCTGAGTTGGTTGATGAGAAGGACAACGGTGGAGACATGATGACAGTGCTACCAGACCGAGACAATCCTGACAGGGCCAACTACTCCGTCGAGCAGCTTGTCAAGGACTCAATCGAGACTCGCTCTGACCAGATTGAAAACGGACGACTCCCCCGAAGACCGCAGGAAGAGCCGGAGGTTCCACAATTTATTCAACTACTGCCCGAATTGGATGGTACTGTGTGGAGTACCGCTGAAGCGATGTTCCCAGTTGGTGGATTCTACTACCGGAACGTCCAAGCCAGAATCGACTATCCCCCAACCCCTCCGAGCAAGACGCTCGAACAAGCACGGCAGGAATCCCACGAGACGTGGCAGGAAATGTTGGAAGGGATGGACTGTAAAAAGACGAAGAAGGAGAGACACAAGTCGGCACAGGAAGAGCGTAAGCCGTGGGACTACGACTCCACAGACACGGATGAAACTGTGAACGAGGGCGATGTTGGTGCGAGGTGGAACCTGTGAGCCTCCGCCACGTTGCCCACACATTGTTTGTTGGAGACTCATTGGCTCCATCGACTGCTGATGGTGATGCCTTTGTTGTCACACTGTGTGGCTACACTATTGATGAAACGGATGTACACATTCCATTTGAGGATTCACCAGACTTCGACTCTGAAGCGTTCGAGAGAGCCGTTGATGTCGTCATGGAACAGCTTCTCGATGGAGAACGTGTCGTCGTCCACTGCAATGCTGGAATCAATCGTAGCCCTGCTGTGGCGGCTACTGCACACTGTAAACTCTCTGATGATAGTGTTGGACAGTCCATTACCAAAGCACAGTGTGGGGCACACCACATTGCTCCATACTTCAGGGCAGAAATCAAACGACTGTGTGGAGATGATGGGCCGGTTGAGGAGATGGAGCAAACAGACAGAGTAGTTGAGGCGATTGAAGATGACTACTGAAGAAGAACTGGTAGACGAGTATCCAGAGATATATCAGTTCTACCACGAATACGACAAGCAACCTGCTCCACAGATACACGTGTACGGCTTCCAACACCGTGAGGGGTGGAATTGGTTGGTTGCAGAGTTGTGTGAAGAACTCGATAGTCTCGGTGTCGATATTGCCGTAGTGCAGCAGAAAGAGAAGTTTGGTGGACTACGCTTCTACCACAATGGTATAAGTGGAGATGGAGCAATGCAAGCACTCGGTGCTATTCGCTTTGCCGAGCGGTTTTCATTCCATATCTGCGAAGTGTGTGGTGAGCGTGGTGAGCTTCGACAAAACGGTTGGTATAAAACGAGATGTGATGACTGCTACGACGAATGACCGAAATACTTTTACCATAGCCCATCATAGATTGGACTATGATAGGACCGCAATTTACTATCCAAACTGAAGAGCAGTTCGAGAAGTTGCTCGAATTTGCCTTTGATGAGGATAGTATGACACTACACAATGGGAGTGAAGCTGCCAGAATCGTGACGACTATTCCTCCAAGCAGACGAGCAGAATTGTTTGACGAGTACGTCGAAACACTTAATACGGAAACCGACGAAGGTGGTAGTGATGAGTGAACAAAAACCAGAGGACGTAGACATCCAAACTGGGACGAAGGGGGTTGCTCCAACCGACCTCGATGCTGCTGGAGACGACCACCCACTTGGAAGTAAGTCAACTGAGTTGCAGGGAGACTTCCAAGTCATTGTGCGTGACTATGCAGATGGCCAGTACTCAAGCTGGAAGGAGACTGTTCGTGAGTACATTGCCAATGCAGAAACCGCCTGTATCCGAGTGCAACAGCGTATTGAAGAAGGAAAGGAATTGCTGGCTCCTGACAACTACGAGCCTGTCATCGACATTGTGTGGGATAGGAAGGAGCAGAAATTCACCATCAAGGACAACGGTGTTGGCATGTCTTCCTACGAGTTCGAGCAGGGCTTCTCCTTTGTCGGTGGCAGTGCCTCTCGTGATGACGGTGGACGCCTTGGGCAATTCGGAGTCGGTGCATTGTCATTCGTCCAAGTTGCAGGCATTGATAGCCACATCCTTGTCAAGACACACTCTCGGCTAACTGACGAGAACTACTCGGCATATTTCTCACTCGGTGGACCAACACCGCTTGTTGGTGGCTTGAATGAGAAGCAGTATGGTACTGTGTTCGAGATGACACCCAAGGAAGACTTCGACTTCCGTGCTGCTGTCGATGAATACTCCGAGTACGTCTCTGTCCCAGTTCGGTACACTGAGTACAACGAGGATGGTGAAGAGGTCTTCAACGAGGACTACGGTGACAAGCGACTCCTCGATGAAATCTCCTCCCGTCGAGTGGCTATCGAGTACGAGAAAGAGGGCTACTTCCGAGCAGTCTGTGCTCCTGAGTGTGATGGAAAGACCCTGCTTGTCTCGATGCCGATTGACCGAAACGATGGTGGATACGGCTCTGGACAGCACTCTGCTCCATTCACCTTCGATGTACGTCTCTTAGACGAGACTGGACGTGTTGTCAAGGGTCCAAATGAGGGCATGATTCCGTGCTCGTGGAGAGAGTACGAGGATATGCTGATTGATGCACGTGACCCACATCTTCCACCGGACCTGTTGGATGATATGGATGCTGTAATGCACGATGGTGAGCCGACCAACATCAGCGACCTGCACAAAGAAAACATCATCGGCAAGGAGATTGTCGTTGGGAAAAACGAGGGCAAGGTCGTTGTGCAAGCAGACGAGTGGGACTCGATGGATGAAGGACGTGCAGCGCAGTACATCCCTGAAGAGAAACTCACTGATGATGACCTGACGATGCCTAAGCCAACCAGTGACCGTGGTCGCCTTGAGGAACACAGAGACTTTTGGAAATGGCTTGCCAATAACGTCGAAGAGAAATTCTACTCCAACGTCAAAGCTGTGAAGCAGGAAGTGAAAGGCTCTAACGACCCAGTGGAGCACATCATCAACATGGAGAAAGGAAATTTGTCCCTCGCCCGGCACGGGATTGAGCACGCTCGAAAGAGTGACTCCGTGACCGGGCAGTCCCACGGGGACTTGGCCCACCACTTCGATGTTGATGCAGAAACGATTGCGCTCTTCGACAACCTCAACGACGAACTATCAGTTGTTCCTGATGGTAAGTGGGACTACCCCGATAGTAGTTACCACCGTGAGGATATGACTGTCGAAGAGATTCTTCGGAGTAACTCGTTCGGAGAAGTCTATCTCGCGGCAACTGTAACGCGAGATAAGGCCAAAAAAGTAATGGAAGATGGTGGTCTCGTTATCGACGTAGACCATGCAGGACTGTATCCCAAGTACGAAATCTACAACTGGAATAAACTGAAAGATGTCACTGTTGAATGAACTCGCAGGAGCAGGATGGAAAAATGTACAGGCACCCCACTCAGTTGATGATGAAAGCGTCATTGCTCGATGGCAGGGTGAACCAATCAAGGCAGGATTCGAGACGGAGACTGTTGAGGAGAGCGATGCTGTCTTCCACAAGAAGTTTCGCACCGGCTGCTACGATATGGAGCTTCGACTATATAGCACGCCACACTCCGCTTCTGGTGAAATAAAAGTCGAAGAAGCAGACGGCTACTAACCGGAACCTTTTTATACTGCTATCCCGAATGGTTGGTATATGGAACTACCTGAATTTAGTGACGACTCAACTGAGCAGGAACTTGATGGAGACGATGACCCACTCTCGAATAGCTCTGTGAAGGCTGCTGTCAAGTGGGAGAATCGTGATGGTGAGTATGTTCTACTCTGGTGGCAGGGCCTTTTCTACATTGCGACGGAGAACGGTGGCTACTCGATGACGAAAAGCCTCTTCGACAAGATTCCTGACCACATCGAGCAGATTTGGGTTGCTGACAACAAGCGTAACCTGCTCTCGAAATTTACGACTGACCAGTACGAGGATGAGGGAGTCATCATTGGAGAGGATGATGAACGATTCGACAACGTGTCACCATCGACACAGATTGCTGTTGACTCCGAGTCTGCACTTGAGACAGTTGACCTACACGAAGTAGACATTTAGGGGAATACTTTTATACTCCCCCGTTCAATACAATAGTATGAGCGATTGGGAAATACTCCATCGAGACCACGACAGAGATGGCAACCTCACCTCATTGCTGGTGTTAGAGGACGGTGAGCCAACGCAGAAGAATGCGATTCCTGAGAACATTCTCCTGTACGAGCATGGGTTGAAAGACTTCTTCGAGGGCGATAACCTACTCCAATTCAGTGAGAGTGTCTACGGTGGCTCCAGAGCCGGTGAGGGGTACATTCTTGTCGTAGATGGGAACCTTATTGAAATCCCGCCTCGGAAGGACCACGACTTCTTACAGGCTATCGCTGATATTCTTGATGAAGAGCGTGGGCCACAAGCACTACGAGACATTCACCAAGACATCATCGCTGGACAGGTTCGCCGCCACGTCATTAATAATCTGACTCATAGCTTTGGCAAGAAGGCGTTCGACATTCAGGTGCAGGGGAACGGCTGGCTAATTGAAGATGCGTTCCTTGTCGATTGGAATGCAAACATTTATACCAAGGATGATGACCCTGAAGATGGTGACTACATCCGAGAGTTTGGCTCAGGGATAACCAAGACTGACAAGAGTTACCAATTTGTCGAACTCAATATTGGGCACGGTGAGGAAGTACCCGAACAGGAGACAGTTGATATTGGAGAGAAGTCAGTCACCCTCACAGACAAGGAGATGGAGTTCTTGGCGAAGGTGACGTGGCTACTCGGTCGATGGAAATACCACCCTGACGAGGCGTTTTGGGCACACGTAGAAAACCAATATGACATCGAATAGCGCACTCATACAACCTCGTCGTGTGATAGGATACCGAGACTTCTTTACGGGGATGAAGCATGTTGCACAGGACGAGTCAGAGAAGCAGTTCGCTGAAGGAGCACTCACACTGCTGGATTCACTCCCACCAACGTCTCAACTTGCAGACAAGGAATTTATGCGCCGACAACTCCGCTACAATAGAAAGAGTTACAAGGAGAACCCAACATGGGAGTGTCTTGGACGAATATTTGCCATCAGTGTGTTGTACGAGGTAAGCTTCGGTGAGAAAATCAACCGAAAGATTTAAATAGTAGTGTGTCATACTTTGTCTTGTATGGAACCTCAAACTATCCAGAAGGATGTCACTGAAGTCATCGAAGATGATGGTGCTGGTGGCAGTTCCTTTGACGTTGATGCCAGCCAAGTTGAGGCAGACACGCTACTCGGTACACTTGACGAGTATGCGTCTGCATTCGACGTTACTGGCTTTAAGTGTACGAGTTGTGGACTCGCCCACAGCCACGACACGGTGAAGCACCAAGCCAGTGAAACATTTGCACTTGGAGCAGACGAGGCCGCATCGGTGATGGAGTATAACTCCGTTTGTCACTGTGGCCTCCATGAACTTGCTCGACGTGGTGGAGACCTTGGTGTAGACCAGCGACGTGCTGACTCTCTCAAGGACAATGCGCCCATCCCCGACGAGGAAGCAGTGCGGATGAACGAACGCTTCGCGTAGAAGCAACCGCAACATTTTTATAGTAGCAACGCGTAGTAGCTACTGCTATGAGCGACGAAAATACATGGACTCGGCGTAGTGTTATCGGTGCGGGGACTATTGGTGTTATTGGTGGAGCTGGTGTTGTAACTGCTGCAAGCCAGACTGAGAGTGCTGAGTGGCTATTCACAATATTCGGGGCACAGCGAGCCGATGCACCTGTGTTTGTTGTACAAATATCAACCAGTCCACCCGGACGTTCTGTACGAGAAGCAGACATACTGCTTGAGGCAGAGCGAGAGGCAACTGTCGATATGTTGGTCGAGATTGATGGAGAAGACGAACCACAGGACGGCTGGCCAATCGTTGAAGATATTGTATTCGCTGAGGAAGGTGAGCAACAGGTAGAATCAGTTACATTTGATGAGACATACGGTAATGTGGATGACAGTGATTTGCTCGTGACAATTGAAGAAACCGGATTGGAGTAACGAAACATTTATATACTCGTATCCCCTTTTACACAGTATGACGTTTCGTGTAAGTGAAATTGTCGAGACAGAGTACGGAGAAAAGGCTATCCTCGAAATCGAATACGATGACAGGTCGTGGGTCCAGTGTCTTCCGTGGGGTGACGGGAAGTTTGGCGAGGCAGGTGTCCCACAAACAGACCGCGTTCCTGACTACGTTGCAGAAGCGGCGGAGGAGTTTGACTGGCCAGAAGACTACGAGGCACACCAGAGTTGGGAGGACGACCACTGGGAGATTGATGTGGAGGCTCTCGAAACTGCGCTACGATTCTGGCAGGCGCAGACCTTCAATGTCGAAATTGCCACGGATGCTGACTTCGACATTAACTAAGTATGCGAGTCCCAAAGAACCCGGAGACGGGGAAGCCGTACCAATTCCTTCCAGAGAGTGATGAACTCTCCACACCGACTGAACGGAAAACAGCAGCGTTGCTGGTTGAAATGACACACGCACTTGACGATGGTGATGAGCAACGTGCTGAGAAGATTGCCGAGGAAATCATGCGAATGTATACTCGATAAATGGGAAAATTCGACCTTTCTGCTGGAGACAGCAGCGACGATGATTCCGCAAGTGGTTTCAATCTCTCCGCCACAGCGATGTGTGAAGAGTGTGGACAGTGGCTTTCGTCATCCGATGAAGCACACGGTTGTCCCGCTGCTGGTGGAGATGAAGTAGAGCATGTCTTCCGACAGATTGGTGGGGATGATGAAATAATCATTACCGCTGTCTCAACGAATGGTGCATGGAGGAAGTTGGCTACCACCGTCGATGACCCGTTGCCGTGGGCCTATTTCGGACCCGTTAGATTTAATAGGACGAGTCCGGTAGAAGTGAGTGTCGCGTTTTATCAACGAACGGGACAAGACCTACGGGAACTATGATAGAACTACTACTCAGCATACTCGTCGCAGGTGTACTGCTCGTTATTGGCATCCCAATAATCCTCTTTGCACTGGCATTCTTGGTTGCCATTGCTGGAACGTTGGCTCGACTTCTTACATTTATGGGACTCATTGCATTATTCACTGGCGCGGTCCCACTCGCTATTATTCTATTTATATTAGCAGCACTGATGGCTGGTGGGAGTGCGGCTGATAGCACGAACACTGTCACTGCTGTCAACGAAGGACCACGCCGCGTCCTCCGAGAGTAAACGTAACCGAAAGATTTATATACTTGGAGAATATACTTTTATCTGTCGAGGCAAGGATGACGGTTACTTTGGTCAATACATTACCCTACGCATCCCGTCGTTCGGTTTTCCTCGACATATATGCGAATTTTAGTTCGCTTCCCCGATGTGCCGCACGTTTCTTGGCACATCTACCCTCTCCCTTTCTGCGATATTCTACATCCAACTAAATGGAGGTTTTTACAGACGCAAGTCGATACGACACAGTTATTGGTATCGGCTACGTCGTGCGACTTGATAACACAACTGTTGAAGGGAGCAGGTCTGTCGAAGGAGAGTTTACATCGATGGATGCAGAGATGTTGGCAATCCTTGAAGGATTACGCATTGCCTCCCAACACAACAGAGGACACATCACACTATACACAGACTGTGACCCAGTGGTTGAAAAACTTGCTCACCCAACAGACTGGGAAGAGTATACTGCGTCGTTTGAGTGGCTCGCGGGCAAGTTTGAGTCGTGCGAAGTAGAGAATATCCCTCGCTCGATGAACACGCAGGCTGACAGGCTGGCAAAAGAAGCTGCGTGGGAGTAGGGGGACGAAACTTATTTATACTCCGACACCGAATAGGTGGTATGGAAAAACTACAACGGGTGGACCGAGTAGCCAACTCACTCACGGCAGACGAATTGGAGCGACGACTACCCGAAATTGACCTCATTGGAGACGAGCAGATTGCTGCTGACACGGCACGTGTCTTTTTACAGTGGTGTCCAGACTACTTTTGGGAAAAGCGTGCCTCGAAGAACCATCACGCCCCTGACGAACGGGGAGAGTACGGCAACTGGCTCCATACGAAGCGAGTCTTTCTTGAATATAACACTGTTGCTCGCAGTTGGACGGAGCAGCAACTAATCACTGCCCGTGAGTATCACTGTGGGCAAGCGGCCTGTCTCTTACACGATATGATGCGCTACGGCTGGCCATCTGAAAATAATTCTTACAGTGTCAACAATCACGACAGAATTATGGCAGAAATTATTCGAGAGCGCAGCGCACTTCCAGAACCCGTTGCAGCAGCGTGTGATAGTCACATGGGGTCGTGGGGTGAAGGACCACTCCCACAATCTAATCTTGAACAACTCGTCCACACTGCTGACATGGTGGCAAGTGCAGACTACAACGACATCGGTGTCTTTATGCCGTCCGAAGAACTACAGGAACTTGGCGTCACGGAGGTAAATTTCGATGAATAACACATCAGTAATGTGGGAATACAAGGACTCACTTATGCGAGGTGATGGTATCGTTATCATTATTGAACGACATAAGAGTGATGGGCATTATCGTCTACAAGAGGTTGATGCTTCATCGGTTGATGAAGCATCTCACTGAGGTGCGTTATCTATGATAACACACAAAGTCCATCCAGA
>Ga0207421_10002508_pt1 | contig 22697 bp, 18 predicted proteins | sample SodLakKL_010_SED_4_FD_187542 | JGI IMG/M metagenome (GOLD analysis project Ga0207421, IMG submission 187542) | Alkaline sediment microbial communities from Lake Tanatar, Kulunda Steppe, Russia - 8KL_010_SED (SPAdes) (version 2) | ecosystem: Environmental > Aquatic > Non-marine Saline and...
CTGCGCGCCAGACGGTCGAACGCTGCGTAGAGCGCGGCGTTCTGGGACATCTCACTGGCGTACTCCGAGAGCTTCGGCAGGCAGGCGTTGTAGGCGGCCCGCAGCTCGTCGGTATTCATCACCGAGTTCAGGTGCCGCACGGGCGACCAGACATCGTCCAACCGCGTATCGAGCCGTTCCAGCGGAACGACGAGGTCATCCCATTGGGGATCCTCTGGAAGGCCGGCCAACAGTTCTTCGATCGCTTTGCGGTTCTCGGCAAGGACGGTATCCACGGCAGGCTCGACGTGCTCCGGGCGAATGCTGCGGAAGACGGGCAAGGATTCGGTGGCTAAAAGCGGGTTCGACACGGCAACTCCCTCGTGGAAAAAGTTCAGAAACGGGCGGTCACCGCCCACAGAAACAGGCTCGCGGCGACGATGAACACCAGACCCGAACCATAAGCCCGCAGGCGCTGGCGGAACAGAAGCTGGGATTCGCTCAGGGTAGAAATCACCAGCAGGCGCTGCGTGCCGCGCTCCCCACGGCGAATGACGTGGACGGCATCGGGCCGTTCCTCGGCCGCCATCTCCCGATCGACCGCGACAGCCGCTGCGGCGCGCACGCGCTGCCAGTCCTGGATCGAAAGTCGCCCATCGCGGTCCGAATCGTATTGACGGATGATATCCGGATCGTTCTTCCAGCGCCCAAGCAGCTCGCGCAGGCGCTCGCTGCGACTCAGCCCCTCGTGGCGGCGGGTCGAGAACTCACCCGCCACCAGCACCTCCCGGCGCGCCGGTACGCGTTCCTCGACGTACCGATAACGCCCCCCACCGAACCCGCGCGAGGCACTCCCAGGCCCCATGTTCAGGGTCCGGCTCGCGCCATGCCAGATATCCCGTTCCGGACGGATGACGATCGCCCCATCCGGATCGACCACGCATGCGCCGGTGCCATCGTCGAGGCGGAAGAGGTCGTCGGAGCGACCTTGGTCGATGACCACGCGGCGCCGGTTCCTTCCGCCACCGCGACGCTCTTCGATGCGGTACCGATACCATACACAGGGAAGGCCTGTCAGCGGTGCGACGATCTCCGGTCCCGGCAACCAGTCGGCCGTACCCTCGAACTGAACGAATCCCTGGGGCGCGGAGCGGATGCGTGCGGTCGGGGTGTCGGCGATCAGGCGCAACAGGCGGCTGTAACGGAGGAAGCCGTAGAGACCGGCGGCGGTCAGGACCGACAGTCCCGCGACGACAAAACCGAAGTCGGCGCTGTCTGCGAGGACGAACCATTGCTGCAACTCGGACACCATCGGTCAGGCCTGAAGACGTCAGGTCCGGAAGAGTGCACCGAGGTCGACGTCCTGGAGTTCCGAGGCATCGAACTCGAGCAGGTCGAAGGGTTTGAAGCCGAAGAAGCGCGCGACCAGCACATCGGGGAACTGCTCGATACGGACGTTGTTGCGGTTCACCGCGGCGTTGTAGAACTCGCGCCGGTCGGCAATGGCATTCTCGAGCCCCGAAATACGGCGGCCCAGTTGGTTGAAGGTTTCGTTCGCGCGGAGTTCGGGATAGGCCTCGGCGACGGCAAAGAAGTGGCCCAGGCCGAGGCGGATCTCGTTTTCGGCAGCGCCGAGCGCGGCCATGTCACCGCTGCGCTGGGCCGCCTCGGCCCGGCTGCGTGCCTGGGTGATCCGCCCGAGGGTCTCCTGCTCGTAGGCCATGTACTCCCGCGCCACGGTCACCAGCTTGGGCAGTTCATCATTACGCTGCTTCAGAAGAACATCGATGTTCGCCCAGGATTGGGACACCGCGTGCTTCACCGCGACCAGCGCGTTGTAGATCACCACGGTGTACAGACCCGCGGCGAGCAGGAGAACCAGAATCAAGATCGTTCCAAGACCCATGGCGAGTTCCAAGATTGAATCGTGAATCTACGAGAAGCCTGCTGGGTCCGCGAACCCGGCAACTGGGCACGCGCGGATCCCGGTCACGGCTCAGACGTCGACGTTCTCCGCGCTCAGCGCTCGTGCTTCGATGAACTCGCGCCGCGGTTCGACCTGGTCGCCCATCAGCGTGGTGAAAATCTCATCAGCCCGGATCGCATCCTCGATGCGGACCTGCAGCAGCCGACGCGTTTCCGGGTTCATCGTCGTGTCCCACAACTGCTCGGGGTTCATCTCGCCCAGGCCCTTGTAGCGCTGGACCGCGAGGCCACGCCGGCCTTCCTGGAGCAGCCAGACCATCGCGTCAGCGAACGAGTGAATGACATGCACGCGTTCCCCGCGCTGGATGTAGGCGCCCGGCTCCAGCAAGCCGTGCAAGGTCTCGCTGAGGTTGAGCAGCGCTCGGAAGTCCCGGGAATCGAGGATTTCATCGTTGATCAGCTGCGAGAATGGCGCGCCGTGTTCGATGCGGTCCAGGCTCAGCTGAAGAACCCCGTCGAGATCGGTCAGCGCGCCCAGGCTGTAGCGAGTGGCGCCGGCCCGGTCGCTCGAGAGGTCTTCCAACAGTTTGCGGAACCAGGCCTGGACCTCAGGGTTGGCCACGCTACGGGGCTCCGGCATGGGATCGGCCTCGAACATCGCGCGCAGGATGCGGCCGTCGTAGAGCCTGCCGAGACGGTCCAGGGCACGCTGAGCCTTCTGGTAATCCAATACCAGCTTTTCGAAGGCCTCGGCCGCGATCGGCGGCGCATCGGAAGAGACGTACAACCGTGCACCATCCAGCGCGAGCGAGAGGTTGATCTCCTGCATCTCGGCCTCGTCGCGCACGTACTGTTCGCGCTTGCCGCGCTTGATCTTGTACAGCGGCGGCTGGGCGATGTAGACGTAACCCCGTTCGATCAGCTCGCGCATCTGGCGGAAAAAGAACGTCAACAGCAGAGTACGGATGTGCGATCCATCGACGTCGGCGTCGGTCATGATGATGATGCGGTGGTAGCGCAGACGGTCGATGTTGTACTCGTCTTTGCCGATCCCGCAGCCCAGCGCTGTGATCAGCGTCCCGACTTCGGCAGATCCCAGCATGCGGTCGAAGCGCGCGCGCTCGACATTCAGGATTTTCCCTTTCAAGGGCAGGATCGCCTGAAAGTGGCGATCGCGTCCCTGCTTGGCGGAACCGCCCGCGGAGTCGCCCTCCACCAGGTACAGCTCCGAGTTCGCTGGATCCTTTTCCTGGCAGTCCGCGAGCTTCCCCGGCAGGCCGGCGATGTCCAGGGCGCCCTTGCGACGCGTCACCTCGCGGGCGCGGCGGGCGGCTTCGCGCGCGCGTGCCGCCTCGATGACCTTACCGGTGATCGCCTTCGCTTCCGACGGGTGCTCCAGCAGGAAGTCGCTGAGGACCTCGCCCAGAACGCTTTCGACGATGGGCTTAACCTCGGACGAAACCAGCTTGTCCTTGGTCTGGGAAGAGAACTTGGGATCGGGAACCTTGACCGAGAGGACTGCGGTCAGCCCTTCGCGCATGTCGTCGCCGACAGTCGCGATCTTGGCGCGCTTCAACAGCCCCTCGCGCTCGAGATACTGGTTGATGGTGCGGGTCAGCGCCGCGCGAAAACCGGCAAGGTGGGTCCCGCCGTCGCGCTGCGGAATGTTGTTGGTGTAGCAGAAGAGATTCTCCTGGTACGAGTCGTTCCACTGCAGCGCGACTTCGACGCTGTAGTCATCGCGGCTCTGGTCGGCGTAGATCACCGTGGGGTGGAGCGCGGTCTTCTTCTGGTTCAGGTGCTCGACGAAGGCCCTGATGCCGCCCTCGAAGCGGAAAATGTCCTCGCGGTTGTCGCGCTGATCGCGCAACCGAATGCGAACCCCGGAATTCAGGAAAGAGAGTTCGCGCAGGCGCTTGGCGAGAATCTCGTAGTGAAACTGGATATTGGTGAAGGTGCCTGTGCTCGGGCGGAACCAGATGGTGGTCCCGGTGCGGTCGGTGTCGCCGACCTCGGCCAGGGGTTGAGCGGGCACGCCGTGGTGGTAGACCTGGGTGTACCGCTTACCCCCCCGATAGATCTCCAGCCGCAGTTCTTCGGAGAGCGCGTTGACGACCGAGACCCCGACTCCGTGCAGACCGCCCGAAACCTTGTAGGAATTGTTGTCGAACTTTCCGCCTGCGTGCAGGACGGTCATGATGACCTCGGCGGCGGACGTCCCCTCCTCCCTGTGGATGTCCACGGGGATGCCGCGACCGTTGTCAGTCACGCTGACGGCATTGTCTTCGTGGATGGTCACGTCGATCGCGGTGCAGTGCCCGGCGAGCGATTCATCGATCGAGTTGTCGACGACCTCGAAGACCATGTGGTGCAACCCGGTCCCATCATCGGTATCGCCGATATACATGCCCGGCCGCTTGCGAACGGCGTCCAGCCCCTTGAGGACCTTGATGTGTGTGGAGTCGTAGAGGTTCTGCGGCGCGGTGGGATCGATGCTAGACATGGAATTCCGGTACTCAATCAGTAAGCGCCCAGTATAGCGGAAAGGCGCTCACCGGGGTCCTGGTGCGCTTCTGGCGGGGTTGGGTGGCCGGCGTTGGGGCACGGTTGCAGTCGCGTTGATGTTTCACGTGAAACATCAGGGGGGCCTTCGCCGCTCGGGAGAGTCGCGCCATCGGAGAGTCGCAGGCGCTCTCTTCGCCGAAGCAGGCTATTCAGCCGTGGCTTCCGGCTAACTGTCATCCCCAGCGGCACGACGCCCCGGGGGATATCAATGAGCCACGGACGAACACGGAAATCCACGGAATGGATGGTTCACGCCATGATCTCCTATGGCTTCCGTGTGCATCCGTGCTTTTCCGTGGCCCAATTTGCACGTTCAGTTGACCTAGAGATTTTTGCGCTCCGACAGATCCTGATGGTCACGAAAGCGCCTCGGGCGAGTCTATCGTGTACCACGTCCTCTCAACCTCACTGTTCCGCGTGGGAGGCGAGCTCTCGCCGACTTCACGCTGCCCAACCCATCGGCAGGATCTGGCCTCCACCAACCACGGTCTCTGAGACCACACAAAATCTGACCACCAGCGGAGGTCACGGATCATCATCAGGCAGCTTGGTATCTGCTTCGAGGATTTCGCGGAACAAGCCCGGTGTCGCTTTGCGCTCTGGATTTCAGTATCGCATCCAATTTCGGGGCGGGATGCTTCTTCGTGCGTGGCTGACTAAAGGCGCGGCACCCCGCAGCTCGGTTCGCGCACCGCCGTGGCGTCACCCGGGAGTAATGACTCCATGTTTCACGTGAAACATCGTCGCGTCCGATTGGCTTGCCGCCGCGTCGAACGCCCAGGTCTCGTCGACGGTGGTCGCGAGGCACTGCCAGCCCAACTGCGCCACTACACTCATGACTCCCTCGAGCCCCGGTTCGTCCATCTCGGCAACCGCGTCATCGAGCAGCAGCAGTGGCGCGATGCCTGCTGGTGCACTGGACACCAGAACCTTTCCTTGCGCGACGACCAGCGCGTTCAACACCCGCTTCTGTTCACCCCGCGACGCCTCTCGGATCGAGCGGCCCGCGACCCGGATCTCGATATCGGCTTTCTGGGGCCCGGTCTGCGCGAACCCCCGTTCGAGATCACTGGATCGACTGCGGGCAAAAGCCGCTACAAGGTCTTCGCCGTCGGGCCATCCCTGGCGGAAGGCCACGTCAATCTCGCCCTGCAGCCCCTGTCGCAGCGACTCGGTGGTAGGGCCCCGCAGGTGCTGTGCCAGATCCTGAACGAACCGTGCACGCATTTCGGTCAACCGGGTTCCGGCACTGGCGGCCACGCCCTCGAACCGTTCCGCGCCCCTTTCATCGTGCTGGCGCAGGGCGGCATTCCGCTGCTCGTGTGCGCGTCGCCATGTCCGCCATTCGCGCGCGAAGTCGGTGTCGACATAGAAACCACCCCAGTCCAACAGCCTGCGGCGCTCTTCCGGCGGGCCGGTCAGCAATTCGAAGGAGTCCGCGTGGACCGCAACCAACGGGAGTCGCCGCGCGATTTCCCAGTGGCCTTCCATCCATTGGCCGTTCAATCGGGACCGTCGCTGTCCGGACCATTCCACCGCGACCCGCGACCGACCATGGTGAGCGTCGTCAAGCTCCGCCGCCATGGCAAATTCGGTCGCGCCACTCTGTGCGACCCGTGCCAACCGGTGCGTCCGGAAAGATCTTCCTAGTCCCAGCACGTACGCGGCTTCCAGCAGCGAGGTCTTGCCGGAGCCGTTCGCACCCACGAACACACTCAATCCGGCGCTTGGCCGTACGCGGCACTCCGCCAGATTGCGCACGCCACGCAGCCAAAGTTCAACCAGCATGTCGTGGCTTGCCCAGCATTGGCATTACGGTATCCCAGCGATCATGGCGATCTCCCACACCTAACCCTGAAAAGGCGAGCCACGGAAAACACGGAAACACACGGAAGAGAGTTTGAATGCCCTTCATTTTCCGTCCTGTCCGTGTTCTTCCGTGGCTGTGTGTTCACGCTAGCTCTCATGGCCTCGGAGCGCCACCCCGAATGATGGAACCCGCAGCGCCTAGGGAGTGCGGCGGCTTGCCGCCGCTGTGGGGAGTTCGATTGACTCCGGCACCGCATAGCGCGAGTGCAGGATTTCACCCGCCGTCGCGGCGTGGATCCTGGGACAAGCCTGGCCGTAACCTGCACCCTAACGCTCATGGCCCGGTGCCACCCCTGACGATGACAAGCCGAAAACGGTACGTCGGGTTAGCCCAACGGGCGTAACCCGACGCGTCTCCTACCCACCCATGGCCCACTAGGCAGCGTTGTCCCCGGCATTCCAGAACGTCGGGTTACGCGACGCTAACCCGACCTACAACCTTTCACGCTGAAAAACATGGCTTGCGTCGGGGCGGATTGGCGAAGCGCCATAGGGGTGATGGACTCCCATCCGCCGCCGTTACCCTTGCCCGTGGGCTACTCCGTTCGCCTGGTGGGTCAGGATCATCCGTCGATGGGTACCCATCGGAAATCCGCGGGGCCGGAACCCGGGATCCTGAAACTATAGCCGCATCGGCATCACGACGTAGCGTGCCCGGTCCGGTGGCTCTGCCATCACCAGCGCCGAAGAATTGCCGTCTCGAAGCTCGATCCGGATCTGGTCTGCCGCGATCGCCCCCAGCACATCGACGAGGTAGGTCAGGTTGAAGCCGATCTCGATCTCGTCTCCTTCGTACCGTGCCGGCAGCGCCTCCTCGGCTTCTTCGCGTTCCGCGTTGTGCGTGACAACCCTGCAGCCCTCGGGACCGGCCATCAGCCGAACGCCACGAAACTTGTCGTTGGCCACGATGGCAACGCGGTTCAGCGCCTGGCGAAGATCCTCACGCTCCGCGATCAGGATGCACGGCTGATCTTTGGGAATCACTCGCTCGTAATCGGGAAAGCGGCCTTCGATCACTTTGCTGGTCAATTTCGCGGTGCCAAAGTCAAACGCGACCTGTCCCGGTGCAAATCCCACCTGGACCGGTGTCTCGTCATCCAGCAGATTGCGCCGAAGTTCCTGAATGGTCTTGCGCGGAATAATGCACTCCTGGTCGGTCGGCAGCGGTTTCTCCAGGTCGGCTTCGGTGAGCGCCAGACGATGCCCGTCGGTGGCGACGGAACGCAGCGTTGCCCCTTGTGCCACCAGCAGCAGCCCCTGCAGGTAATAGCGCACATCCTGCTGCGCCATCGAAAACATCGTCGCCTCGATCAGCCTTCGCAGCAGCCGCTGCGGTACCGTGAGCCAATGCTCGATCTCGGCCGACTCCAGCTCCGGAAAATCCCCTCCAGGCAGGGTCGCCAGGCTGAACCGTGACGCACCGAATCCGACGACCAGCCTTTCGCCATCAATCCGGGCGTGAACCATCGCTTCCGCAGGCGCTGCGCGTACGACGTCTAACAGTTTCCGGACCGAGACCGAGCAATCGACCCCAACCGAAGCCTCGCCGGGTGTCCTTGCCAACCAAGCCAGTTCCAGATCGGTGGTATCGAGCTGGATTCCGTCGTCGACGGAGCGAATCCTGACATTCCCCAGGATCGGCATCGTCAGGCGCTTTTCGGCGGCTCCAACGATGCGCTGCAGCGCATCCGTCATGCTGTCCCGGTTGAACGTGAGCTCCATATCACTGGTTTCCTATTATGTATTTAGATATTTGAAGACTGTAGTAATAAGCACCGGTCAGATCCGGGAAAAGTATTTATTTTCACATGTAAATCAGTTGCTTGCGATGTATTTACCGCGCCTTCAACCTGTGTTCAGCCTGTGGATAATCGGTCTCTTTCCGCGATCCTTCGTACCCATCAATACCTACGCACACGATATCCACAGGCTCTCAACTGCTCAGTGTGCGCAACAGGATCCGGTAGTCGTTATCGACGTTCGCGTCCCCCTCGCGCAACTCGGCCACCTTGCGGCAGGCGTGAATGACGGTGGTGTGATCGCGACCCCCAAAGGCCTGTCCGATCTCCGGCAGGCTGTGTTGCGTCAGTTCCTTGGCCAGGGCCATCGCCATCTGGCGTGGCCGGGTGATCGATCGGCTACGACGCGCCGAGTGCAGGTCGCTGACCTTGACCCGGAAATAATCCGCTACGGTCTTCTGAATGTTTTCCAGGGTGACCAGTTTGCTCTGCACGGCCAGCAGGTCCCGCAGCGCGTCGCGCGCAAACTCGACCGTGATCGCCTTGCCGGTGAAATGCGCATTGGCCATGACCCTGCGCAGCGATCCCTCGAGTTCCCGGACGTTGGAGCGGATCCGCTTGGCCATGAAGAAGGCGACCTCGCTTGGCAGTTCGACGCCCGACTGCTCCGCCTTGCGTTGCAGGATCGCCACCCGGGTCTCGAGTTCGGGCGGCTCGATGGCGATCGTCAGGCCCCAGCCGAAACGCGAACGAAGCCGCTCTTCCAGGCCTTCCACTTCCTTGGGGTAGCGGTCCGAAGTCAGGATGATTTGCTGCTGACCCTCTAGTAACGCATTGAATGTATGAAAGAATTCTTCTTGCGAACGCTCCTTTCCGGCGAAGAACTGGATGTCGTCGATCAGCAGGGCGTCGGCGGTGCGGTAATGCTGCTTGAACTCATCGATGACGTTGTGTTGCAACGCCTTGATCATGTCGGCCACGAAGCGTTCAGAGTGCAGATAGATGATCCGCCCATCGGGAATCCGATCCAGGATGCGGTGCCCGATGGCGTGCATCAGGTGGGTCTTGCCCAAGCCCACCGCGCCGTAGATGAACAGCGGGTTGTAGGCGACCCCGGGATTGGCGGCGACCTGCAGGCTGGCTGCCCGGGCCAGCTGGTTGGACTTGCCCTCGACGAAGGTCTCGAAGGTAAATCCGGGATTCAGGTTCGAGACCGGGCCGGCGGGCCGTACGGGCAGCGCCTGCCGACCAGCGCGAGCCGGTTCCGCGGCCGGTTGGCCAACTTCAGGGCCACCGATGCCCAGGGCGACCTTCCAGGGATGCTCACCCTGGCCGACTTCATCCACCGCTCCCCGGATCACGGGCAGAAAATGGTCGCGCACGTGCTCCAGCACGAACTGGTTCGGCGCCAGCAGGCGTAGGTGGCCCTCCGTCTCCTGCGCATGCAGGGGGCGCAGCCAGGTGTTCAGTTGCTGCTCGGAAAGTTGACCCTGCAGGCGATCCAAGCAAGCTGTCCACAGGGTATTCGCAGGCACGCACCAACTCCGGGGGAGAGACCACCGAGAGAGTCTACGCGCATCCGACCCCGGCGTGCCACCGCTTGCCGGAGGCCGCGAGGGTGGGTCCGTTGTCGGCACGCGAAGCGCACCAAGGATTGACTTTGAAGGCCTGCCCGGGTAGCTTTCAGCGCCCCTTAACGTTTTGAATTTCGGATACCTCGCCATGAAGCGGACATTCCAGCCCAGTCGACTCCACCGCGCCAGGACCCATGGTTTCCGCGCGCGGATGGCCACCCGCAGCGGCCGCAAGATCATCAACGCCCGCCGGGCCAAGGGCCGCAAGCGCCTCTGTCCGTAGTCGGCGTGTTCGGCGAGCCTGCCCGAATGCGCTTGTACCGGGCGGGCCGATGACGACGGCCCCGGTCCGGACCACGGATCAGGGGTTTCCGCGTTCGGGGCGTTTGCTCGCCGGTCGAGAGTATCAGCGGGTCTTTGCACGGGCACGGCGTATCCCTGGCGGTCGGTTCATGGTCTTGTATCGAAAACAGGAACCCGACGGGCCGGCAGCCCGCCTGGGTCTAGCGATTTCCAAGAAGCATGCGCGCCGGTCGGTGGATCGCAACCGGATCAAGCGCGTCGCGCGCGAGGCTTTCCGGGTGCGCAGGCAGGGCCTGCCGCCGGTCGACATCATCGTCCTGTCCCGGGCCGGGATCGCCGGGGCGGAACCTGCCGAACTGCGGGCCGAACTCGACCGGCTCCTGGAGAACCTGAAATGATGCGCGCCATGCTCCTGATGCCCATCCGCGTGTACCAGTACGCGATTTCGCCGTTCATGGCCCCGCATTGCCGGTATCATCCGACCTGCTCGGAGTACGCCGCTGAGGCGATCACCCGGCACGGGGCATCGCGCGGCCTGTGGATGGGCGTGAAGCGGATTGCCCGCTGCCATCCCTGGGCCGAGGGCGGTTACGACCCCGTACCAGAGAAGACCCCGAACCACGAATCCCGGAAGTAACCGTACTCATGGAAAACCTGCGTCCCATCCTCTGGCTGTCCCTGGTCTTCGTCCTGTTCCTGATGTGGCAGGCCTGGAACGCGGATTACGGCGAGCGTCCGGAACTGGACCGCAGTCCCGACGCCATGGTCGATGCCCCGCCGGAGCGGCCCGAGGATGTTCCCGAGGCCCCGCCAATGGAGGCGGACGCCATCGATCCAGCGGCACCGCCCGAGCTGTTGGCCGACCCGACGCACCGGCAGGTCACCGTGCGCACCGACCTTCTGGATCTGAGCATCGACACCCGCGGTGGCACGATCGTCCGCGCCGATCTCCTGGGCTTCCCGGTCGACCCGGCCGAACCCGACGTTCCGGTGCGCCTGTTCGACCAGCGCGTGCGCGGCTACGTCGCACAGAGCGGGCTGACCCACGACCGGATCGCCGGCGTCGATGCCGGCGACCGGGCGCCCTCGCACCACGCCGTCTTCCGCGTGGATGCCGAGCGCTTCGAGATGGGCCCGGGTCAGGACAGCCTGCGGGTGCCGATGACCTGGACCTCCGAGGACGGCAGCGTGACCGTGACCAAGACCTTCGTCTTCCAGCGCGGCACCCACCTGATCGAGGTCGAGCACCAGGTCGAGAACCGCGGCGACAGCACCTGGATCGGGCGGCAGTACCGGCAGTTGCGCCATGGCCCGACACCACCACGCGCTGCGTTCTTCCTCTACACCTTTACCGGAGCCGCCTACTTCGACGGGAAGTACAACAAGGAGAGCTTCGAGTCTCTACGCGACTCTCCGCTCGAGAAACGAGTCGAGGGCGGCTGGATCTCGGTGATCGAGCATTACTTCATGAGCGCCTGGATCCCGGGTCAGGACGAAATCAACGCCATGTATGGCCGCGCGGTACCGGGCGCCGCCGGCGTCGGAACCGATTACCTGATCGGAATGCATTCCGCAGAACCGATCACCATCGCGCCCGGTGGCTCCGGTCTCTTCTCCACCCGCCTCTGGGTGGGACCGAAGACCCAGGCCGATCTGCGCGAGATCGCACCCGGCCTGGAACTCACCGTCGATTACGGCATCTTCACCTTCCTGTCCAAGCCGCTGTTCTGGCTGCTGCGCGTGATCCACGACTTCGTGGGCAACTGGGGCTGGTCCATCATCATTCTGACCATCCTGATCAAGCTCGCCTTCTTCCATCTGTCGGCGACCAGCTACCGCTCGATGGCACGCATGCGCGCCGTGGCGCCGAAACTGCAGGCGATGAAGGAGCGCTACAAGGACGACAAGCAGCGCATGAACACCGCCCTGATGGAGCTGTACAAGAAGGAGAAGATCAACCCGTTGGGTGGCTGCCTGCCGATTCTGGTGCAGATTCCGGTGTTCATCGCCCTGTACTGGGTGCTGCTGGAGAGCGTCGAGCTGCGCCAGGCGCCGTGGATGCTCTGGATCCAGGATCTCTCGACCCGCGATCCGTTTTTCATCTTGCCGCTGCTGATGGGCCTGACGATGTTCATCCAGTACAAGCTGAACCCGCCGCCGATGGATCCAATCCAGCAGAAGATCTTCATGGCGCTTCCCGTGGTCTTCACGGTCTTCTTTGCCTTCTTCCCGGCCGGTCTGGTGTTGTACTGGTTCACCAACAACCTGTTCTCGATCGGGCAGCAGTACGTGATCACACGCAAGATCACAGCGGCCGCCGAAAAGAAGAACTGACTCCTTGTCCGGCGAAGCCGATACCATCGTCGCCCTGGCCACGCCGCCCGGGGTCGGCGGCATCGGGGTCATCCGGCTGTCGGGTCCGCGGGCGCTGGCGCTGGCGGAGAGGATCGCCGGCCCGGATCTGCGGTCGCGGCGGGCCAGCCACCGCCGTCTGCGTGCGGCCGACGGTGCCCTGATCGACGATGGTATCGTGATCGCCTTTCCAGGCCCGCATTCCTACACCGGCGAGGATGTCGTGGAGCTCCAGGGGCATGGCAGCCCAGTGCTGCTGCAGGTCCTCCTCGACGCCGCCCTGCAGTTGGGCGCACGCATGGCCCGGCCGGGCGAGTTCACCGAGCGTGCCTTCCTCCACGGGCGCATGGACCTGGCCCAGGCGGAGGCCGTGGCCGATTTGATCCACGCCCAGACCGCGACCGCTGCGCGCCTCGCCCGCAGCAGCCTGGATGGAGCGCTGGCGCGCGAGATCGAACCGGTGGCCCGCGAGATCCTGGACCTGCGGGTGCTGATCGAGGCCGAGATCGATTTCGGCGAGACCGACCTGGAATCCGCAGTGGCGCCCGAGGTCACGCAGCGAGCCGCCGCGCTGGCCACCTCGGTCGACGCCCTGATCGCGCGCCTGCGCCCGGCCCGCGTCTACAGCACCGGCATGCGCCTGGCGCTGATCGGCGCCCCGAACGTCGGCAAGTCGAGCCTGATGAACCGCCTGGCCGACGCCGAGGTGGCCATCGTCACCGATCGCCCCGGCACGACGCGCGATCTGTTGCGTGCCACCATCGCCATCGCCGGCATCCCGGTGGAGCTGATCGACACGGCCGGGCTCCACGACAGCGAGGACGAGGTCGAGCGCATCGGCATCGAACGCGCGCGCAGCGCAGCGGCTGGGGCCGACCTGATCCTCGAGATCCGCGACCTGACCCGGCCCCACGTTCGCGCCCCGCTCCCGGACCTGCCCGGAATCCCGGTGCTGCAGGTGTGGAACAAGCAGGATCTCTGCCCCCGGGACACCCGCGAGGGGTTGCACGTGTCGGCGGTCACCGGCGCTGGGCTCGACGATCTGCGCGCGGCCATCCGCGCCGAGGCCGGCGTCGCGGATTCCGGCCGGCAGCGTTTCAGTGTACGGGCCCGGCATCTCGAGGGTCTGGCGGCGGTCGGCGCCTGTCTGCGCCGGATCCATGCCGCGCATGCCCCCGACCTGATCGCCGAGGACCTGCGCCTGGCCGAGCGCGCCCTCGACGGCCTGCTCGGTCGCGGCGATCACGAGGAACTCCTGGGCGCCATTTTCGCGGGCTTCTGCATCGGCAAATGACCGACCCCAGCCAACGCTCGCGCCGGATCTCTGTTATCCTGCGTCCCGCGATCCTTGCCCCAGTCTCCCGGTCGCGCTTTTTCTGGTCCTCGACCAGCCCCCATCTGCCTTAGACTGGCGCCCGCAAGCGGCGACAGGCAGGTGTCGCTCCCGGAGTACTCATGCATTTTTCCGATCTCGGCCTCGCCGAGGAACTCGTTCGTGCCGTCACCGAACACGGCTACACCACCCCCACCCCGATTCAGGTCCAGGCCATTCCCACCGTGCTCGACGGTCGTGACCTGATGGCCGGCGCCCAGACCGGAACCGGCAAGACCGCCGGCTTCGTGTTGCCGATCCTGCAGCGCCTGTCCGACCCGACGCGCAAGGGGCCGGCGAACGGCCGTGCTCCGGTGCGGACGCTGATCCTGACCCCGACTCGCGAATTGGCCGCGCAGGTCGAAGAGAGCGTGCGCATCTATGGCCGCCACACCAAGCTGAATTCGCTGGTCGTGTTCGGCGGCGTCAGCATCAACCCGCAGATCAGCCGGCTGAAGGGCCGCGTCGATATCCTGGTGGCCACGCCGGGCCGCCTGCTCGATCTGGCGCAACAGAAGGTCGTCGACCTTTCACAGGTCGAGATCCTGGTCCTGGACGAAGCGGATCGCATGCTCGACATGGGTTTCATCCGCGACATCCGCAAGATCATTGCGCTGCTGCCGAAGCAGCGTCAGAACCTGCTCTTCTCGGCGACCTTCTCCGACGAGATCAAGCTGCTGGCCGACGGCCTGCTGACGAAGCCGGTGCTGATCGAGGTCGCGCGGCGCAACGCCACCGCCGACCTGATCGCGCAAAAGGTCTACGAGGTGAACCGCGACGAAAAGCGCCAGGTGCTCTCGCACCTGATCAAGACCGAGCGCTGGACCCAGGTGCTGGTCTTCACCCGCACCAAGCACGGCGCCAACCGCCTGGCGGAGCAGCTGCTCAAGGACGGCATCGCATCGATGGCGATCCACGGCAACAAGAGCCAGACCGCGCGCACCAAGGCGCTGGCGGAGTTCAAGAAGGGCGATCTACGGGTGCTGGTGGCGACCGACATCGCGGCACGCGGGATCGACATCAGCGAACTGCCGCACGTGGTCAACTACGAGCTGCCGAACGTGCCCGAGGACTACGTGCACCGGATCGGCCGCACCGGCCGTGCCGGCGCGAACGGCGAGGCGATCTCATTGGTGTGCGTCGATGAGCTGGATTTTCTGCGCAATATCGAGCGGCTGACCAAGCGTTCCCTGCCGCGCGCGAAGGTTGACGGCTTCGAGCCGGATCCCAATGCCCGCGCGCAGCCGATCCAGCTGCGCAGCCAGCAGAACCGCGGCGCCCCGGCCCGCGGTGCCCACGCCGGCAAGGGTCGCCCGGCTGGCAAGGCCAGTCAGCCGGCCTCGGCCCGGCCCGGCGGCTCCAAGCCCTTTGGCGGCAAGCCCGGTTCGGCGCGCCCCGGCTCGCGCTCCGGCAGTGCCCACCGCTCCGGTGGCCGGCACCGGTAGGTAGTGTGTTGCCCGCGTTACCGTGAAAGTCACAGCCCAGTAGGTCGGGTTAGCGCAGCGTAACCCGACGACGTTCCGGGGGCGACGCTGTTTTGCGCCCATGGGTGGGGTGCGAGGCCCGTCGGGTTACGCCCTTTGGGCTAACCCGACGTACCGTGTGCGTCTTTTCATCGTCAGGGGTGCCCCGAGCGTCCGCCATCACCGTGGGTCGCGAAGGGCTGAGCTCCATCGCTATACGGTAATTTTCTGGACGTCTTATGCTCCGGGGAGTACCATTAGCGCCTTATTCAGGGCCGCACCGGCACCGGAACGGTCCTTGAATTTGGGGTCGTCCAGTTTGATGCATGGCCGGATCCTCGGATCATTTTCGGTGCCGATCAGCACAGATCGAGGCTTTTCCCATGGACGATACGCTGCAACGCCTGCTCGACGCCGAGATGAAGGCCGAGAATCTCGCTCGCGAGGCCGAGGAAGAGCGTGAGCGTACGATACGGGCCGCCACGCTCGAGGCGCGGGAACTCGATGAAGCCTTCTCGGCAAAGATTCCCACACTGCAGCAGACCTGGATTGCGCGCTCCGAGGAACGGGCAAGCAACGCCATCGCCGAGATCGAGCGCCGTTATGACGAGCGCCACGAACGGTTGCGCGACCTCGCCGAGGAACGCGAGGACGAAGCCCTGAGCGCCGGGTTCCGAATCCTGATGGACAGTCGGCTCTGAGCCGGGAACGATACCCGACCCGCCGATGAAACCCAGGTTCCGAAGGCCATGAGCAGCGCAGCGAAGCACGCCTACCTGAATACCCGGGTCGCCGCGAAAGCTACGCAATTGATTGGCTTGCAGAATGTCAGGCAACTGTCGCAAATGACCCTGCCCGAACTCGGCCAGCACTTTGGCCTGGCCGATGTGCTCGAAGAACCCGGCAGTGTCCGTTCCAAGAGCCGCGCGGTCGAACAGGGCCTGATCCAGGTGCTGCTGGCCGATCTCGCCGTGCTCGTGCGCCCGATGAGTCCGGAAGAGCGCGGCCTGGTACTGGCCTGGGCACGAAAATACGCGCTGTTCAACCTGAAGACGCTGCTGCGCGGAAAAATCCGCCAACTCGATCCCCAGGAAATCCGCGAAAACCTGTACGACCTTCCGCCCCAGGTACGCCTCTCCAACGAGGATCTGTTTCGCACCGAGAGCGTCGCGGAGCTGCTTCGCTGCCTGGAAGACGGCCCGCTGAGCCTGCTGGCACGGCAGGCCCGCGAGATCTACGAACAGCGCCAGGAGGCTTTCGCGCTGGAGGCCGCCATCGACCAGCGTTATTACAGCGAGATTGCCCGCCGGGTCACCCGGCTGGGCGATGCGAAGGCGGACCGGCAGATGCGGGCTCTGGTCGGCTCCCTGGTCGATCGGGCCAACATCCTCTGGTTGCTGCGGTTTCGCTTTGCCTACGGGCTGGCCCCTTCGGAGACCTTCTACCAGTTGGTCCCGTCACCCAACCTGATGTACCGCCAGCGGCTCCTCGATCTCGTCAGTCTTGAAGACCAGGCCAAGGTGATCGCCGCGCTTCCCGAGCCGCTGCGCACGCTGCTGGCGGATGCCGACAACCTGATGGAGAGCCAGCGGCGTCTCAGCCAGTATTGTTATGGCATTGCACGCGACGTCCTGCGCCACGGCCACTCCGGTGTCGCGAGGGCCCTGGCCTATCTGATCCTGCGGGAGATCGATCTCCAGTTCACGTTTACACTGATCCAGAGTCGCCTGCTGAATCTTCCGGCAACCTATCTCGACCTGGCCCTGGGGTTGAGCCCGGCGATCTGCGCCCACCATTGGCACGATGCGGCATGAATAACGATTCCCTGCATCCCCTGAGCCACCCGGATCCGAAGCCCCGGCAGCGCCCGGGCGGGAGACCATAACGTGCTCAAATCCAAGGCGATGAAGCATGTCCGGCTGCTGGTCCTCGGCGAAGATCTGCCGCAGGCCTCGCTGACGCTGGCCGAAACAGAAAGCTTCCACCCCGATCCGCGCGCGCCGGAGGAACAGCGGCTGGCGCCGCTGGTCGACTCCCGTTACCAGAACGAATACCAGCAGGCGCGTACGCGCCTGGACAAGATCGCCCAGGTGATCCCGGTACCGGAGCCGGACCTGACCGAAATCCGCGTGGTCCATCTCGACGAGCTGGCCGAGGTCAATGCCTGGCTGGGGAGAGCCTGGGAATTCTGCCTGGAACACCAGGAAGGTTTCCGGGAACTCGACGAAAACGCGCGTCGGCTCGAGGAACAGCAGGCGGCGCTGGCCAATTTCGCCGAACTCAACGTCGATCTCGGCGCGCTGCGTGCGGATAAGCGGTTTCTTGATCTCCACATCGGCGTGGTGCCGCGCGAAAACGTCACCAGGCTCGAGGGCGCATTGGGTCTGGCTGGCCATCTGCTGCTCAAGTACATGGAGCGGGAGGGCAATGCCCACGTCGTGATCGTTGGGCCCCGCGACGACGGTCAGTCCGAACTGAAGTCGCTGCTCTCTTCCGCCGGCTTCACGGCGATCCCGCTTCCGCAGGGTCTGGACGACGCGCCCGAAACGATCCAGGCGGATCAGCGCCGCGAGAGCGATCGCATCGAACGCGAGCGCGCCGATCTGCACGAAGAGGTCGAGACCTGTGCCAAGGACATGCACGACAAGCTGGTCCGGGCGTCGACCGTCCTGGCGCTTGCCGAGCCGTTCGTCAGCCTGGATCCCGCGATCCGCGGCGCCGGTTACCTCGCCAGCATCGATGGCTGGGTGCCCGCCGAGGCCCTGCCCGATCTCGAGCGGCGCCTCGATGCGTCCCTGCAGAATCCCTTCAGCCTGGAAAGCCGCAAGCCGCGGGATGACGAGCGTCCGCTGGTCCCGACAGTGCCCGTGCGGAATCGGTTGCTGCAGCCCTTCGCGATGCTGGTGAAGCAGTACGGCATCCCTCGCTATGGCGAGATTGATCCCACCCTGCTGTTCACCATCACCTTCCTGCTGATGTTCGGGACCATGTTCGGCGACGTCGGCCACGGGGCCGTGCTCGGTCTGCTGGCGTGGCTGTTTCGCAAGAAGCTGGGGCGCTTCTATATCTTCGGCGTGCTCGCGGGCCTGTCTTCCATGTTCTTCGGCGTGTTGTTCGGCAGTGTATTCGGCTACAAGGAACTGCTGCCCGCGGTGTGGATGTCGCCGCTGTACAACCCGATCCTGATGCTGCAGCTCGCGTTGGGCTGGGGTGTGCTGTTCCTGAGCCTTGCCTGCGTGCTCACGATCTACAATCGCCTCGCGATCCGCGAACCGATGGCGGCGGTCTTCGGTCCCCACGGGGTCGTCAACCTGATCTTCTACCTGGGGCTGGTCTGGGGCGCCGTTTCGCTGGCCATGACCGGCGCCTTCGGTACGATTCCCGCGGGTCTGGTGATCGCGGCCCTCGCCGGCCTTGCGGCCTACAACTGGGGGCACATGCACGCGCCGATCGGCGAAAAGATCCTGGTGGTGGTGATCGAGACCCTGGAGACGGTACTGGGCTATCTTTCCAATACCCTGTCGTTCCTGCGCGTCGCGGCCTTCAGCATCAACCACGTCGCGCTGATGATCGCCGTGCTCACCCTGGCCGGAATGATGGGCACGGTGGGTTCGGTCTTCATGATCATCTTCGGCAACATTTTCGTGATGGTGCTCGAGGCGGTGATCGTCACCATCCAGGTGATGCGTCTGCAGTATTTCGAGGGTTTCTCGCGCTACTTCTCCGCCGACGGTCGGGAATTCACTCCATTGCGCCTGCGCCGCAAGCCTCGAGCGGCGTGATGATGCGGTTCCATTTCCATTTCCAGTTCAATCAACCCGGGAGTTAACCATGCACTGGCTCGTTGGTCTCATGTCCTTTGCCATCGTCGGCCTGATCGCCGCCGGCTTCTATCTCGAGTTTCGCCCGGCGCTTGCGCCGCGTCTGCGCAATCTCTTCAAGCCCGCGCTGGCCGTCCAGATGACGGTCTTCGTCGGTGCGATGTTCGGGATCCTCGCCCTCGGTATCGGCGACGCCATGGCGCAACCGGCCGGGGTCGAGCAGGTCGTGACCGAAGTCAGCGTGGGTCTCGGTCTCGCCATCATCGGGGTCGGGATCCCGACGGCACTGTCGACGATCGGCGCCGGCATCGCCGTGGGGCCGATCGGTTCCGCCGCGCTGGCCGCCATCACCGAGAAGCCGGAGATGCTGGGTCGAAGCCTGATCTACATCGGTCTGGCCGAAGGCATCGCGATCTATGGCCTGGTCGTCAGTATCCTGCTGCTGAACCGCATCTGACGGAGGCTGCCGTGACTGCGGACGCGCCAAAGGGTCGGGCGACTCGCCTCCTCTTCATCGGAGACCACAGCCTGGCCGACGGGTTCCGGCTGATCGGGTTCGAGACCTTATCCGATCCGGAGCCGGCGCAGGTCAACCGTATCCTGCGTGACCTGGATCGCGGCCGCGAGAATGCCTTCGTCATTGTCGACGATGCCATCATGGAGTGGGATGTGCCCATGCTCGCTCAGCTTCGCCGCGAGGGCGGGCGCATCATCGTGATCTCCCTGCCGCCGCTCGAAAGCATGCCTCCGCGCCTCACCAGTGACGTCGCGGCACGGCTGCAGAACCTGTTCGGGGCAGGCACCATTTCCGCCGGGGAAACAACGTGAATCAGGTATTGGAACTGGAGCAGGCAATTCTGGCGCGAGCGCAGCAGCTGGCCGACCAGTATGCCGAGCAGGCGCAGAAGACGCGGGAGGCGATCCTGCGCGAAGCGGCCGAGCGATTGCGGCAGCGGGAACAGCGCGAGGACACCATCGCGCGCGGGCTCAGCGAGCGCCATTACCGGCAGCGCGTGCAGGCTGCGGAACTCAAGCTGCAAAGCAACCTGGACCGCATGCGCTGGAACCTGGTGCGCCGGGTCGAGGACCGTCTAGCGGAACGCATGCGGGCCTTCATGAAGGACGAGTCGGCCTACCTGGCGCACCTGCGCGAACTGCTGCAGGCGGCTGCGGAACAGTTCGAGAGCGACAGCCTGCTCGTGCAATGCAACGCCGAGGACCGCAAGCGACTGCAGGCCGACTGGGCCTCGATCGAGGCGGCGCTGCCAGGAAAGACGCTGCGTCTCGAGGAGGATGCGATCACAACCCTGGGGGGCATGCTTCTGCGCAGCGCCGACGGCCGCATCCGCGTCAACAATACCTTCGAGGGTCGCATGGCCCGCCTGCGCCTGCGCCTGCAGCAGGCGATCCTGGAACGACTCCTCCCGGCCTCTCCGGAGTCGGGCAACCTCTTCACCGGATGAGATCATGAGCGAACCGCAACGCATTGGCATCGTCCGCGACATCAACGGACCGATCGTCACCATCGAACTGCCGGGCATCCGCCACGGCGAGCAGGTCAAGATCGGCGAATTGGGGCTGTTCGGCGAAGTGATCTCGCTGAGCGGCGATCGGGCCGTGGTGCAGACCTATGAATCCACCGATGGGGTCCGTCCCGGCGAGCCTGCCGAGGGGCTGGGCTGGCCGCTGTCGGTCGAACTGGGTCCGGGCCTGATGGGGGGGATCTTTGACGGCGTGCAGCGTCCGCTGGAGAAAATCGCGCTGCAGTCGGGTGATTACATCCGTCGCGGCATCAATGTCGCCTCGCTGGACCGGGACCGGAAATGGGCCTTCGAGCCGAACCGTGACCTGGAGCTGGGCGACAAGATCGGCCCGGGGAAGGTGCTCGGCACGGTGCAGGAGACCGAGACGGTCCTGCACCGCATCCTGGTGCCGCCGGGCATCCACGGCGAACTGGAAGAGGTCGCGCCGGCCGGTGAATACGACATCGAAGAGATCATCGCCCGGGTGCGTGGCGCCGGCGGCCAGTCGCAGGAACTGCGCATGTACCACCGCTGGCCGGTGCGTACGCCGCGACCCTACCTGCGCCGTGACGACGGGGTCGCACCGCTGATCACCGGCCAGCGCGTGATCGACACCTTCTTTCCGCAGCTGAAGGGTGGCAAGGGGGCCGTTCCCGGGCCGTTCGGCGCCGGCAAGACCGTGGTGCAGCAGCAGATCGCGCGCTGGTCGAACGCCGACATCGTGATCTACGTGGGTTGCGGTGAACGCGGTAACGAACTCGTGGACGTGCTCGAGACCTTCCCCAAGCTGGAAGACCCCTACACCGGTCGCTCCCTGATGGAACGGACCCTGCTGGTCGCGAACACCTCGAACATGCCCGTGGTGGCGCGCGAGGCTTCGGTCTACGTCGGGATCACCATGGCCGAGTATTACCGCGACATGGGCTATGACGTCGTGGTGCTGGCCGATTCCACGAGCCGCTGGGCCGAGGCGTTGCGTGAGGTGTCGGGTCGACTCGGCCAGATGCCGGTGGAGGAAGGGTATCCGGCCTACCTGGCATCGCGTCTGGCTGCGGTTTACGAGCGAGCCGGACGGGTCGAGACCCACGGCGCCGGTTCCGGTTCGGTAACGCTGATCGGTGCGGTGTCGCCGCCCGGCGGCGACTTCTCCGAGCCGGTGACCAGCCACACCAAGGACATCATCGAGACCTTCTGGGCCCTGTCCAAGGAACTCGCGGATGCACGGCACTATCCGTCCATCGATTGGGTGACCAGTTTCTCCGGACACGTCCACACCGCTGCCCAGTGGTGGCACGAAAAGATCGATGCCACCTGGGAGGCGCGCCGTCGTGAGGCGCTGGCCCTGTTGGCCCGTGATGCGGAACTGTCCCGAATCGTGAATCTGGTCGGTCCGGAAGCGCTTTCCTCCGCGCAGCGCTGGGACCTCGAGGGGGCTGCGTTGATCAAGGAGGGCGTGCTGCAGCAGAGTGCCCTGGACGAAATCGACACCTTCTGCTCGCCCGAGAAGCAGTTCGCGTTGCTGGATCTGGCACTGATGATCTACGACCAGGGGGCGGAACTGGTGAAGCGAGGCGTGCCGGTGCAGGAACTGCAGCGCCTGCCGCTGTTGTCCCGGGTGCGTCGAATCAAGAGTCTGTATTCCAGCGATCAGCTCGATGAGATCGAGACGTTTCGTAACGAGGCCGAGCAGAGTTTCGAGAACCTGCGTCAGGAATATGCGAACCACGAGGAGCAGGCCTGATGAGCACCAAGGAATACCGCACTGCCGTCGAGGCCCGCGGGGGCCTGCTGGTGATGAAACACACGCCGGGGGTCGCCTTTGGTGACCGGGTCAGCATCGAGGATCACAGTGGCGGCGTCCGCAATGGCCAGGTGATCCGGTCGTCCAATGAAGAGGTGCTGATCCTGGTCTTCGAGGGAGTCGACGACCTCGATCTGGAGAATACCTGGGTACGCTTCCTGGATGCGCCGGTGGAGATCGCGTTGTCGCCGGAGCTGCTGGGTCGGGAGTTCAACGGCCTGGGCGAGCCGCGCGACGGGCGCCCCCCGGTCCTGTCCAGTCTGCGCCGCGCCGTCGGCGGTTCGGCGATCAACCCGGCGGCGCGCACCTATCCGCGGGAATTCATCCAGACCGGCATCTCGACCATCGACGGCCTGAACTCGCTGGTGCGCGGCCAGAAGCTGCCGATCTTCACCGGCTCCGGTCTGCCG
>Ga0207421_10002509_pt1 | contig 22692 bp, 19 predicted proteins | sample SodLakKL_010_SED_4_FD_187542 | JGI IMG/M metagenome (GOLD analysis project Ga0207421, IMG submission 187542) | Alkaline sediment microbial communities from Lake Tanatar, Kulunda Steppe, Russia - 8KL_010_SED (SPAdes) (version 2) | ecosystem: Environmental > Aquatic > Non-marine Saline and...
GTGACCGGTCGCTGTCGTCGGCCAGCCAGGCCGGGCTGGTCAACAACCTCAACGAGGGCATGGCCTGGGGCCTGTTCCCGCTCTACTTCACCCTCACCAGCGACCTCACCGTCGGCACGGTCGGCCTGCTGATCGCGATCGCCCCCGCGGTGTGGGGCGTCGGCCAACTGTTCACCGGCGCGCTCTCGGACCGGGTTGGGCGCAAGTGGCTGATCGCCGGCGGCCAGTACACCGAAGCCGCCGGGCTGCTGGTCATCGCCCTCGGCGATAGCTTCGCCGTCTGGGCCGTCGGCAGTGCGATGTTCGGGGCCGGGACCGCGATGGCCTACCCGACCCTGATCGCTGCGGTCGGTGACGTCGCCCACCCGACCTGGCGCGGCGCCGCGGTCGGTGTCTACCGGCTCTGGCGCGACATCGGGTTCGCCGTCGGCGCCGTGCTCGCCGGCACGCTCGCCGACCTCTACACCCTGTCCACCGCCATCGTCGTGGTCGCCGCGATCACCGCCGCGTCCGGCCTCGACGTCACTCTGCGCATGCGTGAGACCCACCCCCGCGACGCACGGACCCTGACGTCGAAGTCCACGCCTTCAGCGTGACCGACGATCGCGACCCTTGCCGGTCCGCGGCTCGCAGGCTCAGCCCGACGCGTCGGTGCGGAAACCCGCCACGCACTCCGTCACGAACACGCCGATAGCTCCGGCAACGGACAACGGCACGACCGGTGACTCTGGCGCCAGCAAGATGGCGAGGGTCGACACCGTCACGAGGGTCGACGTCGCCCAGGTCAGAGCAGATACCACCGTCGGAACGATGAGATCTCGGCGCAAGGAACCCCTCTCCCACGGACATCCAACGACGCGGGCCAAGGTAGCAAGAGCCCTGCCCGATGCCAGGTGCCGGGTGCCGGGTGCCAGGTGCCCCTCCCTGCCCGAAGACCCGGACGTCTGGTGCCCACCTGCCGGTATAACTTCCTCCTCGACGACGGCAACCCGGCCTGCGGGGATCCTCCGGACTGTGGCTCAGCCGTGTGGCAACAGCACCTGCCGAACCGTTCCTCCATCCGCCAACGCATCCATCGCGGCGTTGACGTCGTCGAGAGGTAGCGACGTGCTGTGCAGCTTCTCGACCGGTAGACGTCCCGCGCGCCACAGCTGGACCAGCCGGGGGAGGTCGCGTTCGGGGACGGCGCCACCGAGGTAGGAACCGATCAGGGTCCGAGCCTCGGCCACCAGCTGCGCGGCCGAGATGTGCAGTTCCTGCGAGGGGTGGGGAAGCCCGATCGCGACGGTGGTCCCACCCCGGGCCGTAGCCCACCAGGCGTCGGTGAGGACCGCCGCGGCGCCGACCGCCTCGAAGGCGTACTGCACGCCACCGGGAACGAGCTCGCGGATCTGGCCGACGGTTCCGCCTTCCGCGGCCGGGTCGACCGCGTGTGTGGCACCGAGGTCGAGCGCCAGCTCACGCTTGGACACCACCGGGTCGACGGCGACGATGGGATACGCCCCCGCGACCGTCGCCCCCAGGACCGCCGCCAACCCGACGCCGCCGAGTCCCAGCACGGCCGCGGATTCGCCGGGTCGGACCGCTGCGCTCGACAGCACCGCCCCGGCGCCGGTCAAAAGCGCGCAGCCGAACAGCGCGGCCGTGGTCGCCGGGATGTCGTCGGGCACGACCACCACCGAGCCCCGGTCGACCACCGCATACTCGGCGAACGCAGAGACGCCGAGGTGGTGGTTGACGGCACGTCCCGACAGCGCCCCGGCGGTGGGCGACGAGAACCGGCGTCCGCCGCGCAGCAGTTCGCCGACGGCATTGGCGGCAGCGGCGCGCGGGCACAGCGCCGGGGTCCCACTCGCACAGGCGGCACAGGTGCCGCAGCGGGGGACGAAAACCAGCACGACGCGGTCACCGACGGCGACGTCGGTCAAACCCGCGCCGACCTCGAGCACCTCGCCCGCTGCCTCGTGGCCGAGCACCATCGGCGTTGGGCGGGGACGGTTGCCGTCGACCACCGAGAGGTCCGAGTGGCAGACGCCCGCCGCGTCCACACGGATCAGCAGCTCACCCGCGCCCGGTCCGTCGAGCTCCAGTTCCATGACCTCGATCGGCTGACTGTCGATGTAAGGGCGAGCCCGGTCGTCGGCGACCAGGACGGCGGCTCGGGTTCGCAACGCGGTCTCCTGGCTCTAGATTCGCCGGCGTGGTCACGGGCACCCTATCCCTATCAGCACCGCGACCCCGAGGTAGAGCCGTGGCCACCGAGCGTCAGCCCGACGAAGCTGCCGAAGCGACCGACGACCCCGCGAGCCTGCGTCGCGAGGACTTCCCCGTCCTGCGGCCCCAGCCGACCCGCTGGCACGACAACGACCACTACGGGCACGTCAACAACGTCGTGCACTACGCCTACTTCGACACCGCGGTCAACGGCTACCTGATCGAGGCCACGGGCACCGACATCCGTGACCTCGAGGCGATCGGCCTGGTGGTCGAGACCGGATGCCGCTACCTCGCGCCGGTGAGCTTCCCCGATCACCTCGAGGTGGGTCTTGCGGTGGAGCGGCTGGGCGCGTCGTCGATCGTCTACCGGTTGGCGCTGTTCCGTGCGGGTGATGACGCGCCGACGGCGGTCGGGCGGTTCGTGCACGTGTACGTCGACCGCGACACGAACAGCAGCGCCCCGATCCCTTCAGCGATCCGTACGGCCGTCGCGGCGCTCATGCTCCCGGCCACCGGGTGATGGCAGGTTCCGTCAGTTCCCTGGAAGTGGCAGTTGCGGCAACGCCCACACGACGGCCAGCGTCGCGGTCATCGTGAGCAGGAAGGTCACCGGCCACACCCGGACCGCAGGGACCGCCTCGGCCGTGCCCACGCCGCCACGGCGACGGTTGATCAGCTCGATGACGAACAGCAGGGTCGTCGCGCCGGCGGACATCATGCAGAAGGGGCAGATCTCCCCGATCGGGCCGAGCTGTAGGTAGACGAACCCCGCGGACGCCAGCACGCCGATCGCGGTGATCGGGAGCAGAGCGCTCTCGAGCCAGGCCGCTCGTGTGTGCAGCAGGCTGGCCCCGGCAGTGATCATCGCGAGGTAGTACACGGCACCGATCAGCGCGAGGGGGAACGGACCGACGTAAGCCCATGGGCTGGTGATGACGGCCATCGGGCCCTGCAGGTCCACCGAAGGCGGCAGTGGCAGGACCCAGAAGTGGATCGCGGTGAGCAGGAAGCTGGCAGCCCATCCGACGATCGCGACGCCGATGAAGGTCCGCAGCATCGCCGTGACGACCCGGTCACCTCGGTGGGTGTCGCTCGGCGCCGGCGGTTCGGTCGTCTGTACGGTGCTTTCGGTCATCTGTGTACCTCGTCAGGTCGGTGGTGGCGTGTTGTCGTCGTCCTGTCCGGACGGCGGCGATCGGCTCGCGTCTTGTACCCCTGGGGGTATCGATCAGCTACCTGCGAGAACGCCCCCACCCTCGCCCACCTTCCCTCTCGCCCCCGGAACCACGGATCGGTGACCTTCGGCCCTACGAGGGCTGGAAGCGATGGGACCAACGGCCCACCGCCGAGAGGAGGAACGGCGGTGGCGAGTCCCGACGACTCACGCGAAGATGCTGGCCTTGCCCGAGCGAGCGGGAGGATGTCCCGATGAGCCGCCTCGAGACCCAGCTGGTCCATGGAGGGCGGGAGGATCTGGGCGAGCTCGGGGTCCACGCGCCGCCCCTGGACCGCTCCACGACCTATCCGTTGCACTCGCTTGCCCTCGGTACCGAGGACATCGACGAGCTCGCCGCAGGCGGCCACCCCCGCTCCTCGTCGGTCTACGCTCGGCTGCACAACCCGACCGTCGCTCGTTGGGAGCGGGCGATCGCCGGGCTCGAGCACGCTGACGAGGCGGTCGCCTTCGGGTCCGGGATGGCCGCGGTCTCCGCAACACTGCTCGCGGCCGGTGCCGCCGGCCACCATGTGGTGGCGCTACGCCCCCTGTACGGCGGCACGGACCACCTGCTCGCGAGCGGCCTGCTCGGCACCCGGACGACCTGGGCGACACCGTCCACCGTGGCGGAGGCCGTTGATCAGGACACCGCGCTGATCGTCATGGAGACCCCCGGCAACCCGACACTGGCGCTCGTGGACATCGCGGCGGTGGTCGAACAGGCCGGCGAGGTGCCTGTGCTCGTCGACAACACCTTCGCCACCCCGATCCTGCAGCAGCCGCGCGACCACGGCGCGACGTGGATGCTCCACAGCGCGACCAAGTTCCTCGGGGGACACGGTGACACGGTCGCTGGCATCGTCGCGACTGACGACGAACGTGCCCGCGCGCTGCGGCAGGTGCGTATCGCCACCGGCGCGGTCCTCGATCCCCAGGCCGCCTACCTGCTGCACCGGAGCCTCCCGACGCTCGCACTGCGCGTGCGCGCAGCCCAGGCCAACGCGAGTGAACTCGCGAAGCGCCTTGAAGGGTTCCGAGGTGTCGCCCGGGTGCTGCATCCGAGTCTCCCGGAGTGCGACCCGGACGGGCTGGTCGGCCGCCAGATGGACGGTCCAGGTGCCGTGCTGGCCATCGAGTTGGCAGGTGGTGAAGCGGCGGCAGCCCGCGTGATGGAGGCGGTCGAGCTCATCACCCCGGCGGTCAGCCTCGGGTCGACGGACACGTTGATCGAGCATCCTGCGGGACTGACCCACCGCAGCGTTGATGCCGCGGCCCACGGGGCCATCGGGATCACCCCCGGGCTCCTGCGGCTGTCCGTCGGCATCGAGGCAGTCGATGATCTCTGGGAGGACCTCGAGCGGGCCATCCTCGTGGCGACGACTGGCTGACCCGCCGCTGCGTGGTACAGCGCGGCCGTGGGTCCTTGCTGTCCGCGTGGATCCCCGGATCGGCCTGGCTCGCCGGGTGCCCGCGATACGGTGACGTCGCGGTGAGGGCCGGTGGAGGTGTTCCGATGGTGCAGGCCCTGCCCGACGCGGATCCGTCCGAGGGCCACGTCGTGCTGGACGTGGCCGATGGCGTCGCCCTACGGTTTCCTTCGCGGTGCGGCGGGGATCATGGCCGCGGAGCTCACACGTCTGCCAGCCACCGGGATCACGCCCGTCATCGGCGGGGACGCCCACGTCGGCAACTTCGGGTTCTACGCCTCACCCGAGCAGCAGCTGGTCCTGGACATCAACGACTTCGACGAGGCCCATCCGGGGAGCTGGGAGTGGGACCTCCGGCGGTTGAGCGCGAGTGTGTGGGTGTCCGGGCGCGAGAACGGCGCGGACGAAGATGCCTGCGAGGAGGCGGTCGCGGCGTGCTGTGCCGCCTACCGCGACGAGCTCTGGGAGCTGTTCGAGCAGCCGTTGCTCGACCGTTCGTTCCGTCGCCTCGACCGGAAGCAGCTCCACGACCTCGCACAGACGAAGTCGTTGCGCCAGCAGATCAAGAAGGCGTCCACGAGGGCCCGCAGCCGTACCAGCGACCGCGCTCTGCCCCGGTTCACCGCGGATCGGGGCGCGGATCGGCGGATCGTCGAAGAGCCGCCGCTGATCACCCGGTTGGACGATGAGCAGCAGGAGCGGTTGGCCGAGGGACTGGACCGCTACCTGTTGACGCTGGCGCCGCACTGGCGTCGGGTCGTGGGCGGCTACACCCTGATCGATGTGGCCCACAAGGTCGTCGGTGTCGGCAGCGTCGGGCTGCGTGCCTACGTCGCGTTGCTGGAGGGCAGCAGTCCGGATGACGTCATCTTCCTGCAGCTCAAGCAGGCCCGGCGGTCGGTGGTCGCGCCCTTCGTGCACGGTGAGTCCCCACGGCATGACCACCAGGGTGAGCGCGTCGTGGAGTACCAGCCGGCGCTGCAGACGGTCAGGGGACCGGTGCGCGCCAAGGGGCACGCCCGTACCAGCGGCGCGTCGATGATCGTTGGCTACATCGGGCGATCGGACAAGGTGGATGCGGCACTGTGCCGCTTCGCCCGCGACTACGCCGACCAGACCGAACGTGACCACGGGGCACTGGTCAAGGCCGCGGCTGCCGGCCGCATCGATGCCGAATACGGGATCTGACGTCCCCACGCATCGACGCGGACGTGGATGGTGTCCCACCCTGGCCGATCTGTCCCCATCGTTCGGGCGCTGGCCGTGTTGGGGGGGTGTGGGCGTTTCGGGCCGGGCCGCGGTTCGTACCGTGGGAACCTCCCACTGAGGACCCGACCTCCAAGGAGCACGACATGAACCGCAAGCTCTCCAGCAAGCTCGCACTCGCCGCAGCACTGCCGCTCGCCTTCGGCGTCGTGGCATGCGAGAACGGCATCGACGAGCCCGTTGACGACGTCAACGGCGAGTTCGAGGAGAACGGCCTCGAGGACGACGGCCTCGACGACGACATGGATGAGGACGGCGACCTGTAACTCGCCCGTCCGCGACCACCGTCGCAGTCGAACAGCAGCGGCCCCGCCACACGGCGGGGCCGCTGCTGATTCCGGGACCCGCTCCACCGCGTCGAGGATGCGGTCGATCGCGGGGTCAGTGCGACGCGCCCGGAGCGGTCGCGACGAACGCTTGCAGCGGATGCGGAACCGCATCGGGGTCGCCCGGCAGGACGATGTCGGCGAGGTAGTCGTGAACGGCCTCTCGGACATCGGAGGGCAGATCGTCGGCCCGACACTGGAGCAGGAAGTCCAACACCTGCTGCCCAACGCCCTCCGGGTCCTCCCGCAGGGGGGTCAGGTCCAGCCGGCTGTCGATCGCCGATCGGTCGACGACCACCCCGCGGCTCGTCAGTGCCCGGTCGACCGCGTCGGCGAACCAGTGCGGATGGTCCGGCTGGGGTGCGAGCAGTGACGACAACAGGCTCAGCGGCTCGAGCGGCGAGATGAGCGCGATCAGCCGGCCGCCCGGCCGCAGGAGACGCAGCGCGTGATCGATCGCCGCACCCGGATCCGGCACGTAGTACAGCGAGTGGACGAAGTGCACGACATCGAAGGGCCCGGCGCCGGTGTAGCCGGCGAGGTCCGTGGGCGATCCGGTCACCGTCAGGCGCGATCCGGGGACGGCGGCCATGCGCTCGAGGCATCGCCCGAGCGACGGGCCGTGCGGCTCGACCGCGTGGTAATCCACCCTCTTGCGATCGAGGATGAGGCGCTCAGCGAGCGGGACGTCGACCGAGCCGTCGCCGACACCAACACCCAGCACGCGGACCGGCCGGTCGTCACCCGGAGGCAGGAACCCGGGGACGTTGGCGATCATCCAGGCGCGGAGCATGGACCGTTGGTTGCTGAACGACTCGTAGGCGCGGTGTGTCTCCGCGTACCGCTCGGGCGAGAGTGCGCGAACGGGCGACATCCGGTCGGTGGCCTGCAGCAGGAGGTCGCGCGGTGAGGTCGTGCCCGATGGGTGCATACGTCGGAAGGGTACCCACGTGGGTCCGCCAGCAGACCGCTGCCGTCCGCCGGGCCGCTCCTCACGGTGTCGCGGCCCCTTGGCCACGCCTCGTCCGCTACCGTGCTGTGGATGACATCCGACACCGCCGACCGAAGCCTCCAGCACTGGAGCGAGGACGGCCGGCGCACCATGGACGCCTTCTACGCGTTGGCGACCCAGGACTACCGCGAACTCGTGGTGGCCCGGGACTGGGCGGCGGAGCTGCGGTTGCGGGCGAGCGACGGGCGTCTGCGGCTGCTGGACGTGGCCTGTGGTAGTGGGAAGTTCCCCAGCGCACTGCTCGCCGCCGGACTCCCGGACGCTCTCGCCGATGTGCGGATCGAGGTCGATCTCCTGGACCCGTCCGCCTTCAGCCTGACCGAGGCACGCCGGGTCCTGCGACCACCCTTCGTCGCCTGCGACGACCTGCAGGTGGGCCTCGAACAACTGGACGTCGCGGACCGTGCCGACGACGTGGCCTGGGCCACGCACGCGCTGTACGCCGTGCCGCCCAACCTGCTCAGCGACGGGCTCGCCCGGATGGACGCGTCGTTGCGGCCCGGGGGCTGGGGCGTCATCGCCCACGCAACCTCCAGGTCGCACTACCTCGCCGTCTACGACGCCTACCGGGCGTCCCACGCACCGGATGCGACGCCATACACCACCGCGGAGCAGGTGGCCGACGGCCTGCGGGGTGTCGGGGTCGAGCCCGACGTGCAGGTCCTGCACTACCGCACCGGGACCGACGATCCCGCGGTCGCCGAGGGGTTCCTGCAGCGGTGCCTGTTCGACGATGCGATCAGCCTGGACACCATGCTGGCGCCGGGGACGACCTCCGATGCTCTGGCCCGGTACCTCGCGACCTGCCGGGACGGCGACCACTGGCACTTCGACCACGAGGTCCACCTGCTGACCTGGACATCCTCCTGACGGCAGGACACCCGCAGCAGCGGCCTGGTCCGAACCCGATCCGTCGCCCGCTGATCGAGCAGATCGAGGAACCGTGACCGACACGACCAACCCCCACCTGACCGCCGCGACCGCTGTCGGCGATGCCGATCACGTCGAGGTGGACTGGGACGCCGGCAACGACCAGTGGTGGGACTGGTACATGTCGCTGGCCGAGGACCCGGAGGCCGCGGGGCCGATCGTCGACGGGCCGACGTGGGATCCCGGGCCACTGCCCGACGACGACCAACTGGTCGCCGAGCTGTCCACGCCCTACGAGCTGCCCGCGGCGGCGGTGGAGTCGTTCGCCGCCGACGGCTTCGTGAAACTGCCCGGGGTGCTGTCCGGCGGCGTGGTCGAACGGTTGCGCCAGCGACTCCGCGAACTGCTCGATGCCGCGGTCGATCCGTCCGTCGGGTTCCAGAGCCTGGAGATGATGTGGCTGACCGACCCCCTGGTGCGGGCAGCCGTGCTGTCGCCCCGCATCGGGCTTCTGTGCGCCCAACTCCTGCAGGTCGACGCCGTGCGGCTCTATCACGACAACGCGCTGTCCAAGGAGTCCGGGGCCGGGCGGACCCCGTGGCACTACGACGACCACCACTTCCCGCTGGACACCTCGGATGCGATCACCGCCTGGATGCCGCTGCAGCCGACGCCGCGCGAGATGGGCCCGCTGGCCTTCGCCCGGGGGATGGACGTCTGGGAAGCGGTCGCCGAGTTGCCGTTCGACAAGCACGGCACGTCCTACGACCGCACCGTCAGCGAGCACCTGCGTGACACGGGCGTCGAGGTGGAGGACGGCCCCTTCGAACTCGGCGAGGTCAGCTTCCACTCCGCGCTGTGCCTGCACACGGCCGGCCCGAACCGGACCCGGGTCGCACGCATGGTGTTGGCCAACACCTACTACGCCGACGGGGCCCGGATCGTCGAACGGCCAACCATGATCAGCGGTGACTGGAAGAAGTTCCTTCCAGGCGTCGGGCCCGGCGAGTTGGCGGTCAGCGACCGCAACCCGCTCGTCGGCTGAGCACGGCGGGGCTGTTTCAGGTCCATGGGTGTTTGGGGGGACGAAGCTCATCCGGGCGTGCGCTCGCGGAGGGCTCCCACCCTTTCCCGCACCATCCGTTCCTCCCGCTGTTCCTGGCGGAACCCCTTGGAGGGGAATCATGGATGTCGTCGCTCTTGATCTCAGTCCGACCCAGATCGACCTGGTCGGCGGGTTCTTCTCGCTGACCTTCGCGGTCTTCCTGGGAAGTGCCCTGTTCTTCTTCCTCAGCCGTGGTGACGTCGCGCCCCGGTACCGCATGGCGGTCACCATCTCGGGTGTCATCGTCACCATCGCCGGCTACCACTACTTCCGCATCCTCGGCTCCTTCGAAGCCGTGGTCGCCGGTGAAGCCCTGTTCAACGAGGCCTACCGCTAGGTCGACTGGGTCATCACGGTTCCGTTGCTGTTGACCGAACTGGTCCTGGTCCTGGCCATCGATGCGTCGCGACGCAAGTCACTGCTGATGCGCCTGGTCCCCTACTCGTTCCTGATGATCGTGTTGGGCTACCCCGGCGAGATCTCGCAGGACACCGGCACCATCTGGCTGTTCTGGGGCCTGTCGATGATCTTCCTCGTGCTGATCCTGGTCACGCTGTTCACCGAGATCACCAAGCAGATCGCCGCCGAGCACGCGGAGGTCCAGGGCACCCTGCAGGGGTTGCGTGTGGTGCTGCTTGTGACCTGGCTGTTCTACCCCGTGGCCTACCTGTTCTCGGTCCTGCTCGACGAGGCCGCGACCGCGTTCGTACTGGTCAACGTCGGCTACGCCATCGCGGACATCACGGCCAAGGCCGGTTATGGACTGATGATCCACCACGTTGCGAAGATCAAGACCGAGGTCGAGGAGGCCGTACCGGTCGCCTGATCTCCGCCACCGGTCGCCAGAGCCACGTGCCCGGTGACCGCTGACCAGCCTCGGCCGGTCAGCGGTCACCGCGGGTTCGAAGCAGGGGCATGACGCGTGCAGCGTCCAGTGCCTGCAGATGTGGCAGCGGATCGAGTCGGTGCTCGATGACGTGGTCGGTGAGTTGGTCACGAACCACCGACCGGAGCTCGTCCGGGTTCCACGGTTTGGGGATGTAGCGGTCGAGCCCGGCGTCGTTGACCGCTCGGATGGTGTCCTGCTGGTCGGCCTGTCCCGTCACCAGCACCTTGCGTGTGTGGACGGTGCGCGGGTCGTCGAGCAGGAGCACGAGGAAATCGACCCCGCTGGTGCCGGGCAGGCGGTGGTCGGCGAGGACCAACGCGAGTCGGTCACCGTCACGGTCCAGTTCGTCGATGACCGCCCAGGCATCCGGCACGTCCTCGGCCACCTCGATGCGGACGTGGCCTCCGAAGTGCCCCAGGTCCCGGGCGAGCGCCTCGCGGACCGGGCGTTCGTCCTCCAGGATCAGTACAGCCAGTTGCATCGTCATCCTCCCGGCGAGGGTGGTTGCGGTCGTGACGTCGTGTCATCGGCGGGCCCGGCGACCGGCAGGATCACCGTCGCCGTGGTGCCGCTCGCATCGGCCTCCAGACTGAGGCGGCCGTCGTGCTGCTCGACCACGCGCCGCGCGATCGCGAGTCCCAGACCGAGGCCATAGCGGACGGTGCCCTGCTTGGTCGTGAAGCGGGGCTCGAAGGCCCGCTTGAGCACGTCCGGCGGCATGCCGGGTCCGTCGTCGGAGATCCGGACACGGACGTGCTCGGGATCCGGAGCATCGGTGAGCACCCGGATGTGTCCCTCACCGTCGAGCGCCTCCGCGGCGTTGACCAGCAGGTTGGTCCAGACCTGGCCCAACTGCCCGGGGTGGCACCGGATGCGTGGGACCTCGTCGTAGTCGCGGGCGATCCGGGCTCCTGCGAGTCGATGGGCGGTGAGTCGGAGGGTGTCCTCGATCCCCTGATGGACGTCGACGTCCTCGACCGGGTCGCCGTCCGGTCGGGCGTAGGACCGCAGGCTCGCGACCAGCCCGGAGATGCGTGCCGCACCGACCTCGAGGTTGCGGATCGCCGTGCCGATGCCGGCTGCCGCCTCCAACAGGGCGATCTCACCCGCCGGGCCCGTCGCCAGGCGGCGCGCGTCGTCGGGGTCGGTGACGGCGGCGGCGAGCAGTCGACGGGCGAGCTCCCGGTCGCCGACTGCGGCCTCCAGCACCCGCCGCTGCTCGCGTTCCTCTGCGGTGCTCGACGGTGGTCGATCCCGAGCGGTCGTCAGTGCCTGTGCCAGGGCGGGGCCCTGCGGGTGGCTCGTGACCAGCCGCTCCAGGTCCTCGGTGATGTAGCTGGCGGCACGGTCCAGCGCCGCGACCGGGTTGTTCAGTTCGTGGGCGATGCCGGCCGCCAGCTCGCCGAGTGTGGCGAAGCGTGCCTGCTCGACCAGTTCGAGGCGGGCCTGTTCGAGTTGGTGGAGCGCGTCGGCCAGCCGTTCGCGTTCCGCGTCCAGTTCACGGTTGAGCTCGATCTTCTCGACCTGCAGCTGCTCGGAGCGTCGGAGGCGCTGCGCCAGGGCCCGGATCGACACGGCGGCCATGGCCGCCCCGACCTCCGGCTCGCTGCGCAGAGCCCGGTCGAGCTGTTCGAGCGAGAGGTGGACGACCTCGACGTCGGTGGTGGTCCGGGCCGTGAAGAACGCCCGTCGTTGTTGCGCGAGCGACAGCAGCCCGACCACCGGGCCCGTCGATCCGTGATGGAGGCGTAGATCGCCCACGCGTGTCGACCGGTCGAGGGCGACGCTGCCGCGGAGCACGACCAGGACGCCGTTGACACCCTCGCCCTGGTGGGTGAGGCGGATGCCCGGCGGCAGGTGCAGGCGTGGCCGGGGGCCGAGGACACGTTCGATGGCGGCCAGGAGCCGCTCGGTGACGGCCGCGGGTTCCCGTTCCAGGTCGCGCAGCATCTCGCTGTCCGGCAGCTCGAGAGGGCGCTCGGTATCGTCGATCAGGGATCCGGTGCGGGGGTCGTCGGGGAGGTGTGCGCGCAGCCACCGGGCGATCTGCGACCGGGCATGGAGCCGGAGGGCCCCAGCCGTCCAGGGGATCGCGATCACCCCGTCCAGCCGGTCGCCGTCGATCGCCCGCGCGGCATCGTCGTGGACCGCCCGGTCGGTGACCAGCAGCGTCGATGCCCGACGGAGCGACGGTGCGCGATCGAGGGTGTCGATGGTGTGGTCGACCCCACCGGGTCGGCCGCTCAGGACCACGAGGGGGACCTCGGCGGTCGTCGCCGAGACGAGTTCGACGGCCTCCTCGGCACGCTCGACCTGCACGACCTCGACGATGCCGGTCAGGTGGGCGGAACCTCCGATCGGGTCGTCGGCCCCTGCACCGAGTTCGTCGGTCAGGGCCGCAGCGAGTGCACCGTCCGCGACGATGATGACCCGGAGGGTCGGCAGCGATGGGGCCACGTCGGTCACAGCAGCCCCAGTCGGTCCCAGACCCGGGGCAGCACGGTGGCCAGCAGCACGGCGCCGAACCCTCCGACGAGCAGGCCGTTGGTCGCCATCGCCCTGGTATCGACCTCGCCGGTCGCGTAGGCGACGGCGTTGGGTGGGGTGGAGATCGGTAGTGCCATCGCCAGGGCACAGGCCAGCGCCACGATCACGCCGATCGCGGTCGCGTCGATCGGGAGCCCGGTCGCCAGGCTGAGCGAGAGCGGGACCAGCAGGTTGGCGGTCGCTGAGTTCGAGATGACGGTCGACAGGCCGAGCCCGACAGCCACCAGCAGCAGCACCAGCAGGGTGAGCGGCAGCGCCTCCCAGGCGACCAGCCCCAGCAGCCAGGTGTCGAGCCCGGTGGCGCCGATGCCGGCGCCGAGCGCGATCCCGCCGGCGACCAGCCACAGCACCGGCCACTGCAGGGCTTTGATGTCGTCGCCACCCATCACCTGGGTCGCGAGCAGGGCGACCACCGGGACGAACCCCACGGTTGAGGAGGAGATGCCGTGGAGTGGCTCGGTGAGCCAGAGCAGGACGGTCGCGCCGGCCACGACGTAGAAGACGATGGCGGCCGGGCTGCGGTCGAACGAGGAGGACAGGTCCAGTGCCATCGGCGTGTCCGGGGCGATGTAGCGGCGGGTCAACAGCCACCAGGCGAACAGCAGCACCACGACCATCAGCGGGACGGCCAGCAACATCCAGCCCAGGAACGACACGCCCTCGCCGCGTGCCTCCAGCGCGCCGAGCGCGATCGCATTCGGGGGACTGCCGACCGGGGTCCCGATGCCGCCGACGTTGGCGGCCACCGGGATCGCCAGCGCCAGCCCGGTGCGCGCGGGGCCCGCGGGCAGGACCGCCAGGATCGGGATCACGACGGCGAACATCGTGGCCGTCGTTGCCGTGTTGGAGACGAACATCGAGAGCATCGCGGTGATCAGCATCAGGCCGAGCACGCTGCGTCGGGCGTTGCCGGCGAAGGGCCGCAACATGACCGCAGCGAGGTTGCGGTCCAGGTCGAACTTGGCGGCGCCGTCGGCGATCAGGAAGCCGCCCAGGAACAGCACGATGACCGGATCCGCGAGCGCGGCGAAGTAGTCACTCGCGGCGAGCACGTCCTCGGGTAGCGCCACGAGCGCCTGGTCGGAGATCATGAGGACCTCCAACAGGATGACCAGCATGGCGGTGGCCACCAGGGGGACCGCCTCGGTCACCCAGAGCACGATCGCCAGCAGGAAGATCGCCAGCATCCGCTGGCCCGCCGGTTCCAGTCCCGGGATGTCGACGAGCAGTGGGACGAGGAAGGCGATGAGGCCGACCACCAGCCCGGCGAGCTGGAGGTGGGTTGGTCGTGGCAGCGTGCTCCGCGGGTGGTGCACGTCGGTCGGCACGGCACAACCTCGATGACAGCGAACGATCGGTTCCCTTGGGATCGGAGCTTAGGACCCTCAACAGATCCGAGGCAGCTGTTCGCCGAGAGCGAGGTCCACGACGCGGGTCGCGCCGATGCTGGTGCGCGCGACCACCATGCCGTGATGGTCATCAACGACCTCGCCGATGATGACCGCGTCGCGTCCGAGGTCGTGGTCCCGCATCGCGGCGACGACCTCGTCTGCGGCCGCCGGATCCACGAAGGCGACCATCGTGCCCTCGTTGGCGACGTGGATCGGGTCGAGACCGAGGAAGCTGCAGGCGGACGCGACCGCCTCCGCGATCGGGACGGACCGCTCGACGTAGCTCATCCCGACGTTGGCCGTCACCGCCAGTTCGCACAGCGATGCCGCCATGCCGCCACGGGTGGCATCGCGCAGGCAGTGGATCGCGCCGCGGCCCGTGGGCGTCGCCAGCATCGCGGCGACCAGCCCGGTCAGCGGTGCGGAGTCGGACGCCACATCGGTCCCGAACTGCAGGCCCTCGCGGACGCTCATCACGGCGATGCCGTGGTCCCCGATCCTGCCGGACAGGATGATCTTGTCGCCGGACCTGATCCGTTGCGGCGACAGCTCAACACCATCGGGGATCAGCCCGATGCCGGTGGTCGTGATGGTCAGGCCGTCGCCATCACCGGTGTCGGTCACCTTGGTGTCGCCGGTCGCAAGGTGGACGCCCGCAGCCGCGGCGGCGCGACCCATCGTCTGGGCGATCGTGCCCAGCACCGACAGTTCGAGGCCCTCCTCCAGGATGAACGCCGTGGACAGCGCGATCGGTGTGGCGCCGCTCATGGCGACGTCGTTGACGGTGCCGTTGATGGCCAGGTCGCCGATGTTGCCGCCCGGGAAGAACAGCGGGTCGACGACGAACGAGTCGGTGGAGAAGGCCAGACGTGCGCCCCCGATCGTCAGGGTGGCGGCGTCGGTCGGGGTCGCTCCCTCGGCGGCCGCACCGAACGCGGGTAGGAACAGGTGCTCGATCAGTTCGGCGGACAGCTTGCCGCCACCACCGTGTCCGGCAACGATCCGTTCGTGGTCACGCAGGGGCATCGGACAGCTCCAGCCCTCGACGGCGATCCCGGTCGCGACGTCGGTGGGTGGGGAGGCGCCGGTTCCGTCAGCCACGAGCGACCCCCGACTCGACCACCGGAAGGGTCCGCGCCGACTCGAGCCGTCCATACTGGTAGTAGGCGGCGCACGCCCCTTCGCTGGAGACCATCGTGGCCCCGAGCGGGTTCCGCGGGGTGCACTCGTTGCCGAAGGCCGGGCACTCGTTGGGCTTGAGCATGCCCTGCAGGACCTCGCCGGACCGGCAGAGATCCGATTCCTGCACATCCATGTCCGCGACGTCGAACCGCGTCTCCGCGTTCAGATCCGCGTAGCGTTCGGACAGGTGCCACCCGCTCTGTGGGATCATCCCGATCCCGCGCCATTTGCGGTCGGTCACGGCGAACACGTCCTCGAGCATGGCCTGGGCGGGCGAGTTCCCGATCGTGTTCACCGCGCGGGGGTAGGCGTTCTCCAGGTAGGCCTCACCGTTCTCCAACTGGATGACGGTGCGGCGGATGCCGTCGAGCACGTCGAGCGGTTCGAAGCCGGTGACCACGATGGGGACGCCGTACCGCTCGACGAGTGGCTCGTACTGGGTGGTGCCCATCACGCTGCAGACATGTCCCGCGGCCAGGAACCCGTTGACCCGGCTGGTCGGTGACGAGGCGATCGCCTCGATGGCCGGGGGAACCAGGACGTGGCTGACCAGCAGGGAGAGGTTGGTGAGGTTCCGTTGGCGGGCCTGGAAGGCCACCATCGCGTTGCCCGGGGCGGTCGTCTCGAACCCGATGGCGAAGAACACGACCTGTTTGTCCGGGTTGTCCTCGGCGATCGCGACGGCGTCGATCGGGGAGTAGACGACGCGGACGTCCCCGCCCCGGGACCGGACCCCGAACAGGTCGGTGTGGCTGCCGGGGACCCGCAGCATGTCACCGAACGAGCAGAAGATGACGTTTGGCCGCGCGGCGATCTCCAAGGCCTTGTCGATCGTCTCCAGCGGCGTGACACACACGGGGCAGCCGGGACCGTGTATCAGCTCGACCTCGTCGGGGAGCAGTTGGTCGATGCCGTTGCGGATGATGGAGTGTGTCTGGCCACCACACACCTCCATGATCGCCCACGGCCTGGTGACCACGGCACGGATCTGGTCGAACAGCGTGGCGGCCAGGTCGGGGTCGTTGAACTCATCGAGGTACTTCATGGTCGCGCCCCTCCCGCCGCCGTGCCCCGGTCGACGATCGCGACGTCGCTCGGGATACCGAGCTCCTCCTCGAGGAGCCCGAGTTCCTCGAACAACTCCAGGGTCTTGAGCGCGGACTCCTCATCGACCATGGTGATCGCGAACCCGGCGTGGATCAGGGTGTAGTCACCCACCTGCGCCTCCGGGGTGTACGCGAGGCACACATCCTTGGTGACCCCGCCGAAGTCGACGGTGGCCATCTGGGTCCCACGTTCGTCACGGATGTCGAGGACCTTGCCGGGCACGCCGAGGCACATGTCAGTTCCTGTCGTCTGGGGGTCGATGGGCACCGATCGCGGCCTGCCCCAGGGCCAGGCCGCCGTCGTTGGGTGGCACCAGGCGGTGCCGGAGCACCGTGAGGCCTTCCTGCTGCAACCTCGAGGTTGCCAGTCGCGTCAACAGCGCGTTGGCGAACACCCCGCCCGAGAGGGCAACGACGTCCGGGCCACCGGCTTGCCGGATGGTCGTGGCGATGTCCCTGATCGCCACGGCGACCGCCTCGTGGAACCCCAGGGCGATGGCGGTGACCGGGATGCCGTCCCGCAACGCTTCGACGACGTCCCGGATGAGCGTCGCCGCGTCCAGGATCACCGGCTCACCGGCGGACTGGTCCACCAGCGGCAGCCGCAGACGCGGTGGGGACTGCCTCGCTGAGTCCGCGGCGATCTCCAGGTCGATCGCCGCCTGTGCCTCGAAGGTGATGGTGTGGCAGAGGCCGAGCAGCGATGCGACGGCGTCGAACAGCCGGCCCATGCTGGAGGTCGGGACCGTGCGCAACTGCCGGTCCAGTTGCGTGGCCAACAGCGACCGGTCCTGCGGCGAGGTGGTGGCGACCGGCGGGAGGTCCTCATCCCACGCGATGCCTGCGGTCCGCAGGTGCGACAACGCGACCCGACTGGGGTGCCGGATCGCCGCGTCGCCACCGGGCAGCAGGACGGTGGAAAGGTGCGCGACCCGGTCGAAACCGTCGTAATCGGCGAGCAGGACCTCGCCACCCCAGATGGTGCCGTCCGTGCCGTAGCCCGTGCCGTCGAAGGCGATCCCGGTCACGGGATCGGTCCCCGGTAGACCGTGCTCGGCCATGACCGCGGCGATGTGGGCATGGTGGTGCTGGACCAGCACCAGGGGCCGTCCCGCGCCCGGACGATCGGACTCGGGTTCGTCGACGCGGTCCTCGGCCCACCGCCGGGTGGTGTAGTCCGGATGCTGATCGGCGACGACACGCTCAGGCGTCACCGCGTGCATGGCGGCGAACCGCTCGACCGTCCGCTCGAAGGCCTGCAGCGTCGCGAGCGACCCCATGTCGCCGACGTGTGCAGAGAGCCAGGCATGCCGCCCGTCGGTGAGACAGACCGTGGTCTTCAGGTGCCCGCCGACGGCCAGGGTCGCCGTCCCCCGGAAGGGGAGCGGCAGCGGCGACGGCGCGTACCCGCGGGAGCGGCGGATCATCGTGGTCGCGGGTCGTCCGTCGATGTGGTCGACGCGGACCACCGAGTCGTCGCACGGCACGGCGATCGGCCGGTCGTGCCACAGGAACGCATCGGCGATGTCCCCGAGGCGGTCGCGGGCCTCGAGATCGTCGATGCACAACGGCTCCTCGGACAGGTTGCCGCTGGTCATGATCAGCGCGTCGGGAGCAGCCACGTCGGCACCGGGCACGTCGTCGAGCAGCAGGTGGTGCAACGGCGAGGGCGGCAGCATCAGCCCGATCAGCGGGTTGCCGGGTGCCACGCCGCCCGCCAGCGAGGCATCGGACCGGCGGCGGACCAGCACGATCGGTGCGGCCGGGTCGCTGAGCGCGGTCGCTGCGGCGGCATCGATGTGGGCCAGTCGTGCAGCGACCTCGAGGTTGCGCACCAGCAGTGCGAACGGCTTGCCGGGTCGTTGCTTGCGGGCACGCAGGGTCGCGACGGTCGCATCGTGGTCCGCACGGCAGGCCAGGTGGTAGCCGCCGATGCCCTTGACGGCCACGATCGCGCCGGCCTCGAGCAGCTGCTGGGTGCGGGCCAGCAGCTGGTCGGTGGCGTGCTGCCTCGAGGTGCCTGGGGCCGTACCGTCGGTCGGGTCCCCGGTCGGGTCGTCGGTCCGGTCGTCGCCGGGAGCCGCCGCGTCCACGGGGATGTGGAGGCCGATGCCCGGGCCGCAGTCGAAACACGCGACCGGTTGGGCGTGGAAGCGCCGGTCGGTGGGATCGCCGTATTCGGCTGCACAGGGTGCACAGAGCGGGAAGTCGGCCATGGTGGTCGCCGGCCGGTCGTAGGGCAGCGTGGTGATGATCGTGAACCGTGGGCCACAGTTGGTGCAGGTGATGAAGGGGTAGCGGTGGCGGCGGTCGTCGGGGTCGCGCAACTCACGCAGGCAGTCGGCACACGGCGCGGTGTCGGGTGGCGCGTTGGTCACGGCGCCGGCGGCGTGCCTGCTGGCGGTGATAGTGAACCCGGTGGTGCCGAGCGCCGGAACGGCCGCAGCGTCCACGGTGTCGATCCGTGCGAGCGGCGGTGGCTCATCGACGAGCCGTCGACGGAAGCGGTCGAGGTCGGCGGCGGGCCCCTCGACCTCGATGGTGACGCTGGTGGTGTCGTTGCTCACCTCACCGGCGAGGTGCAGGTCGGTCGCCAGGCGGTGGACGTGCGGCCGGAACCCGACCCCCTGGACGGTGCCGGTGACCGTCAGGCGCAGGCGCCGGCGGTCGGCGGAGGGGGCGGCGGTGGTCACGGTTGGAGACCCCGTGTCGGCATCGGCGAGTCGGCCACCTCAGCGTGGTTGGCCGGTGATCCGTGGCCGGGGCCGACGTCCCACAGCATCACCCGGTTGTTGCCGGAGTCGGCGACCGCCAGCTGGTCCCCGTGCAGGCTCAGCCCGTAGGGCCAGCACAGCGTGTCGTCGGCGACGGCATCCCAGCGGTTCTCGCCGTTGCTGGCGAAGTCCGGCTGTGCCAGCACCCGCTGCGCGGGGGCGCCGGCAGCGGTGGGTACCTCGTCCCAGAGCAGCACCCGGTTGTTCGCCGTGTCGGCGACCGCCAGCCGACCCGCCGACTGGCTGACGGCGTAGGGGAACCGATGGATCGAGGCGCTGTGGGGCCCGTAGGGCCACTCCGTCGACGAGGTGAGGTCGGGTTGCCCCAGCACGCCGTCGGCGGCGCGGTCGGCGGTCGGCGGTGGATCCCAGATGACGACCCGGTGGTTGCCGGCGTCGGCGATGAACAGCCGCTCGTCGGTACCGGCGACGTCGTGCGGCCAGCGGAACGAGTCGGGTCCGGCGTCGGCGCCGCGGTTCTCCTCGCGGCTCATCGCATCGGGCTGGCCGAGCAGTACGTCGGGCGAGCGGCCGACCGGGCCCCCCTGCGACAGTTCCCAGCCGAGCACGCGCCGGTTGCCGGTGTCGGTGACCCACAGGTGTCCGGCCGCGACCCCGAGGCCGTACGGCCAGTACAGGGTGTTCACCGTGGGCTCCCCTCCGCGATTGGGCTGCGTCGCGGTGAGACCATCTTGCCCGATGACAGCGTCCGGTGGAGTATCCGAGCGGCTGGGGACCGAACCCCAGACCAGGATCCGGTGGTGCCAGGCGTCAGCGACGTACAACGCACCGTCGAGGACGATCACGCCGGTGGGTAGGTGCAGGCCGTTCGCGGGGCCGCGTCCGCCGGCGGCGGGGCCCTCACTGGTCGCGTCCGGTTGCCCCAGGACGACGTCTGCGGGGGTCTCGTCGGTGGTCGGCACACCGTCGAAGATCATCACCCGGTGGTTCCCGGAGTCAGTGGCGATCAGCCGGTCGTCGTCGAGCCAGACACCGCGTGGGGCGTAGAGGTGGGCGGCGGTCGGATGCGCGACGGGCAGTGACAGCCCCCCGGTCGCTGGGGCTCCCAACCGCGCCACGGGTCGTGCCCCGCCGGCGACGTCCGGCGGCTCGCTCCGTGCGACCGTGCCGGTGGGGGTCATCGATGCTCCGGCGGGCGGAGCCAGACGTGCACACCCTCCACCCGGCTCGGGATCGGATCGAGGCCGGCGTCGGGGTCGGTGAGCCCTGCTCCGGTCATCACATCGAACTGGAACCCGTGGTGGTCGCAGACGACCCGGCCCCGACCCACCTCGGCATCGTCGAGTTCCAGGCCGAGGTGGCCGCATTCGTTGCGGAACGCGGTGATGACCCCGCCGTCGTGGACCACGATGAACGAGCCCCCGTCGAGGTCGGTCCGGACCAGTCCGGGATCGGGGAGCTCGAGCAGGGCGGGTCCGCGGACCCACCCATCGCGCCCACTGGCCGACGGGTCGTGGTGGCTGGCTGCGGCGGCCGCTGCGGTGGTTGCCGGGGTGGTCTCGTGCGTGGATCCGGGCGCCCCGTTCGTGGCGAGGTCGCCGTCCGGCCGCCGGAACAACGACTCGGGCGCGATCAGGGTCGGCTCGGGTTCGGTCGGGACCACCTCGATGCCGGCGATCTCCGGGACGTTGTCGACCAGGGCGGTCTGTACGGCGTTGGTCAGGGTCTGGCTGGACATCGAGCAGCCGTTGCAGCTGCCGAGCAGTCGGACCTTGGCGACCCCGTTGTCGATGTCCACGAGCTCGACGTCGCCACCGTGGCTCTCGAGGTAGGGGCGCACGGCTGCCAGGGCCTGCTCGGCCCGGACCAGGGGCGGGGTGCGCACGATGCCGTGCAGGGTGAGCAGGCCGTAGACGCCTTCGTCATCGACCAGTTCGAACAGCAGCTCCTTGCCGCGCGGGTCGGCCTTGAGGTGTTGGACGATCGTGACCAGCGCCTCACGGTGGAACGCCTCGGTGGCGTCCTTGACCTCGATCGCGATGTCGCGCGCCGCGTCGTCCAGCTGCATGGCCGCCGACACGGCTCGGTCGACACGGGCGGCCAACAGCTCGACCGGGCTGACGTCGGTGGTCACGGCACTCATCGTTCCTCGGTGGGGTAGCGCGTCGCCGGGCTGCCATCGGGGTTGGTCCCCGGTCGCGGCGGTAACGCATGGTTGGTCGTCGTGTTGCGGGAAGCGGCGCTGGTCTCCTTGGCGATCTCGTCCAGGACGGACCGGACGGTGGCCACCGATGCGAGGTCACCGTGTTCCTCGAACAGGAAACGGGCCTCGTGCAGTCGACCTTTCGCCTGCCCGAAGATGCCGAGGTGCGCGAGCGCGTTGCCCTGGTTCGCGGCGACCCGGGCGTAGCCCAGCGGGTCGGTGTCCGCGTCACGGGTCGCCAGCACCGCTTCGTACAGCTCGACCGCCTCCACGAGGTTGTCACCCTGCTTGGCGCTTGGCATGTAGACCAGGGCGTTCGCGAGGTTCAGTTGCGCACTTGCCCACTGTTCCGGATGCGACTCGGGTGTGAACACCGACAGGGTGTGCCGCAGCGACTGGACCGCGACGCCGACCCGCAACTGATCGCTCGCCTGGGTCATGGGCAGGGTCAGGTAGGCGCTGGCGAGGTTCGCGTGACACATCGCGAACAGCTCCGGCGCGCTGTCCGCGCTGATGAGCCCGAGCGCCGCCTGGTAGGCCTCGACCGCGCCGAGCAGCGCCCCCGGGTTGCCGTCCCCGGCTGCGTGGAGGGTCAGGCCCTTGGCCAGGAAGAGCTCGGCTCGACCGACGGTCAGGTCGGTGTGTTGCAGCAACCGCACGGCCTCGTCGAAGAGGGTCACCACCGTCGCAGGGGCCGCACCGGCGTTGACCCGAGCTTCCGCGAGCCCACCGAGCAGCTGTGCCGTCAGGGCTCCGGATACGGGACGTGCTGCGGCGACGGCCGCCTCCGATGCGCGCACGGCGGCGTGCAGGTCACCCGTCTCGGTCGCGGCGGCAGCCTGGGCGGTCAGGGCCATCGCGGCGAACTCACCGTCCAGTCCCGCGTCACTCGGGACGTCGTCGGTGAGCCCGAGGCTGTAGGCGACCAGTTGGACGTGCGCGCCGAGCTCACCCTCGAGGTCTGCGAGGTCCGCCCACGCGTCGGGGCCGCCGTCCAGCACGAACCGATTGATGCGGGCGATCGGTGCGTCCCCGGAGACCGCCGCCAGCGCCGCGTCGGTCTCGCCGGCCAGCGCCAGCTGCAGGGGTTCCAGCGCCGCCGGCCACGACGCGGGGAGCCGGCCGGCGACCAGCTCCGCGCGCACCGTGTCCAGCTCGGGATCGGCGGGGATCAGCAGGTAGCCCGCCGGAAGCGGCAGC
>Ga0207421_10002510_pt1 | contig 22691 bp, 18 predicted proteins | sample SodLakKL_010_SED_4_FD_187542 | JGI IMG/M metagenome (GOLD analysis project Ga0207421, IMG submission 187542) | Alkaline sediment microbial communities from Lake Tanatar, Kulunda Steppe, Russia - 8KL_010_SED (SPAdes) (version 2) | ecosystem: Environmental > Aquatic > Non-marine Saline and...
ACGCAGAATACGCAGAACTTTTGCGCAATTTTTCCATACGAAAAAACAAAGGAAGCTTTGTCCTACGAGGACAAAGTTCTTCCTTTTGCTCTTGCGCAAAAGCAAGAGGTACAAGAGGACTTGCGCCGTCTGACTTCCTTTTACCTTACAAAAGTTACGACAAAATTCGTACAAAAAGGAAGTAAAAGTTTTGCGTTAGCAAAAGTTTTACATCACTTTTGCTGATGCAAAAGGCAGAACTTTGTCCCACGGCAAGGATAATAAAACTGGGGGGCAAAGCAAGGCAAATACTGACTTTGTTATTTGTTTTTTTTAAGGTTAGGCTGCAGCAACTTGATCAACTAAACCGTAGGTTTTAGCCTCGGAAGCAGACATATATTGATCCCGTGTCATATCATATTTTATTTGAGATAAATTTTGGCCTGTGCGTTCAGCATAAACAGCGCTAACATCATTACGCAATCGTAACATTTCTTCTGCATCTGATAAAACAAGTTGAGTATTTCCTTGGCTACCACCCGAAGGTTGATGAATCATAATACGAGCATTGGGTAAAGCAATTCGCCTTCCATAGGTTCCGCCAGCTAAAACAAAAGATGCCATGGATGCAGCAACCCCCATACAAATGGTTGTAACTTCCGAATCGACGTACTGAATAGCATCAAATACACCCATTCCATTGGTCATTGAACCACCGACTGAATTGATATGCATAAAAATGCCATCATAGCCTTCTTGATACTGTTCTTCGGATTCCGAATTTAAATAAATTAACAGACCGATTAATTGATTTGCTAACTGTTCGTTTAAATCTTGACATAAAAATAAAACACGCGTTCTGTATAACCGGTTATAAATATCGACCCATTGAGCATCTTCTTCACTTGGTAGTTGATAAGGAACTTTAGGAACTCCTAAAGGCATAAAAAATTTTAATGTGTTTGTTTTTAACAGTGGTGGAACAAAAAAAAAATAACATAAAACACATAATGTTTAGTTTTAAACACAAAAACGAATACAGTACCCAAAGTTTTCTTTTTGATCGCAAAAGTATGAAAATAAAATATTCTGAAATATGAACGGCTTTGTCCCTCTTGTAGCGAAAATACGCACAACTTTTGCATTATTTCTAAAAAAAATTGCATTGCGAATTAAAAATTAAAACCAATGCTGTTTTTTAATTACAAAAGAGGGACAACGTTCTGCGTACCTTTTCCCTTGTAAGAAGAATACGCACAACTTCTGCGCAAGCCTTTGTTTCTGCATAAGCGGAAATTGCGCTCCGAAGGTTTTCCGTACGAAAAAACCTTCTCCTTCGGAGCGCAAGGGTGCGCAAGCCTTTGGAATTAAAACCAAAGTTTTTCTTACTTTTGCCTTGGCAAAAGCAAGGGCATAAGGTAAGAAAAATACTCCATAACCCTTGCTTCCTTTTTTTTTCCTTACGCAAAAAAAAAGGAAACAAGGGGCCAAACTGAAATCTAAGTGGACAGTCTAAATATTAATATAGGCTGCACACAACACACACAAAACAAAAAACAATAGTTAACAAGCATAAAGCAAGCCTAAAAATAAGCACAGTAACTAAAAATAAAATTAAAGTTTATCTACTGTCTCAAATTCAAATTTAATTTCTTTCCAAACCTCGCAAGCGGCAGCTAATTCTGGACTCCATTTACACGCAGCACGAATTACGTCACCACCTTCATAAGCAAGATCACGTCCTTCGTTACGAGCTTGTGTACATGCTTCTAAAGCAACACGGTTTGCAGCAGCTCCTGGAGCATTACCCCATGGGTGTCCTAATGTACCACCACCAAATTGTAAACAAGCATCATCACCAAAAATTTCAACTAAAGCAGGCATGTGCCAAACGTGAATACCACCTGATGCAACTGGAATTGTTCCTGGAAGTGACACCCAGTCTTGTGTGAAATAAATACCTCGACTACGATCTTTTTCGACATAATCATCACGCATTAAATCAACGAAACCTAATGTAATTTCACGTTCACCTTCAAGTTTCCCAACAACTGTTCCTGAATGTAAATGGTCACCACCTGACATTCTTAAAGCTTTTGCTAATACACGAAAGTGAATTCCATGATTACGTTGTCGGTCAATAACCGCGTGCATTGCACGGTGAATATGTAATAATAACCCACTTGCTCGGCAAAAATGAGCTAAACTTGTATTTGCAGTGAAACCACCGGTTAAATAGTCATGCATAATAATCGGTACCCCTAAGTCTTTAGCAAATTGTCCTCGTTCTAACATACCTTCGCATGTTCCCGCGGTAGCATTTAAATAATGTCCTTTAATTTCACCTGTTTCCGCTTGTGACTTATAAATAGCTTCGGCTACAAATAAGAAACGGTCACGCCAACGCATAAATGGTTGTGAGTTTACGTTTTCATCATCTTTTGTGAAGTCTAAACCCCCTCGTAAACATTCATAGACTGCACGCCCGTAATTTTTTGCAGATAAACCTAATTTCGGTTTGATCGTACATCCTAAAAGCCCACGCCCATATTTGTTCAGTTTATCACGTTCCACTTGAATCCCGTGCGGTGGCCCCTGGAAAGTTTTCGAATAAGCTGGAGGAATGCGTAAATCTTCAAGACGTAGTGCACGAAGTGCTTTAAAGCCAAAAACGTTACCAACAATAGAAGTAAATAAGTTTGTCACTGATCCTTCTTCAAATAAATCAAGAGGATAAGCCACATACGCAATATATTGGTCGTCTTCGCCTAATGGTTCAATGTCATAACAACGACCTTTATAACGGTCTAATGATGTTAAACCATCTGTCCACACTGTTGTCCACGTTCCGGTTGATGATTCAGCTGCTACTGCAGCACCTGCTTCTTCTGCTGGAACTCCTGGTTGGGGAGTCATACGGAATGCCGCTAAAATATCCGTATCTTTAACTTGGTAATCAGGTGTATAATAAGTTAATCGATAATCTTTTACACCTGCTTTAAAGCCAGTTCCCGCTTTCGTTTCCGTTTGTGGAGCCATCGGGAACACGTGAGTTAAACTGAGACCTTTAAATCTGCTCGATCATTTGTTTTTTTCTATACCTACGACTCGATTTGAACTCGTAGCATTCTATGTACCATACGGACGATCTAACTAACTTAGTTCAATAGGCCTAAACCTCACCATTTTTCTATGGGTGTTTCTGAGCGTTTCTGCGTATTTTGAGTATACGCACGGCTATTTTACCCTTCAACGTTTGAACTTATTTAAAAATAACGTTTAAGCATCTCAGCATAAAAGCAAGAAGCCATAACCGTCTTTTTTTTATCGTGCACAATGGCGGTAGAGCAGTCGGCTGTTAAATGCCATTTTTAAATCCAAGCAATCTAAATAATCAATTGTGCTTATTTGAAAACAAGTTAAAAGACGTATGTACTTTGCTTGTTTTGTTCCCCCTTTTACCCCGAACTTTTGTCACAAGTGGTCGCAGTATCATTGTTAACTGAAGAACCTTTAGCGTCGGCCGCAGTTGTTGGCCCGTTGTCCAACGTATGTGCTGCAGAACGTGTATTCGAATTGTCAGAACTGGAAGTAGCATCTTTTTCACAGATGGTATCGTTGGTCACTTCCGAACCTTTTGCCTCGAATACAATATCTGCAGTCTTATTAAGGGTTGGTAATTTTTTTTCCCTATTCGATTTAAGGAACAAAAAAGTTTGGCTTTTCTGCTTTTGCCAAATTGTTTATTTTGTGTTGTGTGCAGCATGTATTTAGACTGCACACAACACGACTTTTTTTTGCCGAGTGGTGATTTTTTGGGATTCCGGCTAAGAATCCTTTTGACCATAACGCTGTTTCCACTGGCCATACAAAAAAGAACACCCGTAGGAAACCCCCACACAAACCACGCCGCCGACTAAAAACATGCCAATGAAGGACGACTGTTGGTCTTCATCGTCTGATAGACAGACGCATCCATAGTCGATTTCATTGGCTTCTAAAAAATACTCCGGTGTGATGCTTCTCACAATGTCGTAAAACTGGTCAAACATAGAGATTACGTTATCCATGGTTGAACGTTGCTCCGAGGCGTCGTCGTTTGCGTCTTCGACGCTCACGAACAATTGACGCTGCGATTGTTTTGCCAGTTTTTTCTGCAGTTTCTCATATTCACGTTGGACTTTGAAAAATGCAGTCGCTTCGTCTTGGGACGTATAATTTGGCCTGAGAACCACCGGTTCTGGAGGCCTGAGAACCGGTGGTTCTGTAGGCCTGAGAACCGGTGGTTCTGTAGGCCTGAGAACCGGTGGTTCTGGAGGCCTGAGAACCTCATCCTCCTCTCGGAAAAGGGGATTTGTTTCCACACTCCTAACTCGCCTCTCATAGAGGAAATTTCTGTGTACCGTGCTACCGTCTGGAATTCCGGCTGTGTCGTTATTTCCAGACAAATAGCACTCAAGGCGCCTAAACTCTCGAGGGCTGAGAACCTCACCCTCCTCTCGGAAAAGGGGATTTGTTTCCACAGGCCTAACTTGCCTCTCATAGAGGCGATTTGTGTGTACCGTCATACCGTCAATTCCGGGTGTGTTGTTTCCGGATGTGTTGTTCTTTCCAAACAAATACCGGTAAAGGCGCCTAGAAGTGTGAATCATAGTTTGTTTTTGTTATTTAATGGCCCCCCTTTGGGGCGCTAGACCCACTTTGTGGGTCTAGTTGCAGACTTAGCTGCTTGCAGACTTAACTGCTTTTGTGTAGTCTAGATTTAGTATTTGACTGCACACAAAACGAGTTGTGTCATTCGGTCCTTGATTGGACAATGACACAACTCGAGTTATTCGGTTATTTAAAATTGCAGTTTGGAATTTAATAATCCTAATTTAATCAATTGGACGCATACCTAAAGCCGGTTCGTTATCACGATCAATACCTTTTTCAAATCCTGCGGCTGCTGCACGTGCCCTTCCGGCATGCCATAAATGCCCAATAAAAAAGAAAAAACCTAAAACAAAGTGTGAACACGCTAGCCAAGACCGTGGTGATACAAAGTTTACGGCATTGATTTCAGTAGCTACACCCCCGACTGAATTCAGTGAGCCTAGTGGAGCATGTGTCATATATTCAGCCGCGCGACGTTCTTGCCATGGTTGAATATCACTTTTTAATTTATTTAAATCTAAACCGTTTGGTCCACGTAAAGGTTCTAACCAAGGCCCTCGAAAATCCCAAAAACGCATGGTTTCGCCTCCAAAAATAATTTCACCTGTTGGCGATCTCATTAAATATTTACCTAATCCCGTAGGACCAGCACTGGAAGCAATACTTGCTCCTAATCTCTGATCTCGTACTAAAAAAGTAAATGCCTGTGCTTGTGAAGCTTCTGGTCCTGTTGGACCAAAAAACTCACTTGGATAAGCAGTTGTATTAAACCATGAGAAACAACAAGCAATGAAACCCATGGTGGCAATAGCGGCTAAACTATATGATAAATAAGCTTCACCAGACCAAATAAACGCACGACGAGCCCATGCCCATGGTTTAGTTGAAACATGCCAAATTCCTCCAGAAATACAAATAATACCGATATAAATATGACCGCCGATAATATCTTCTAAATTATCAACTGAACAAATCCATCCTTCACCGCCAAATGGGGATTTCAGCAAATAGTTAAAGATGATCGATGGGTTAATGGTTGGGTTTTTTACAAGGCGTACGTCTCCACCCCCAACAGCCCATGCATCGTAGATTCCACCAAAATACATTGCCTTCCATACTAAGAGAAAAGCTCCAACTCCTAGAATAATTAAATGAAAGCCTAAAATCGTTGACATTTTATTTTTGTCTTTCCAAATATACGCAAAGAATGGATAACCTTCTTCTAATGTTTCCGGCCCAATTAAAGCGTGGTAAACGCCGCCGAAACCTAAAACAGCCGAAGAGATTAAATGTAAAACACCTGCCACAAAGTATGGGAAAGTATCAATAACTTCTCCACCTGGTCCAACACCATAACCTAAAGTAGCTAAATGCGGTAATAAAATTAACCCTTGTTCATACATAGGTTTTTCTGGAATAAAATGGGCCACTTCAAATAATGTCATGGCACCGGCCCAGAAAACAATTAAACCTGCGTGTGCAACATGCGCACCTAACAGTTTTCCTGATAAATTTATTAAACGTGCATTACCGGACCACCAAGCAAAACCTGTTGATTCTTGGTCGCGACCGCTAACACTTAAAGCACCATTAAAGAGCGTTTCCACGTGGTAATCATTTATGTTCAAATAGTACGCAACACTATTCAGAAGGATTTTATTCATAAAAAACCTTCGTCTTTACGTTTCCGCAAAGATCAGACTATATCTTCTTCTTAAATGTATATTTTTTTAAGAAGGTTCCTGTTTCGGATTGGCGTTTTTAATCCTACTCCTTCGCGGGATAGTCGTTAGACCTTTTTTCTATCAATTTCCAGTTAAACCATTTTTTTGATCGACACCTATGTCTAACTTGTATTGTTGTTTTAGCAAGACCTAAATCAACAACAGAGCGTGTAGATTCAAATACTTTATTATCAATTTTAACTTTATATATGTCAAAATAAATATTTTTATGATAATCTAGTCTCTGGTAGTTTGTATTTAAATTCAGGTTTTATTTAATACCTATATTACGAGTAGATTCTTTAATCTGTCTAGAAGCTTCGCTTATACTAGAATAAATAATACTATTAATTTGTACACGTTGAGCCATTCTCGGTTTAGTTTTTAAATTATGTTTTTTAATAGGATTATATAATAATATTGAAGGTGTTTTTTTAATATATGATTTTTCTAAATTTCAACGCTTTTTTAGATTATTTTCTACAATAATAATTTCAAATCGAAAATGATCTAAACCATAACAGTTAATATCTTTTTGTAATTCAAAACAATAATGTTGGTTACTTTTAAATAATTTTAAATGTTGAAAACATCAGCGAACAAAACAATCTGTTTGTCCATAATAAACTTTATTATTTTTAATACAAATAATTTTAGAAATACCACCTTCTTTAAATTCAAATAAATTAATATAGCTAAATAAATATATTTTATGATAGAAATTTGGTACGGGATTGTCATATGTATATTAATTATACACTTAGAGGTTCCCCGTTTAAGGAACATTTAAGCTTTTTATCACTAAAAAGCACGGCCTTACTTGACCTCCTCTGGGAATACTAGCGTTTCGTGTGGTTGATCCTGAGCAGCCATCCATGCACGAATACCTTCATTTAATAACTGATTTTTTGTATAGAAGGTTTCAAATTCTGGGTCTTCTGCAGCCCTAATTTCTTGTGATACAAAGTCATAAGCACGTAAGTTTAACGCTAAGCCTACAACTCCAAGTGCGCTCATCCATAATCCTGTTACTGGCACAAACAACATGAAAAAATGAAGCCAGCGTTTGTTTGAAAACGCAACTCCAAAAATTTGAGACCAGAATCTATTCGCAGTAACCATGGAATAAGTTTCTTCTGTTTGAGTTGGATTGAATGCCCTGAACGTATTCGCGCCATCGCCGTCTTCAAAAATGGTATTTTCTACGGTTGCTCCATGGATTGCACATAATAAAGCTGCTCCTAATACACCCGCAACACCCATCATATGAAACGGATTTAATGTCCAGTTATGGAATCCTTGGAAAAATAAAATGAAACGGAAAATAGCAGCTACACCAAAACTTGGTGCAAAAAACCAAGAACTTTGACCTAATGGATAAATAAGAAATACTGATACAAATACAGCAATAGGTCCGGAAAATGCAATGGCGTTATAAGGGCGAATATTAACTGAACGAGAAATTTCGAACTGACGAAGCATAAATCCAATTAAGCCAAACGCGCCATGTAATGCAATAAAAGCCCAAAGACCACCAAGTTGACACCAACGAGTAAAATCACCTTGGGCTTCTGGACCCCATAACAATAATAATGAGTGACCCATACAATTTGGTGGAGTTGATACAGCTGCAGTTAAAAAATTGCAACCTTCTAAATATGAGCTTGCTAAACCATGGCTATACCATGATGTAACAAAAGTTGTTCCAGTTAACCATCCACCTACTGCAAAATAAGCACATGGTAGAAGTAATAAGCCTGACCAACCTACAAAGACGAAACGATCACGACGTAACCAATCGTCTAATACATCAAACAACCCACGTTGTTGTCCAGATTTTCCAACTGCAATAGTCATAAAACCTTTATGACTGGGTGTTATCAAGATTGTATTTTTGAATCGTGTAACTTTTCAATTCTATTTTCGAGTCGCAATGTGATTTCTTAATAGCGGTATTGAAAAAAATTTAAATGTTATTTGCCTTGCTTTGCTAGCAAAGGGAAATAACTGTAAAGTAATTAAATTAATCGTATTTTTTTTTTTAACAATATCGACACTATTAAACAAAATAAAACAAACAGATACTTTTATTTTTATTTCTATTTGTATTTATTCGAAACCAGCCAAAAATACAAAATAGAAAAAATATAAAAAGCAAACATAATGTTTTTTACACGTTTGGTCTTTTTCTTCGAATCAAAGATTTTGATTCCACAAAAATTAAGCAATTGCAAATGTCAAAAACGTAATCGTAACTTTTTTTAACCCTTGTACGCATTCGTACAAGGGAAAAGTTGAAGCAAAGACTATGTTAAATCGCCAAGACGAAATTATTTGACCTTACACAAATAAAGCATAATAACAATCCTAATTATACTGTTTTCATTGAAAAAATAAAAAATATTCGCAACCCTAATTAAACAAAAATTAAGGCTTTGTCCCTTGTACCTCTTGTACGTCTTGTACCTCTTCCTTTTTTACCTCTTGTACCTGTTGCTTCCTTTGTTTTTTCGTACGGAAAAATTGCGCAATTTTTCCATACGAAAAAACAAAGGGAGCTTTGTCCGACGAGGACAAAGTTCTTCGTACAAAAGGAAGAGGTACAAAAGTTACGAAAAAACAAAGGGAGCTTTGTCCTACAAGGACAAAGTTCTTCCTTTTGCTCTTGCGCAATTTTTCCGTACGAAAAAACAAAGGAAGCAAGAGGTACAAAAAGGAAGAACTTTGTCCTCATAGGACAAAGCTTTTGCGTAAGCAAAAGAGTATTTTTTTCGTATAGCCCCTGCTTTTGCGTAACTTTTGCGCAAAAGTTTAGTATGTTGTTAACAAAAATAAAAAAAAATTCCAAATTTGCAAAAATTTTTAAAAGTTTGAAATTTAAAAAATTTTACTTAGTACTACTTTACATTCAATTGCTAAGAATTAATCGAAGCCTTTTTAGATTATATATTATTATAATAAAAAGTCAATATTTAGTTTTATTTATTACTAATCATATTTTTTACAGTGATTAAATAACACATAAAAGTTTTTTACAGTCGTTAAATAAAACATAAAAGTGTATATCTTTTTTTCAATTAAATAAATAAATTTAATAAAATGCCTTAACTTCTTTGGCGTCTTTTAAAAAGAAGCAACTTTTGCGCACGAACGAACAAGTTTTGCTTGAGCAAAGCAAGAGCTGATGGATGACTTACAATAGCAGTATGTGCGATTTGTTAGTAAGACGTCGCATGTTCCAATTTGGATTAAAATCCAATAAAAACTCCACCTTACACACAATTACATCCTCAGTAGCTCAGCGGTATAGCAGTCGGTTGTTAACCGACTGGTCATAAGTTCAAATCTTATCTGGGCAGCATTTAGCTGTTAACCGACCAGTCATCAGTTATTAAAACAAACCTATATGGTGTATGTACTCGGATCTGATTATTTTACTCAGACCGAGTACATTTTTTTTTTATTGGTTAGATTCCAAATCTTCCTCGGATTGGCATTTAGAATCTAGTTTGTTCCTTTTTCTGGTAATTTTGCCATACAAAAGGAAGGCGCAAAAGTGTAGGACAAAGTTTTTCTTACAAAAGGCAAGGGCCCCCAACAGAAACCACAAATATTACAGACGCAATTTTAATAGCATTACTGTTAGTGTCCTACATCGATAAAGTTAGCGCATGGCATAGAATCGCCATCTACAAACGAACACTCCGGTTTCATCAACCTTTTCAATTTGTGAAGGTTTGTGAATCCGCGTTCTACGCGAGTTTAATTTGACACATTAATAGGGTGCGAGTAAACGTCGTCTTGAATGTCCCTTTGAGTGTCCCCATCAAAAGCCTGGTTGTTTTGGGTATTTAAACCAGCAGCTAATTACACTGGCTCATTTTTATTTGGCTCCGATTGTCCACTGGATAAATCAGATACAGAGCTCGACTTACTTTTTTTAGCCTGGTTTATTTCACCGTTTGGTTGTGAGTTATTACTTATTTCGGTGCTTATATTTGATAAATCAGAGATTAAATTAGAATTACTATACAGTATGGTAGATAGAACAGAATGTGTTTTATGGATGTTTCGCTTTTAATAGCATTTTTTTAAAAAAGTATTGGCAATTTTTAAAAAATTAAGTGAAATTTTTAAAAAATTAATTGGAATTGGTGGCGATGGGTTTTGGGATGGTATTTTAATTATATATAAAAATTATTACTGGTACAATTTTACAAAAAAAGTATTGTTGGGGTGAGTAAAACTTTTTTATAAAAAAGTATTGGTAATAGAATTTTATAAATATTAAATTTGTTAGCAAGAATTTCGTTTTTAAAAAGAGTGGTAAGCTATTTTTATAAATTTTGGCGTTTATTAGCCAACTGTAGCATTTCAGATTCAGTGTATTTTTGAATATAGTGTTCTGTTAATGCAACAGAGCTGTGGCCAATACTTTGGGTGACGTAAAGAATATCTTTACTGTCTTTCCATAAGGTGGTGATGTAGTTAGGGCGAAAACTGTGGGTAGTAAATTGGGTTGGTAAATCATTTTCTTTAACAAATTTTTTAAGAATTTGGTTTAAAAAATTATTCCAATGTGCGCGTGTAAGCGGTTTTAAAAGATCGTCTTCGTTAGTAAACAGCAAGAGAGTTCTTCAAGTTTTAATTGGTTTTGTTTAGTAAACTTATGTTTAGATTGTAATAGATGAAAATAATAGGATTCACGTTTTTTTAAAAGTTTCTTGCCCAAAGGTGACAAAAAGGCTTTTTTATTAGAGGGTTCGGGTTTTAAGCGGTCGATAGGCATAAATCCCTTATACCACAAGGTTTTTATTTGCTTAATTTTAATATTAAGCAATTCAGAGAAACGAATATCCCTGTAATTGCTAAAATAGCAAAAGCAACGCGGTTACGTGAGGCTACGTAGTTATTTTTAGAGTATTTTTTAACGAGAAGTTCGTAATCTTGAAGTAAAAGTGGTTGTTTATAATCTTGTCGTTTGCGGTTAAGTCTTTTTAAACGTTTTTCTTCTTTGATTTTTTTTTTCTTTTATAATTTCGTCTTGGTATGCTTAAAGCTTTTCAATTTATTTTTTTAATATATCGTTTGAAGATTGAATATCGTTAAGTTTACTAATTAATATTGAGTTTTGCTGAGACGCACGTTGATTCTGTTGCATTAGATGTGAAAAACCAGAAAGGATAAGAGAGTTTGTAATGCTGCGATTGGGTGTTTAAACTTGAAGCTGGTCGAGTTTTTCTTTTTTTCTTCCAGTGATAGATTAGATTGAAGAAGGTTGGTAAGCTGTGTTTTGAGTTCCGTAAGGGTGTGGTCGTTAGTTTTAATGATTGCTTGCCCTTGAACAGAATTAGGGATTGTTAAGGTAAGGTCATGGGGAGGTTGAATAAATCGATTGAGTGTTGCTTGTTCTTGCCGGTTGATGTTTGTTTTACTCGTTCGATTATTACGACTGTTATAGTTTTGAATAGCGGTTTTAATAGCAATAGGAAGTACACCGGAAGTACAAAACCATTCACTTTGAAATAAAAATTCTCGAAATAAAGCGTTTGAAAGTTTAGTATGTTTTTTAGTATTTAAAAATTTAGGAGGCCAACCATAGCTTAAATTGTGCTTTGGTTGAGCAGTGATCAAGTACATATTTAACAACTTCTTTTTTAATAATATTGTTAACGGATTCAATTTCATTCTTCCCAAATTTTAAATCTTTGTTAGTAAAACAAGCAATATGGTGTTTATCATAAAAAGCGCGTATTTCTTTATTCCAATAAGCGGGATTATTATCACTATGAATTGCAATAGGTTTTCGGTACTTTGAATTTCAAAGAGCGTTGTATAGGTCAAGAATAGCCTCTGAGGAGGTTATAACTTTGGTATCTTGGGAACTGGTGGTATAAACAGTTCCTAAAATAGCAGTTGTTTTAACACAAATAAGAATAAAAAGAACTGTGTGTGTAGAAAAGTAACTTTCGTCAACACACCAAATAGAGTGGGTAGAGGCAAAATGTCGTTGTTCCAATATATAAAGATCATCGCTTCTGACAAGCTGATCGGTATTAAAAATAGTAAAGTGCTGTTTATAAGTTTTATTAAAAGATGCCATAATTAGAAATATAAGATATATTAGTAATCTGAAATAATTATTTTACTGTATTGAAAATAATAAAAAATGTATATAAATAAAAATACAAAAACAGCTAGGAAACGTGCCTTTTTTTTAACAGGCAGAAAAAAAGTTTTTTTTTTAATTTTAGTTTGAATAATTAATTCACAAATAAAAACTGTTTTAAAAAGGAAATTATAAAAAATGTTTTTTGGTTGCTGTGTAAAAAAAAGTAAGTAGAACAAAATTAGTGTTTTGTTCTTCGCTAACTGAATCTGCATCTGCCTGTCTTCCATAACCCGGGATCGATGCCTTATCATTATGTTTAAGCATGTATTTTTTTTCACTTGACCGAAAGTTTGGACTAATTGGAGTATTATTTCTGTCGTCATTTACTTTATTAGTATCGACTTTCGAAACCTGTGACTTAATTTCTTTTTCTGGGTTAGACCCTTGTTTATTATTCATCATAAAATTGTTTGTTTTACTCTTGTACCTCTTGTACCTCTTGTACCTCTTGTACGCAGAATACGCAGAACTTTTGCGCAATTTTTCCGTACGAAAAAACAAAGGAAGCAAGAGGTACAAGAGGTACAAAAGGCAGAACTTTGTCCTCGTAGGACAAAGCTTTTGCGTACGCAAAAGTGTTGTGTGCAGTGTAAATAAATACGTGCTGAACACAACTAACTTTTCCCCTTATACCCAGAACTTAGTCCCCCTTTTGTAATTTAAAACAAAAGCTTTGCTTTATCCCCCACGGACAAAGGACTTCGGTGAAAAAACGCCAATTACTCAAAGCAATCATCACTATCATAGAAAAGTTCCGAATTTTGCATAACCGATAATGATTGGTTTTTATTATCCGTAATCAAGTTTTCAGATTTTTTTCTATTTCTATACTGGCAAACATAATAATAAATGCTATACCAAACACCCGCGCCGAATATGCACAAAACTAACAAGACACCCATATCAATAGACGCTTCGCTATCGGAATCGACGGATTCAATAACCCAATAGGGAATGTCGTTCGATTCCAAATAAGATTCAGCGCTTATATGAGTAAACGCCTCGTAGATTGTGTCGAATATTACCATTACCTTGTCGATGCCCGACGGCTGGTCAGTTCCAACAGCTAAGTCTGTTGGTTCAGCAGCAGTCAACAACAGTTAATTCTATTGGTTCAACAGTGACTTTGTTTGGTTTTAAAAACCGGTTATCCGGTTTTCTTCCATACGCCACTACTCCCCGCCTTCTTTGTGGTAAAAAATTACTCTCCGAACTGCTGTCAGAATCAAATACGGATCCCACCTCCATCGGTAACTCGAACCCTGACTGGTTCAGTTGTACAGGATGGGACGCTATTTCATTACCAGGCTGTACATCATTTTGAAACAATGACTGTTGCGGTTGAGCTGGCCGTATGTCAACAGGATTGACTGGGTGGTCCTGTACATCATTTTGAAACAATGACTATTGCGGTTGAGCTGGCTGTATGTCGGGATCGTTTATTGGATGGGTTTGCAGTGGATCGCCTAAATATTGTTCGTTGTAATGCTCAACGATTATAAATTGCGGATTGTCTAACCCAGCATCAAAACCTTCTGGCAACTGGTGTTGGTAAAATCTTAGTTTGACACAACGCTCGAGGGCGGGGACTATTACTGAAGTCCACGTAACCTCGATATCAGAGCTCCTCCTATTGAAATCGAAGGCTTTTGGTTTTCGATAACCTTTGCCGTTTTAAAGTTACAAAACGTGCCGTTGTCGTTGGTAGGCAAATGTTGTTTATCGGTTCGGTTATCCGAATTATCCAGGTTTTTTCGGGCTGGAAGCCGTATTTTTTTTTTTGTTGTTGCCATAGTTAAAAAACCAAAAGGTCTAGGCTGGCGTTTTTTAAGACGCCAGCCTTTTTATGCTATAAATTATAAAAATATTTGCAAAACAAACAGAAACAACCGTTTGATTTTGCACGTTTACTTACAAATTACCCATTGATTGAAGGAGCTTCTACTGAAGCTAAGTCAAGCGGGAAGTTGTGAGCGTTACGTTCGTGCATTACTTCCATACCTAAATTAGCACGGTTAATGATATCCGCCCAAGAATTTAATACACGACCTTGAGAATCAACGATTGACTGGTTAAAGTTGAAACCGTTTAAGTTGAAAGCCATTGTCGATAATCCTAAAGCTGTGAACCAAATACCAATTACTGGCCATGCAGCTAGGAAGAAATGTAAAGAACGGGAATTATTAAATGACGCATATTGGAAGATTAAACGACCAAAGTAACCGTGAGCAGCCACAATGTTGTACGTTTCTTCTTCTTGCCCAAACTTGTAACCTGCGTTTGCAGATTCGTTTTCAGTTGTTTCGCGAATTAATGATGATGTAACTAATGAACCATGCATCGCTGAGAATAATGACCCACCGAAAACTCCGGCTACACCTAACATATGGAATGGGTGCATTAAAATGTTATGCTCAGCTTGGAAAACGATCATAAAATTAAATGTACCTGAAATACCTAAAGGCATACCGTCAGAGAAAGAACCTTGACCGATTGGATATACTAAGAATACAGCAGAAGCTGCAGCTACAGGAGCTGAATAAGCTACTGCGATCCAAGGACGCATTCCTAAACGGTAAGATAATTCCCATTCACGACCCATATAGCAACATACACCTAATAAAAAGTGACAAACAACTAATTGGTAAGGGCCACCGTTATATAACCATTCATCGATTGAAGCTGCTTCCCAGATTGGGTAGAAGTGTAAACCAATTGCATTTGATGTTGGAACAACTGCTCCAGAGAGTAGGGTAGGTGCTTGGCCGGTCTTGTTAAAGCATAGCCAATACCTCCCTCCAAACCGTACGTGATACTTTCGCATCATACGGCTTTCCAGCAAATCAGTCGTTAATTTTGTGCAATAAAAGCAGCCAAAGGAAAAGCAAAACAAACGGTTTTGTTTATTTATTCCTTTTGTGCCCCTTTGCGAATACGGTTTAGCTGGACGTGTTGTAGCACGTGGCAGCGTTGGCATAGTGGTATTTGTTTACGTTTTCGTGCTATCATAGCCCTTGAGATTGGGTCTGTATGTTTTATTAAGTCTTTGATCATGCGCACATGGTGCATGTGTACTTTATAAGTTGACCCGCATCGGACACATTCTAAGGCTTCCCCACGTATTGTATAGCTTGCTTTTTGAAATAGTGTTCGAAGTCTCGGTTCACTGGTTCCGTTGGTTTTGTAAAGTGGAAATCTAATTTTTTGATCCTTGAAGTTAAGAAGACTTACTTTTCCGGATTTCTGCAAATATTTTCCATACTTTAGTAGTGTTGCTCTAACTGTTCTTAATTTATATTTAGCGGCTAGAATTTTACAGAGTGAACTGCGGAGGGTGTAGAATAGGGTACCCGCTAGCTTAGGGTAGTTATCGCACGGAGAGTAATAATTAAGATATCCTCTAAGTACTTTGTTGTACGCTTCGGTCATTTCATCTTTTTCGCATACGTATAAAGCCATTCGCGGTTGGGATTTATTTCCCGAAGGAGTACAGTAACCCGCTTGTGAGAGTTTTTTGAATATGAGTTTGATAGGGGCATTAATTCTTACTCCGAGCACTGCTCTTTGAACTAGGCGGGACCCTTTGGTACGAAATCGTTGTTGTTTGACGGGGATGTGTATTTTCATTCCTAGGAAAATGCACCCCGTAGATGCCTTTGTGACAAGTGTCTTTTCCATATTAAGTCTTAGTTTGATCGATTCTAGAAATGTTTTGCACGATTCTCGAATATCGAGCGCTTCTGTGTGGGGGCCGGCAAAGCCGATAAGCCAGTCGTCTGCATATCTGCAGTATGTAAATCTTCGGAAGTGGGGGTCTGCCGAATCGACTGATGGCATTTTTTGGGCTTGTTTACGGTATTTTTGGGATAGTTTTAGGTGCCTGGGGTTATTCGATTTGTCGTATTTTTTGCTGTAGTATCTAGAATTTGACATTGTATTTTTGTATTCGAGGGGTTGTCTACGAGTTTTACCCCGCGTGTATTTTGGTTGTAGGTGATTAACAATGAATTCGTCAAATTGGTGCATAAATATGTTACAAAGGATCGGGCTTAGAATTGAACCTTGTGGAGTTCCTGTTATAGAGTCTTTTGGGAATGACCATGTGTCGAGGTATCCGGCTTTTAAGGCTTTGCGAATTAGTCGAAGAAATTTTTCATCTTTAATTCGTCTACGGAGTATAAGAATCAGGATGTTGTGATCTATTTCATCAAAACATTTGGAAATGTCTCCTTCAATAAGCCAACGTGCTCCTTGGTATTTTAGGTCGATAAATTTGATAGCATCGTGACATCCGAGGTTGGGCCTGAATCCGAAGTTGTTTTTTAGGAATGTTGGTTCATATATGGCTTCGAGGATCCAAGCTAAGATGCGTTGGACTATTTTATCCTTGGGAGGAGCAATTGCCAATTGACGTTTGGAACCATCCTGTTTAGGGATTTCTACTATTCGGGCTGGGGTGAATTTGAAACTTTCATTTTTCATCTTGGAGATGATCTTGTCTATTTTGTCCATACTCCAGCCGTCTAGTGTAGTTCCGTCGGGTCCCGGGGTCATGTTTCCAGGGTTAGATTTGATCTGGCCATAAGCTAGATCATAACACTCTCTATGGTACAAGAGGCTATAAATGTTATCCACTATGCAGTGTTTATTCGTATTGCAAATATTAACGATTTTAACAAACTTCCGCGGGACTGTTAAACCAGGTCTTGATTTTATGTCTACCTGTTTCCATTTTTTTATAAGATCAGCTACGGAGGCTTCCTTATTAAGTTTAGGTAGTTTCGATTGGTTTGCGCCTATACAGGACGCGTCTAGTTTAGGTTTGTATAATTTGCCTGAACCCCTTCCCAAATGCGCGTCTAATTTTGTAGCGTGGTTCGGATTAGAGCTGTTATTTGGTACTACGAGTTCTCCGTCTTCCCCTTTGTTTCGACTTTTGACCCCAAAGGCGTCTTTTGCATTAGCAGAAGTTGAGTTTAGGGTCAAATTTCCACCGTTCTTTTTAAGGATTGGTTGAGATTGTCTACTAGAGGAAGATCCCTTCGTTCTATAATTTCTTCTTAGCGTCTGTCGATAGGACCAGCAACTGAGTGACAGACACATTACATCTTTAGGAATCCCGTTCGTTGTGTTTATTCCTTTCTTTAAAGGCGAGGTAGGTATGGTTCCTTCTTTTACGCACATCATCAACGTATAAGACAAATACCTATGACAGTTCATGCTACCGACTGTCAATTGGAAATTAACAATCCTCAACAACTGGGCCGACGCGCCACCTTTTATTCTTGGAGGAGGTATGCGATCTTCAGGCTGTCTAGCTTTTTCCATGGATGTGTCGACTTACGTTCTAGTGAGGTATGGTTAGCTAACCCCCCATAACGTTTTACGGATATGCTATTTTCAGCAAGGCCCATTTCTGGGTTCTCGGTTACCCGCTTGCCTAAATCCGTCGTCGCTTGGATAGTTGGAACAATCCAATACTTTTTAGCTCCGAAATTATAGCTTCGAGGCGCACTAATGTTATTTCCGTAAAGAAGTGAACCTGATACTGGTTCACGGATACCGTCAATGTCAACTGGAGGTGCCGCTACAAATGCAATGATAAATACTGTAATAGCTGTTAATAAAGTTGGGTAAACTAAGGAAGGTATTTATACCTTAACCTCGTCTTCAAATCCGGACGTGAGACTTTCGTTTCATCCGGCTCCTGCGTACTTGACCAAGAGCCTAGGTCTTGCGGAGTTTCTTGGTTCTTTGGGTTTTTATATCCGAGCATATCTTGTCTAGTCTTCTGTTCATGGCATTGCTTATGCAGGAGCTGTAGGTTATTATATCTGTCGAGACCTCCGGCGAATCGAGGTTTGATGTGGTCGACTTCCCAGGTTGCAGAATCGAACTCATTAAACTGATTCTTACAAATTGGACAGCGATTTTGTTGCCTAATTAGTAACTTACTTATCCTGTGAGGGTACGGTGAATATTTACTAGTTCTTAGAGCCCAGTAGTGGCTGTGAGAATAAGGAGATTCTTTTCCTTGAATTTTTATATGCTTCCTACTAGGGACCCATGATATTGGAGGTAAGTAATTTTCTTTCACAACACCAGTTTTAAACTTTCGTTTACCATAAAGGATCCAGTTATCTTGGTGTTGTTTCCCGTAAAAAGTATAAGTCTTTCCAGAAGGAAAATACTTTTCTTTTATGGATAGTCGTCCGGTTTGATCATCTCGTCTAAATACCCATGCCCTAAGTTTCTGGAAAGTCATGTAGGCCATTTTGTTAAAAGTAGATTTGCATTCACAATATTTATAGTAATTAGCCCATCCTAGGGTGAGCGGTTTTAACATATTAATAAGATCGTAGCTAGAAGTGGCTTTATTTCGTTGGATGATTTTGCGAATTTTTAAAAGAAAATTTTCCTTAGCTTCTTTTGATGGGACAATTTTAACCTTGTAACAACCAACTGTACGCTTACGTACGATGATGATCTGGAATCCAAGGAAGTTCAATCCACCGCGGATGTCTCGGATAGTACTCTTTTCTTTGTTAATTTCCAAGCCAACTTGCGAAAGACACTTCTGAATTTCTACTACACATAGATCTAGGATTTGTTTGTTCTCGTGGATGACTACAAAGTCATCTGCATATCTTACAATTCCTAAAGCTTTCGCTTTTTCCCTTCGACCTCTTCCAGCGGAAGGATTCGCTTTCATTGGCAGTTCAGCCACGTAAGATTTCAAGTGATTTTCTAGACCATGTAATGCGATATTAGCCAGAAGAGGTGAAATGATCCCACCTTGTGGTGTGCCTAGTTTGGGAGGTTCAGCGGCGTCCTTAATAAAGGGAGTATTTGCATACCCTTCCATTACACCTGCTTTTAACCATGCTCGGATTTGTCTTTGCATTTGTGGATAAGTGTTTAGCTTAGCCAATAGGGCGTCATGATCAATCTGGTCGAAACATTTCCTAATGTTTGCGTCATATACCCATTTCGGGCGGTTATGACTTAGATTTTTGAAAATAGCTTCGATAGCGTCATGTGAGCTTCTTCCTGGTCGAAAACCGTAAGAATTTGGTTCGAAAATTGCTTCCCATTGAGGTTCCAGTGCTATCTTCGCTAATGCTTGACAGGCTCGGTCCCTAATAGTCGGTATTCCAAGCGGTCTCTTTTCAGTTTTTCCAGGTTTTTGAAGCCATACCCTACGAATTGGAGTAGCATAGCCGTCCAATTTTAAACTTAGTGCAAGATTGGTACGTTCTTTTGCAGTAATAATTACTTTCTTGTCAATACCTGGGGTGGATCTACCTTTGTTAAGGGTAGTGACCTGACGGACAGCAAGTAATTTAGCATCCAAATTACCAATTAAAAACTTCTGAAGCCAGTACATGCGTTTGGTCTCTCCTTTAAGACTTGCTTTGTAGATTCTATGTTGAATCTTACTAACGCGAGAATTAACCTTAGTCCATTCCACGTTGCCCCACGTAATATTAATATTACTCATAGGTATAGAATACATAGATTCTTCGTACGCGTTCCATACGTCAGCATATCATACCTTCCAAAAGTTCAGGTATGCGTTGGCTTCTTATGGATTTCCTTCATCGTGTTATCTTATGGTTTAGTACCTACCAATTCTAGTTGGAGATTTCACGACTTTCCATCGTTCCATACTGGTATAATGACGGACTCCTTAGGTGTACACACTACTCCGCCGTTGTTGCGAACTTACGGTGTGGCCTGACCCAAAACCCCATCTCAAACGTACAGTCCCTTTTCATCGCACCGTGAGTGGACTGAATATCTCGGAATGTAATGTTGATATACGAAGCTTAAGTGAAACACCGTTAGGATAGAGTCCTACCTCTAACCTTTGCTTAACTTAACAGTATCGCTAAAACACTGTCTACAAGGTTAGAGGGAATGCAGTAAGCGTGCATTGGGGAATTACACCCCATACTAGTATAGTTAGAGCGTAAGAAGAAACTAATTCCTCTTATTGCCCCCCCCTACTTCCAACTCGAAAGAATTCGAAATTGTTACTAGGGAAACGAGTCGCACGGATCATGATTACACCAAACCAACCTACGTATAAACGGTTATTTGTAGAAGTAATCCAATCACAGAAAGAAGCCCATAATGAAGTGGCTTGGCGGCGTTGTAAAATTGCAGTCATAAAAAATTGATGGTTTTTATTAAACCTCTAAACTTAACGTTTTTAGAAAACCTACTAGGTCTGGGACCCACCGTCACTAGCCTCTTTTACAAAGATATTTGTTAATTTTTCTACATTTGATTTTTTTTTTTGGCTTTAGATTTAACTCAGTTTTTGCTTTTGCAATCAGGGCAAAGGTTGGGTCAAAGCACATTGGCCTTTAAGACGTAAGTTAGTATAAATAAAATTCAAAGTTAAAACTAAAGTCAAAAATTTCCATTGTTTTATTGTTCCACTGTTACCGAGTACTTTAAGCACCCCGGTTTAAGGATCCTTTGCTTTACTGCGAACAACAAGCAAAGTTCAAAGGTGTTTCATAAAATAAAACGGTATTATTAAAAAATTTTTTTTTTTTTGCTTTTACTTAGTAGTTTTTTATGGGTCGATCTGCCCTGGTTTTGGAGCCGAAATAACCCATTTGTTCTTTTTAATAATTGGAAAAGTATTAGGTCTTAGCCTAAATAAATGGTAATTTAACTTTGTTTCACATTGCCTTGTATCCTTTCTTTTAGTTTCCGTTTAAGTGAGAATGATTATGCAAACCTGTACTTGGAAAACGGGTTTGCTTGGCATAAAGGTTAAATGACTGTTATTACGTAATTGAAGACAAAATAGATTTGATGGATTGTTACTAAACAATCAGCTCAAAGAATGAAAAGCCATTCAAGTCCAAACCTTTTTTTCTTCGGATTATCACAACCTGTTTTAAGTTCCCCCCTATGACTATTTTCTTCTATTTTTTAGTTAATTTTATTGATATTTTTAAATAATATTTAGTATGTGTTTGTATTGACTTTAAGTTTAAGGGAAAACGTTTTTAAATTTCTTTTAAGCGCGTAAGCTTTTGAATCATTTGCTATATTGAGTTTTTGTCTTTATTGTTGTTATATAAATTATAGTCAGTTTTATTAATATTTCAAATGTATTCTATTTTTTTGTTTAATTTAAGTGGATAAATTAATTTGTTAATTTAAATACTTTTGCCCTTGATTTTTAAGAAGGGCAAAACAAAAAACGACAAAAAAGTAAGATAAATCCACAATGGTTTGATAATTTTATTACAACAGTTTGTAGAAAAATTCAAGTTACCTATCGTTTTTTTTGGACTTCCAATTGGAAATTGACACTTTATTGGATTTCCATATATTTATAAATTTCACATTACCCTTATTTTTTAAAATAAAAAAAAAGTACAATGCTAAAAAAAAAAAAAAAACGGAAGCCGCGATCAGTTGTATAGTGTATTTCCGTCCAAAAGGAATGATGAGGAAAGCTGAAATCGGTGTTTCAGCCTAAACAAAGCGTGTGACGCTTTGTTCCCCGGCATTTTACAATTTCAAATGTCAAATGCCATTTTAATTTCTGTTTGCGGTGTCATCTCATCATTACAATAACCTGTTGTTGAGTTGTGTTTTTGTTCGTTGGATCCGTTTTTGCGCTTGTCCAAAGGAAGTTACGCTTCGAAGGTTTACCTCAAAACAAACCTTTGAATTGAAACAAAGCAAATAAAGGATCAAACACAGAATTTTACATCAGCCCAACGCTATTACAAACACTTACTCTTTTTATGCTTTATTATTAAGTATTTCGTTTTTTACTCATATTAGCTAAACACTAATTTCAGTAAATAGAGTCAAAGCAAGATGTTTAACGTTTGACGTTTCACACACACGTCAGTGGGCATAATGTTATTCACATTATGTTAAATAACATAAACGTATTTACTCGGTTTTAACAAACGTCTTTGGCTTTGATATATTTATTGTGAGTGTTAGTTTTAAAACAATATGTATCAAATAACATAGTGTTTCGATTTTGTTGTTTGCTTTTTTTTTTTACGTCTACTTTTGTACCTCTTGTACCTCTTGTACCTCTTGCTTTTGCGCAAGAGCAAAAGGAAGAACTTTGTCCTCGTAGGACAAAGCTTCCTTTGTTTTTTCGTACGGAA